>Ga0325414_1000045_pt1 | contig 60299 bp, 38 predicted proteins | sample PopdelMetagenome_8_FD_206183 | JGI IMG/M metagenome (GOLD analysis project Ga0325414, IMG submission 206183) | Populus deltoides microbial communities from Bellville, Georgia, United States - Leaf-PdKOR-R3 | ecosystem: Host-associated > Plants > Phyllosphere > Phylloplane/Leaf | place: USA... | reverse complement strand
ATACAAAGATCCTTTAGACCTCTTATTGAATCCAAAAGAATAAGTGTCACCGCAACCGCATATTAATAGCCTAAAAAGAAGACGGAGGCTTGCCTAACCTTCCCCAAAGCCACGAAAAGCCTAATTGATTTGCTTTTGAATGTCAAACATCAATCAATCTTTCCCTCAATGCATGCAACTATGACCCTCGACAGGGACCTCTAATTACTATGTCTGCACATAAAATCTCCAATCTCACGTGCATTTGTTAATCACATACAGTACTGGCCCATGTTCCATACATTGGCCGGAGAAAATGTCTCCGCACATATAATAAATTGAACACGGTTTCTCTCATGGTGAGCGAAGAACAAGCATACTTTGTGAAAATTCTACCACTTTTGACACTTAAAGAGAGACACAAGTTCAAAAACCATTTATTGAGTTTTCTTTGGCTTTATGTGTGGGTTTGCGATGTGGATGTCTGCAATAGAATTCCGACCAACATTGTAAACTATTAGCTGGCTAGCTAGGTAGGTAGGTAGGTTTGAGTTTGAATCATCTCCGAAACACGTTTTCAAGGCTTTAGTGACTTAGTGTGATCATCACTTTTGAGAAGTCCACACCCCCACCAACTCTGCGAATTGAGGAGACAAGAGATGGAATTTTGTCTCTCGTCCTGTTCTTGCAAGAGTATAAGGTGCCCGTGCAATTGATTAATAATAGGGGCTCGCACAAGGAAATAAATATAGCTATGTAGCTGGACATCATGCATATAGCAATCATATGCATGGCCGGTGAGTTCAAGTTTTGAAAGCTCTACGTCCGTAAAAAAATAAAGTTTGTTGTCAATCACACTATTTACAGTTTATTTAGGGCAAAAAAAAATAAAAGTTAAGGATCTATCACATGTTTCTGTGAGATTTAATAAACAAAGCTTTCTTAAAAATTGATATCAGTGTCTCTAAAATGATTCAATACAAAGTTTGATAAATAAATTGAGATGAAATAAAGTTTTTATTTTTTTATACTATTCACAAAGTGCAATGTAACTATAAGGAAATAGCATTTCACAGTTTCTTTTACACTTAGGTGCGATGTGCATTGTTGACTGCTACAGTATATCTAGGTTTTTTTTCATTATTTTTGTTTTATTTCATCTTTCCATATTACATGCATGTGATATAAAACCTCGCAATTCATTTTGGTTCATGTGATTCATTGTATTTGGAGTGTTGAAAAAAGCTCCAGTTTTGAATTAATGCTTAATTTTGTGAAATATGATTTAATTTATTGATTTGAAAATTAAAATAATTGAGATCAAATTTTATATAAAAATAAAGATCTAGTGCAATTTTTTTTTTAGACTATTCACAAGGCATGGAAAAGCACTCTTTGATCCTTTAAGTTTTTAACTTTTTTATTTTTGGTTCTTGTGTTTTGAGTGTTTATCTATTTAGTCTTGAACTTTATTTGTTTTAAATTTCAGTATTTGAAATTTTATAAGAGAAAAAAAATGATCGATTGACCACATTATATCTATTAAAAGAATCGATCTTGGTGTTATTGAGTTTTTTTTAATGAGAGGATTGCTATTGAGATGTTTTGAACTTTTATATAGCCAAAAAAAAAAAATCCAGTTAGGCAAGAATATTTTAATCTGGTTTAATTTTGTGTTTTTTTATTGATTTAGATGTGTTTTAGGGTTCAATATTTATTTTTTGAGTTTTTTAGGGTCTTTATTTGGTGTTTTAGGTAAGAATAGATGGAAAATGGTTTTTTTAGATTTGAAAAACCCCAACCCTATTTTCTGACCACCTCATGCTAAGATTTTTTATTTTAAAAAATACTTATGATTAAAAAAATACTTTCATTAAGAAAATAAAGAGGCATTAATAAGAAAATGAGGTTCGGAATGAAGAGATACATTTTTTATATATACTTGTTTCAAATGATTAAAATTTTAAATAAACTTTTATTTTCATTATCGCTGTATTTTATTAAAATATATGTTGATAATAAAAAATTATATCATTGTTTTAAAGTAGATTAGGGGTTTTTTATGATGATATCATTGATTGTTTATGGATAATTGTGTGTTAGCCTCATATTAAAAAAATTTACAATAATTTACTCATTAATATTGAATAAGAATAAAATATTTTATATATAAATAAGAATAAAATAATTATTTTATTAGCTATTTTACTATAAATATTTTATATGATTTTCTCAAATCAATTGCTCTCATAATTTTTTATATAGTTGCCTAATGATCAATTAATAATTGTTTTATTGAAACTTAATTTCATAATCCTAATAATTCTTTTTACTTATGATAAAATTATATTTTTTATTAAAAAAATATTTTTTTTTCATTTTTAGTTCAAATCGTTGTACTTTTTTCCAAGTATGTTTTTCTAATTGATAATGCTTTTTATTCAATGAATTATGCTATTAATAAAAAAATTCATGATTCATTGTCATATCAAAAAAAAAGTTCATGAATTGGAAAAGACAATTTTGACTTTAAAAATATATTTTTCCTCCTTAATTTTATTCATTTTCTTTTATTGGAATGTTTATTTTTATTATTAATTTTTTTAAAAAATTAATTCAAACTAAATTTTGACTCGATTAACTGAGATGCTTAGAGACTTACTAGAATAATCGAGTCATACTAGATTAATTTTTTTCCAATTTAATTTGAAATCTAATCTAAATTAGAATTCAAATAGTTAATTACCATGTTCATCTACCAGTCAGACCTAGCAAGATTTTGTAACATTGTCCAAAAGCTTCACATTATAGCTTTCACAAAACTAGCTAGTAGTATAAACTATTTGAATCGAAGATGCGTATGCACAATAATAAAAAAATATTTTCATGATAGTTTTGATTTATATATATACAGCATGTTACAAGTTTTTTTTTTAAGTAATGGCTTCTGCAAGGAATAGAAGGTTTCAAATTATTATTGCGTTGAGCGATCGAAATTTTTACTTCTCATCCCATCATTCTTTAATTTCACAAATATGTACATATTCATCCAATCATTGACAATTTCATCGTCATGTCCTAACCCTTTATAATTTTCTAATGAAATCGCTTGTTTATTAGCAATTTCATTACTATGAAACAACATCATATAATTCTTTACTAGATAGTATTTTTATGGTTTAACATTTCTTTCAGATTTATCTCTCAAAAAATCCTTTATGTTGTTTCTGTATTGATGACGACTTAGCAAGAACCTCAAAATAGTCCATATTTTTTTAATGATAGAATCAATTTAATAGTGAGCAATATCCCTGAAGTCATCCTATATATATAAAAATCATTTATAGTCAACACCAATGTTGTTTTCATCTGAAAATTCTGTTTCCTTGAGACATCATATATTAAAAGCCTGACTGACCATAACTGATTGAACTTATCATTTATCGATTAAAGACAATATATATATATTCTTACTTGAACTGTAAGGACTAGGTATAACCACATACAAGAATATTAATTTTGACTGCATACACTTTTCTTGGAAAAGTTGTAAACTGTTAGTATAATCGGCCAATAAGAATAAAATGAAGCAAAAGATCTAAATGGATTAAATCCATATATACACAAGCTAAGATTTACATTCCATGGTTCCATTAAAAACATATTATACACACTATTAAATTGATTCCAAGCTTTACCATTGAAATAGTGCAACATAACTCTATCTATTACATCATGTGAATGATGTCATATCATTTATTTTGTAGTCTTTAAAGATATAAATAATCTTTGTACCTAAAAGTAATTGGGAAGTATCTCAATTTTTTGTAGTGACAAGTTTCTTTCCTCAATTAATATTGGGTTTATACGGAGCATGTTAATAGGTTTGCACTCGGTAAAATTTGCATATTCATCATAGTACAACATGCAAAAGTTTAGACACTTATTAATTTTTTGATATCCTAGGCCAAATGATTTCATCATGGATTTTGCAACATAGTAGTTCTCTTTCAGACTTTTCTTTTCAGGTAACATGATTTTAATTAATTCAATAATGCTATTATAATTGACCTCACTTAACCTATAATCTGATATAATGATAAATATTGGTGCAATAGTTGACAATTTGCTATGAGTTATGCAACTATCCCAAAATGATTCATTGAAATCTTTTAAAAGTTTAAAAACTTAATTGTATCTACATTTGGTTTTGTATTTGTATTTGGTTCTTCTTCTAAAGAGATGTTATGTGAACATTTACTTGAATAATTCTGATCCATTCTCATTGCATTCGTCACTATACTTTTATAAGGATTATTATTATCATTCGTAAACCCATGTATGTTGCTAAAACTAAAAGTTAAGTCGACCATCCTTTTTAACATGGTTTCATGAGGAACTTATGGTTCTCCATGTGTAAACCAACATAAGTATTTTCAACAAATCCTTTTTTAAGTAAATGCATCATCAGAACATCTTTATGGTGGAATTTTTTATTCTTACAATTTACTTATGAACATTGAATTTCACATGCACTAATATTTTTTATATCTAAAAGTAAAGAAAAATAATAAAACCTTAACCCCTTAAAAATAATCTTGCCTATACAATCATTTGGGTGAATCTTGATACATTTAAGAATGATCATTTACTACTTATAAAACTTATAAAACCTATATATAATAATATTGATTTTTGTCATTTCCAAAAACAGTAAGTTTTCCTTAAGTTTTCAACTTCACAATAAAATTGATACAATATGATTGGTACCCATTAAAATAACATATCATATATTCAATTATAACACATCTAAATTACAAAATCAAACTTAATTTCATCAAATGAGAACAAAATTCAAATTCTTTCAAATCTCAAACAAATTCCCTAACATACAAATCATACATTAACATAACAAATTACTTTAGGAAAAAGTTGTAAAATACTTAAATATACAAGCAAATTATAAATACTAAAAAAACTTTAATAAATTAACCTAAAACATAAATAGGTTACAATACAAATGAGTAAGTTTACTTATTTTGTGTATCAAAACTTCACAAAAAAATCCAATAGTGGATTATGACATTACTGATAAATGTAGATTGACGCCGACGAGTTGGAGTAGCTAAATTTATGAGAAAATAAGGGGTTGCTTGTATTTTTTGGCAAGTAAAAGAAGAATGAATGAGGGGAGGGAACTATCAATTATTACTTATTTATATTTGCTAATAAAATTATTTCATCGGCAATTTCATTAGTAAATAATGATGTGTCAACTTTCCAATGAAATTTCTCACATAATTTTTATTTTATTTTTTATTTTTTTACTCCATTAGCAATTCCATTAGAAATTATCGATGCAAATTCTGTTATTATTTCTGTAGGAAATTAGCTATGAAATATTATTCATTGATGTTTTCATTGTAATTTGGTAATTTCGTAGGGGTGATTTGAAAGAATTAGTACAGGTGATGTTTGATATTTATTTAAGCATAACTGACATATTACCTGAATCTTTAATACTAGTATTTATTTTATAATTTCTAATTTTTTTTAATTACTAAATAACAACTCTATTATTTTTATTTTTCCCCTTAAATTTTAAAGAGTCCCTCATTTGTCACAGTATGACATAAGTTAGGTAACTTGGCATAATATTGCAACTTCCAAATGATTTCTTAAATTAAACAAATCCGTAGCATCATATCTATTTTAAATAGGATATCTTAGGGTAGCATCTTATCTATATTAAATAGAATATCCTATGGTGATTTTATTATTATTTGATATAATCAATCTTTTATCTAAAATCTCTATAATACCATTTTTAGATGTTTTAATAAAGTAGGTGGCAACCCCTATTTAGAATATTTAGTTTAGATAAATGTCTCATACAACGGCTACAAATCAATGAATCCGCCTCCTTGAGAATAATAATTAAAGCAGAATCCAAACAAAATTCTTCAAACGAAAGCAGGGCCCAAACAAAATAGTTTAAACGATTTTTAGTTAATTTTGGCACAACTTCAACATGTCAGGAAAATTAAGTGCATGGGATTACACACACACGCATATATATATATATAAGAGAGAAGAACAAATCAGTTTATCAAGAGGTGGGCAAATTATACGAAAAACAAGAAGTATGGCTGAGTTTTCGTCCATTGGATTAGCTCTCATTTTAGGACTAGTTTTGGCTTTATTTCTTTTACGCTTTTTCTCAAGACAAAATCATAAAAATTTACCTAATGGTAGCATGGGATTTCCCTTTGTAGGGGAAACTCTTTCCTTACTGAAGCCTCATTCATCAAACTCAATGGGAAACTTCCTGCAAGAACGTGTTTCCAGGTGATCATAAACCAATTTAAGTATTTGTGTGTGTATACACTTTCTTTATCGTTTCTCCAAAAAACGAAATTCATCTCCTTCTTCTTTTGTGTTGAAGCTATCTAACTCTTTCCCGGCTCTTATTATGTATGTATGCAGATATGGGAAAGTTTTCAAATCACATCTATTTGGTTCTCCAGCCATAGTTTCTTGCGACCATGAGCTCAACATGTTTATCCTTCAAAATGAAGAGAGGTTATTCGAAGCCAGCTACCCCAAGGCCATGCACGATATTCTTGGAAAATTCTCATTACTTGTTATCTCCGGAGACCTCCATAGGAAGTTAAGAAATTTTGTTGTCACCTTCACCACAGCGTCCAAGTCATCCCCAAGATTCCTTAAATTTGCAGAAAATCTAGCAATCTCAATGCTTGAGTCATGGAAAGGCTGTAAAGAAATCGACTTCCATAAGGATATCAGAAAGGTATGTGGATATATGTAAACCTCTATGCTCAGCTCAGCTTCTTTGAAAGAACATAGAGAGATAACATCGTTTTGTGATTTACAAGTGCAGCTTACACTTAGTCTCATGGTGAAGAGCGTTTTGAGTATTGAACCCGAAGAGCCAAGAGCCTTGAAGATATTAGATGATTTTCGAACTTACATGAAAGGCTTTGTGTCTCTGCCATTAAACTTCCCTGGATCATCTTATTCCAAAGCTGTAAAGGTAACCAGAGCGATGTTGATAGTTAAAATTACTGTATGCAGCGTGTCTATGTTTTGTCCATATATGTCTTAATACTAGCTAATAAGTTTAAATTCTTGGCTTTATCCCTCTATGTCACAATGTCTTCTTAGGCAAGAACAAGACTTGCTTCCACCATGAAAGGGATTATTAATGAAAGGGAAAAGGAGAAGGTGGGGCTTATTTCAGGAGACTTCTTAGACGTGATTTTGTCAAAACGAGGGATTCTAACCGATGGACAGATTGTTAGCGTCGCGTTGGATATCTTGCTAGGTGGCTATGAGACAACCTCCACACTTATAGCCTTAATTGTTTACTTTCTTGGGCATGTACCGAAGGCTTTTCAGACCTTAAAGGTCTGTCTAACTCATTGCCTCTCTTTCTCATGATCAAGTACCATTAGCTAATTAAAGGTTTCTTGTCTTTTTTACCCCCTCTCGATATTAATTTTACTTAATTATATATAGGAAGAACATGACGCAATAAGAAAAAGTAAACAGGCGGGGGAACCCTTGGACATGGAAGACTACAGGAAAATGGAGTTCACGAAAAATGTAAGATACATTAAACATTGCTGACTATTGCTTCATACAAGGTTTTGATCTAATACTTGTATGCACAAGGAAATTAATTTAAAAGCTTACAAATTATATACAGGTTATATATGAGTCTATGAGATGCGGGAATGTGGTAAAATTCTTACACCGTAAAGCTATTCAAGATGTCAAATACAAAGGTTTAATATAGTTTTGTTAGTTTGGTATTTTTATTATTATTATTATTATTTTGAAGTCTTGTATTATCATTACCTCTTTGTATCATTGTGAACTTGGTTCTTGCTATTGCAGAATACTTCATTCCATCCGGTTGGAAGGTTATTCCCGTGTTATCCAGCCCACATCTTGATCCATCCCTTCATGAAAGTCCTTTGAAATTCAATCCCTGGAGATGGAAAGTACGATACTGAGATAAGCCCTTTGAATTTTAATTAAAAACATATAGAGAAAGTACTATACTATATCTTCCTGAAACTAACATTACTCGAAAATATTAAAAGGAGGTATTAGTTTGCTTGCTTGCTTGGTGCAGATATGGAGAGATCCAAATGATTAAGCACGCACAATTAATCATATTCTTTTGTTTCCCTTGTACTGTGTTTCAATCCCTTTTTTCGCCTTTGGCAGAATCAAAAGACTAGGAAAACAGTAATGCCATTTGGTGGTGGACCACGGCTATGTCCAGGAGCCGAACTTGCCAAAGTGGAGATAGCATTTTTCCTTCATCATCTTGTCCTTAATTATAGGTAAGATTTCAGGACCTAGCCCCATTTTATACATGTTAAATTGTTGGGTTAACCCAATAACACAATGCATCCCACTTAGGAACCTTAATAATTGAGATTAATAATGCTCTATTTTATTTTTAGTAATTAAATCCAAGTTGGATCGCACCTTCTCTAAAACTTGTTGTGATTGCTAGAAATTATATATAAAAAGAAGCTTTGTGAAGCCATCTTTTTCATAATATGAGATTCAAGCAAAACTTTTATAAAAAGATGAGATTTAAGCAAACATAAATATTGATTGATGATTAATTGCCACCCATATGGAATTATTACTGCCTTATCTGAAGAATCCCTTGTGGAATTGCCTTATCTCAGCAAGGAAATGCATGAAGGAGGCTCAAACCTGTCCTATATATATATATATATATATATATATATATATATATGAGTATTATGAATTATTCAAACCATGGCTTGTTTAATATGATCCGTAGCTCCAATGTTGTGCCTTTTAACCAGGTGGAAAGTAAAAGAAGACGACTTCCCAGTTGCTTATCCTTATGTGGAATTCCGAAGAGGCTTGCTACTGGAGGTTGAACCAGCACAGGAAGAGTTAAGAAAATGATGATTTAACTAGCTTCGGCTTGCAAAGGCTACATGTACTTGAAGGAAGTCTTAATTAGAAGCTACTAGGCCAAATACATTTAACGTAAATTTTAGTCATTTACAAATAAATAAGGTAGAATTTGTAGTCGCGTTCGGAGGTGGCAAGAGAGTAACTAACGTAGATTTTATTTTCAGCAATTACAAGTATTGATGTGTATCGTATGGAAATACTGTTGTGTGAAATATGCAAGAAACCGGTGAGGTATCACACCAAAAGAGGGGCAATTTGAGGGCTTTGACATCTTTTTTTTTCAAAGTTTTCTTTTTTAAAATAAAAAATTGTTTGTTCTAATTTTATTTTATTTTTTAAATGAGATTGATAACTAATTTTTAAATTTGCTATTGAGATAATAACCTATCAGTTACACTTTGGACATTAACTTCCTTGTAGCTAGAAAGAGTTTTGAAAGCAATAATCAAAACAGCCTCGCATGCCATATAGACCATAAAAGCATAGTATTTTATCTTCTTCTTTTTCTTCTTCTTCTTTTTGGATGAAATCAAGAAAATATATATATATAATAAAGCTTGAACAGAGAGAACGGAGCTTTAGCTACATATGTTATAGCCTAGGTCTCAATCTAACTACAAGGAAGAAAAATAAAGAACAAATAGCATTACTAATGGAGCAACAATACAAAGAAAAGAAAAACCAAACAAAATCAAAACTTAAGTGGACCAAACTAAAATACATTCGTGATTCTTATACAAATTAGCACCTGTATACCAGAATGAAGAATTCCGATTTTTGGTCCAACTTGCAGTAAAGTAGAATAAATGCCATAGGATATCTTTCCAGATTAGCTGCTTTTCCTCAAATATCAAATTATTCATGGCATTTCATATAATCAAAACAATGTTAAACATAACCCCCCCAACAAATATTTCAAACTTATAATGATTTTCCTGCAGAAGACCTAGCCATTGACATTGAAGGTCGTCAAGGGCATATGGCATTACACAACTTAGACCTCTCTAAGCTACAATTTTATTCCATAATTTCCAGACCACTAGGCAATACATGAGGATGTGGGAGACAGTTTCAAAATGGTGCTCACAGAAAAGGCAACAATCATTTTGAGGGCTCAGGATATGTCTTTTAACCAGAAAGGCCCTTGTGCAAAAGCTTTCATATAGAGCCAACCATAAAGTCATTTCTATTTTTGAAGGGAAAATAGATTTCTAGGCATCTATAACATAAGTTTTTGTTCCAGCAAACTTGATCCTTTCAAGGGTAAGTATACAAGAGCTTACAATATAGCCTCCTTCCTTCCCCCATTCCCAAACCAACTTGTCTTCTTTCGATCGATGAATAGCTGCAAGATTAAGATCAGACATTAACCTTTGAAATAATATATTCTCTTTAGTTCTAAGGGGTCTTATCCATTTCAGATTCCAATACCAAGTATCCTCTATTGAATATCTCTTTTGGCTAAGGATCCCTGCTTTGGAGAAGGACAGGCGAAAGAGAGTAGGATAAGAGTTAACTAAATAGAAGCCAGTCAACCAAGTATCTGACCAAAATTTTACATGGTTACCATTACCTAATTTAAGTTTACAGTCAGCATGAATAAGAGTATTATCATGATCTTTATTAATAATGGTTGAGTAGATACCTCGCCAAATCCCTGAGAATGTTTTACTGAATTAGGGCACCTTATTGATGAACTATGGTATGTATTTTTCCTTAATGTAGTCTACCCAACTAGCTTTGTCATTGCTTCCTAATTTTCAAATCCACTTGAAGAGAAGAGCTTTATTTTTTGCCAATATAGTCCCAACACCAAGACCTTCCCTGTCTTTTTCTTTCACTACTCCAAGCCAATCTGTGAATTTTCCTGTTATCAATACTCCCACCCTATAAAAATCGAGATTGCATTGTTATGATCTTATGGGCCACTACCTTTAGGGTGCAGAAAATAAACATGTAATAGAGAGGTATGGCAGAGATTATACTTTTGATTAAAATTGCTCTCCCAACCATTGATAATAGCCTCCTCTTCCAAGAGTTGAATCTCCCTTGAATTTTTAAGAGAACAGGTTTCTAAGTGGAGATCCTATTTGGATTAGCACCTAAAGAGAGTCCAAGGTATTTGATTGAAATGAATGGTATCACATCTACATCTGAGAACACCAGATATCCCTTCAACATATATCTTATCAACATTCACACCCACCAGACTGCTTTTATGGATGTTGACATTGAGCCCCGAACATAAGCTGAACTATCTTAACATTCTTTTGACATTTAATAAGCATTGAAGATCATTTGGTAGGAAGAAAAGTGTTTCATCTCAAATTGCAGATGATGAATAACTTTTACACTTGTAGAGTCCATCTCATACAGAGCACCAATTTTCAAACTCCTGCTAATAAAAATAGAAAGACCTTCAGCAGTAAAGAGAGAGAGAGGGGGGGTCCCCCTATCAAAAACTATAAGAAGCTTCAAACTTAGTAGTGAGGGAACCATTGATTAAAACTGAAAGTCTTGCAGTTAAAACACATATCATAATCCATCTTCTCCATCGAGCACCAAAGTTCATGTAGCCCATAACATCATTAAGGTAAGACCAGAACACTGTGTCGAAGGCTTTTCTGAAGTCAAGTTTAAGAAGGAATCCTTGACAGCTCCAAGATTTCATAGAATCCAGCATTTCATTAGCAATAAGCACCGAGTCCAGGATGTTTCTACCGGTAATGAAAGCTGATTGAGAGGGCTAACCACACACTACATAACCTCTTTTAATCTAGTGGCAAGAATTTTAGCAATAATCTTATATAACCCATTTAGTAAGCTAACAGGTCTAAAATCATTAAAAGAGGAGCCGCAAGAAACTTTTAGATTTAAAGCAATATAACTGGTATTAATACCTTTGCTGAGATGTGGAAAAAGTGAGTGTTTTCCTCCCCCAACTTTATCCAAGACTATCTAGCCTTTTGTCTTCATATAGATTCTACATATTTGCAGAGTTTCCATTGTTTACCCTTCAGCTTATATATCCTTTTTTCTTTCTGAGTCAGACAGCCCTCCACTTTCAGTCTAATCTTCAAGATTCTGAATAGAAGACTGGAGATGTTACAGAGCCCAGTCCTAATTCTCAAACACAGTTTTATTCCACTGTCCTAACTTTAGTCTCAGAGCTTTGATTCTTCTGATCACCTAGAAGTCACCGGGGATATCTCGCACAATATCATCCCAAAAGACCTTGAAGGTATTATGGAAGGAATGGGTCATAAGCTAGTATTCTAGACATTTAAAAGGTTTTTATCCCTAGTGAATTTGTTCTTTCATAACAAGCATGGGGTAATGATCCGAAAGGCCATGATCTAGACGAATCAGTTTCAAAGAACTAAAATGAGACAGGCATTGTGTATGAGCAAAAGATCTATCCAACCTGCTCATAGAACCACCTCTAAACCAAGTGAACCTATGATTCCTCAAGGGGTATTCAACCAAATCACAACCATCGATGAATGCTTGGAACTTTGAAGCATATCTCCTATCTAATAAACCACAGTTTCTATCTGAATTAGATAAGGTCGTATTAAAGTCACCTATTAGAAACCAGGAACAATCTGGAAAGGCATGTTTGAGTTCAGTAAGTTCCATCCAGGAGACTGCTCTTTCAGTTCTAGAGCCTGCTCCGTAAAACCCAGTGATCACACAATCAAAAGTATCATCAACTAATCAAAAGTATCATCAACAAAGGAGCCAAATAAGCTAATCCAGCTCCTAAAAAATTCAATCTAATCCACCTTAAAGAGATCATCATCCCACATGGCTATCAAATCTCCTGCTCTACCTAAAGCCTCTATTCAAAATCATTTAATATTTTGTCCATGCCACAAACTAAAAACTATAGAGTCCGAACATGAAAGTTTAGATTCGATAACGAAACATACAAGGACATTAAAATCCTTAATATACATGTTAATGGCCTTTCTTTTAGAACTAGATCCCAAACCACACACATTCCAACTAAGAATCATAAAAAAAAACAGCATAAAACCATGCACAGAGGCATAAGTGCTTACTAGACATACTTGTCCCAATGTTTATTTTCAGCATCGATGGTTTTTTGGATCGTGACTTCAATAATCTCTCTATTTGTTTTAAAGTCGATGCCTAATTTTGTACCAATTGCTTTCATAGATCTAATCTCATCACAAGCAGTAGAGAAATCTAATGGGGGCTGAGAAAGTTATAATCTTTGGTTGACTGCTTTGATGCAGGAATCAATTGATTCTTCATTTTCATCACTATTATTTAAGTCGTTTGAACTAACTGTCATCTTGTGATCCAAATGACCTTTAGAGGTGCCAAGTTGTTTACTGTTCTTGAGGGTTATGCTACGAACCAAGTTTTTTTAGGCCAACTTTACTGATCTTCATCAATGACAATCATATTACTTGTCTTGTTTTCCTTATCATTTCTTGGAATAATAGAGACTAGAGTCATTGGGGTGTAGATATCAGTCCTTTCCCACATGCAATCGAGTCTTGATGGGTGTAACATTCCAGGATTTCTAAGAAGTAAACCTAAGCTTCATAGCCACACACATACCCTTCTTTCATTATCTCATATCTGCTAAAACTTTGCTTCATAATCACTTCAGTTTCTTAATCTTGATCAGTGAAAGTGAAGTTTTTGTTTGCAAACAAATATTATTTCTCTTTTATAACCACTGTCTCAGATTTACACGAAGATGACTTGCAATCCAACTCTGAATCAGACTCTGAAGTATATCCAAAGGAGTAGATAATCAAAGCCAAGTTTGTGCAGGTATCATATTTAATCTCATAGATGAGGATTTCCACTTTTTTCATTATCAATCATGAGATTACTATTCCATTAAGAGAAGCAAATGGTGATTTACCTACTAGGATTTTAATCCCTAATATAGAACTTATGCTAATGGAAGTTAAGTCATATCCCAGAATCTTGCATTCTCCCCCCTTCATATGTTTAAAACATTCCATGTTCCAAGCTACAATAGGGAGACCGGATATATTTATCCATAAAAAAAAATCAGAAGCCTTATTAGTGGTGCACTAGGACCTTAACTCTTCAAAATAGTTTCCCTAAAATCCTTCTCTTCATCTGCTGCAAACTACATATCTTTTTATGTTTTGAAGGTAAGGATTGCTTTAGAGGCACCTAGGAACCGAAAGCCTTCCACATTATGCAAGGTCCTTAGCATCTGGTTTTTAATCTTAGCATAGTCAATACCTCTTGAAAGAATACCAACCAGACTTTGACTCTGCCATTCATGATCATCCTCACATGTTTGGTATATAACATTCCTGATTGGTTTCTCCTTTACCACCTCTATATAGGAACGTTCATCCCTTTGTTTTATTGAAACTCTCATTTAAGGCGATACAATTAACACAGATAAATGCTTTTGCTTTATGACTTGCCTCTGATACTTCACAATGTTAACACAGAGCTTGTAGGAAGAGAACCATATCTTGTTAAGCTTATCTGTGATCTCTTCATCAAGGTCGTAGAGAGATAGGAAACCAAACCTTTTCCCAAATTTGTATAGCCTTTTTGAGATAAAAAAAATCCTGTAATTATTCCATGTCTTTGAAATTCCTTCCTAAGCTATGCGAAAATAAGCCATGAGGGGAAACATTCAAAATAGAAGGTCTGCATAACTGAGTGTTCATTTGTTTTGTGTGGAAACCCCTGGTTGGGCAGCGCAAGGTTTTAATGAAAGGGAGCTATGGTTTAATGCAGAGAGATGGGTTGGGAGCATAGTGGTGGGGCATGTTTATTTTGGATAAATGGGGTTATTATTTGAGTTTGCTCTCCCTAGATTATTCATTTGAGGATAGGGCTAGGTGTTAACATTTCTATTAGCAACAATGTGGGTTCATCCAGGCAAAAGAGAGGTAGCAGCGCAGATTTTGTGGGGAAGCGAGCTATGGTTGGGGTAGGGTTTGTAGGGGACAGGAGAGAGGGAGAGGGAGAGCATTTTTCAAAGGGTGATTGTGATGCAAATAGCATAGTCTTCTATTCAATAAAACCATCATTACTTGATTAAAAACATCAAAATATCAATTCATAAAATAAATAATATTTATAAAAGGCATTCCCCAATAATTAGCTGATGCAAAATTCAACATTAAAAAAAATAGGAAGCACAATAACATTAATTTTTTTTAAAAAAAATACCTTACAAAAATTCCAATTTAGAATTTTATTATTGATTATTTTTTTTCAAGTGTTTGAAGGCCTTCCCAAATTTTGATGGATATAATATTTCAACCTAAAGAAAACAAGGCCTCTAAAAGTTTTTATCAAAATTTCAACTCAATCTGACGGTCAAATTACAAGTTATGTTCATTAATATAAAGCTACATATTATACAAAAGTTTTCTACATTAGTCTCCCTAAGTTAGAGAGAAATCTTCCTCGAATCCAAACTACTCTAGACTCGATCTTTTGGATTTCCAATAAAAACTTTTTCACCCCTTTTCTTCTTCTTTTTTGATATATAACAATTTTAAACATCAATACTATTGTTATGTCTATATAACCTTTGAGCACATCTATCTTTGTAATAACTTTAACCTTGTAATCAAAATGATCAACATAGTTTAAATCAATGATTTGTTTTCGTTGAGCACTTTTCATGTTTTCTTAGCATTCAACCTTTATCTTATAAAAAAAAAGCATCATCAATGATATCATCACTACTATTATTATTATTGTTTATGATATCATTATCAACATAATATTTATTGAAATAAATACTATAAATTGATGAAGAATATCAATCCATATCTATCTTATCATAAATAAAATCATCAAAATCATCACGATACTCATCCGGATCAAGAAGCTGCCTCCTCTACTCATACTTCTAGAATGGATTTTTAAAACTAGTCATAAATTCATGATCACTTTTCTTATAATCCTTTGGGCTCCTCACAATTTGTCTCTATATGTCTTCTACCACTATTTTCTAAACATTTTTTTTCAGTTCTCTAATTTATCTTTACATGTCTTCTATCACTAGCTCCTAAATGTTTCTCTCCTAACAAGGAACCTCTTCATTCTCTTTTACTTGAACATGTTATGTGATCTCTTTCAACCATAATTATTTAGCAGCACACAACAAACAAAATAACTTGGGATTGCAGCATATAGCAAGCAAAAACCTAGGATCATTAGGCTTTGATAACAAATGGCATAAATAGAAGCAACACAAAAAAGACAACAACTACAAGAACACAGTCTTCGGTATAACTCTGTCAGGAACTGTACAAGCCCAAGCCCAATCTTCAACAACCGTGAAATATGAAGCACCAGTTTCGTTTTGGTTTTGGTGTAAGATATAGCCCAATCCGGTGACCGTTCTACTGCTCTCTCTTCGTCCTTGTTCTTTTCCAGGCTCGTAATTCCTCAAGTTCTCCTCTTCCTTGTTTTCTCGGCAACCATTGGTTCAAGCAACTAGGCTGTGGTGTTGGGTTTAGTCTTAAAACCAAAAAAACATAGGTTAAGAATTGGATATGAAGAGAGATGAAATTTCTTTGGACATGTTAGCTAGTGCCTCTCTATCAAGGCTCAAAGCATAAACAGAGGAAGAAGTCCGAGCAGCACCGCGACACCATTTACACGAAATTGATGCTTTTTAGAATGTTTATTAATGTTGTCTTCATGTTCGGTTTCTAAAGTTTTCAAGGACGGGATATTTAATATGGATTTTGAATTTCAGTTAACCTGAAGCTGGGTTAACTTAGCCCATGCGAGATTTTATCCATTTCTTTTTTCATTATTATTTTAGGGTTTCGATCTGTGCAAAAGAATGAGGAACAGGAAGAACAAGAACAGGTGTTGTTTTTAGAGGAGGGAAGGAAGAAAGAGTTAAAGAAAGAACAGCCTTGGTTCAATCTGATGCAACCACAGGCCCGGGAAGGCTGGTCTCTCTCAGAGACACTGCTATGGTAAGCGGCAATCTATGATCTGATAACCCATCAATGATCAAACTACTACTGCAAAGTGAACACAGCATCAAAATTGGATAATCTCCATCTTCCTTCACACTCAGAATTGATTGCTACTAAATTGAAATTTAATACATAAAAAACGTTGGCCTACAGTTCAACAGCTAACATCCATTGCAAAACTTAGAGTCTGGCAAGTTCCAAGAGAACAGGTTGGCATTACAACAGATATCCTTGTGCAGCCAAAGGGGCACACCAAATTTCACATTCTATCTTCTCTCTTACGTGGGGCACAAGTGATGATTTCATCCACCCTGAGAATCATCTCTGCAGCTTCAGTTGCAGAGAGCAGTACAGCCTGCTTAACTTTGAATGCTTCGGAAATCCCACGCTCAACCATATCTCCAACCTGCAATAATTTAAAGCCACAAATCATCAAACTATGCCGATGGGATTTCTTAAAAATTTCATTTACCAAAGTTGTCAATCATATACTTACAGATCCAGAGATGACATCAATTCCTGCAGTACACCCCTCCTTGTGATGCTCTGCACGGAGCTGGGCTACCAATTCTGCACTGTCCAAACCAGCATTGTCCGCTATGATAGTTGGAATTGCTATGAGTGCCTTTGAGAAAGCTTCAATAGCATGGGATTTCTTCCCTGGAGTTATTCGGGCCAATTCATCAACATCCTTTGCCATCACCATCTCAGGCCATCCACCTCCAAGCAAAACCCTGCTGTCATTAACGGTCTGAGACAGCACGCACAAGGCATCATGCAGGGACCTTTCAGCCTCATCAAGCACATGACGGCTGCAACAATTGAAAACACATCAAAAGGTGACAACTGAAAAATAAACCTTAGTTCCATGGTTTTTTTAAAAAAAGAAAAGGTATCTATATTATATTTCAAATCTAGGGACACAACAGAGTTGCTGCATTGGGGTTATCCAGACCATCAGACTCAATTGGATCATTCACAAACACATCAATTCCAAAGAAATAGTTTCATTAATCTGCCTTCATAAATAGCAAGCTAACAGTGATCTATATACGAAGTGAGAACATCAGGTCTAAACCCTCAAAGAACCAAAAACTGAACATATTTATCAGCAATAACAACATAATAGTTTTATAGACGCTGAAGAAACACATTACCTTGCACCTCTCAATACAATTGTACATGCCTGACCCATTTCAACACCTGAAAAGTGAATCAACTTATCCTCACCAATCATAATTTCCTCAATGAGCTTGCAGTGACCAAGCTTAACTGACTCAGGATTGTCAAATGTTGATGCAATTTCACCACCAGTCACTAAAGCCAGCCGTTCAATTCCGTCAAAATCAGCATGCTCAATTGCAAGTATTCCAGCATTTGCAAAGAGTTCTTCAGGGAAATTGTAAATCAATTGCCTGTTAACGAAGCAATTAATCCCATGGGCTATTATCTTATCCACCTTCTCTTTCATCTTTCCCTTCTCAGCAGCTTCAATTTCAGCAACCCTAGACATTGAATCAACACGAACACGTGCCCCATAGATTTTCACTTTGTCAGTGTCCATTGCAGTATTTGCCACCAAAATCTTTGCATTCTCTATGCGCTTTGGTTGCCCAACACCAATTTTCTTGTCAAGAATAAATCTGAAAAAGCAAAAGAACAATTTAAATACTAGTGAACAGGCTATTAGAAGTCAATGCGTCAATAAAGATACAAGGACAGACAAGAAAGCCAACGTTTGTTAACCAAGTGAGATCTTGCAAGTTGCTTTCTTTAATCTATTAGTAACTACCATTACCAAACACAAATAGATGGATCTACAAGCAGCAGTTACAGGATAACTTGCACAGAAATTCCAAAGTACTAGACAGTGCAAGAATGCTCATCTTCGCACTAAAAAAAAAAAATCAAGCTGCAAAACACTAGAAATGACTATTCATTTCTCATCATGGGCCAAAAAATATGCACCATGCAGTGCAAACTAAAAAAACATGACAAGGTTCTTATAAGTTGATGTACCTACCCTTCATCTAAGAAAGAATCCTTCAGCGATCCTCCAGGCTTCTTGATAATCTGAATGGACTCTAAGTTTGTGCTTCCCTGCAATTTCAAATGGCAATTATATGGCCAAATCAACAAGGAAAAGAATACCCTTTACATCTAACCCAATAATAAACAGATTCTCTGAACAATTGAAACAAAATCATGGCATTAAGAATGCATCTTTGAAGGTGAGAAAAAAAAAACAGAAATAAGGGTAACAACATAGAGAGGAGTATCAGACAGGTGTAAAATACAGACAGCAGACAGGCACACAATGCATGATGACAGAAGAACAAGAAAATACGACCCCTGGTACAGATGTCACTGCTGGAAAGAAAAAAAGGAACTTAATTTCATAAACAGAAAGACAAAAGCACGTCATCCTGTATCTCCAATTAAATGATTGCTTTCGAAGGATGGGTTCAAAACCGCACAACCCCCTCCCCCATCCAAAAAATATTAATAATAATAACAATAAATCAATCAAGAAAATAACAAGAAAAAATCACTGGTAAGGTATAATATAAACCACTTCACCTTCAATCTCATAACAGCATCAACAGCCAGTTTTGCAAAATATTCCTTATCCTGTGATAGAATCTTGGAACTCAAAGTAGTCATTGCAATCTTCATCAAGTCCGACTTGAATTTCTCTGCATTACTCAACAATTATAGACATCAATGCCAGAAAATGCATTATGAAAAGTGCTATCGAAAGCTAATTAGCAAAAACCAAGTTCTACACATATTATGCAATTCATATTCATAGAGCAATCGATACCTTCATTCTCTTTGTTATCCACAACCTTTTGCAGCAAAGCATTACGAGCACATTCTGCTGCCATTCGGAAACCTAAACAATCATGGAAACAGCATCAATAAATCATCTCATGCTATAAAAGTTATAAAGTCTCAAATTCACCATGATTAATTTAACACTAGGTCTCTAAGTTTTTTTTAAAAAAAAAAAGTATGACTGAATTTTTAAAGGGAAAAAATCTCTGGCACTCTAATTGGTGTAACTTGTTGAAAATACAAAAAGGAATGAGGTGATCAGCAGGGAATTCCCTCTATCAAGATTATATGGGAAGATTGATTCCAGATCCAATATCCAGGCTCTGGTTTAGCAGGCAAAGTTAAAACAGATAAGGAACACAATCTACATAATGCAAAATAGCACTGCATGTAATAAAAATATGGCGAACACTACTTCAAATTTTCAGCAAAAATGAAAAACAGTGCACAAGAAGCACCAACAATAACAAAAGGTGAGAGCAAGAAGATGGGGGAAAACAGGAAGCATTGCAAAGCCAGAAGCCTGGAATAAACCTGCTATTATTGTCATTGGATGAATCTTTGAAGCTAAAAGCTTTTCTGCCTCCCTTAGAAGTTCCCCCGCCAAAACAACAACAGAAGTTGTCCCATCACCAACCTCATCATCTTGAACTTTAGAAATGTCTGAGTAGTGAGTTAAAGATTGCCATAACAAATTCCAGTAGAGCTATTTACCTTAGTTCTTTTTTATCACACACAACAATTTGCTGGCATGTCTAAATTTTAAATTGAAAGAGAGATAACTCTGACCTGGATATTTCAAAATAAATAACAAGCAAAATCATTACGCTTTAACTATCCTAAAAAGCAAATTGACAAGCCATATTAGCAATGCAAGGATACCAACAAGGATTTTAGCAGCTGGATTGTCAATGTGAAGGGACTTCAAGATGGTGGCCCCATCATTAGTGACTGTGACTTCGTGACCTCTGCCAGTAGATTGTAAAATTTTATCCTGGCAAAAAATGAAAAAACAAGAAGATGACAACAGTAACAAACTAAAACAAGCAATGTTTTACAATTTTTACAACACACTCAATAAAGAAGAAATCTTACCATCCCTTTTGGCCCCAAAGTTGTCTTGACCAAGTCAGCAATTGCCATCCCACCAATAAGCGATGCCTAAAAAAAATAAAAGAAAAGGAAACATGACTCAAGTAGAAGGAAAAAGGAGGGGGGGGGGGGGGGGGTGCCGCAGCAATGCCAAGTGAGCCATTGTGTCAAACCAAGATTTATTGACTGATAATCGAATTGCATGATAACAATAACAACACAGTAATGAAAATAAAACTTCCTACCACACAAGTAACTTCGTCGCAAACTTCTCAAATACATTAATGCATACATCAGCATCCATTGTGAGAGAAAAAAAACCCGGCTGGGAAAAAAAAACAGTAACATACCAGTCTGGCACGCTCTCCCTTTTCCTCAGTAGCTTCATCTTTAAAAATTTTCTCGACCTGCAATATTTTCCAAGTAAGCCAACTTCAAAAACAAAATTCCAAAACTAAAAAAAGAAATGGGAAGCACTAGTCAGCAACCGGCATACCACCATTGCAAAGTTTAAACCTAAAGTCAGCCGGACTATCCACACCATTAATCAAATCCATGCATAAAACCCTAAAAAATCTAAAAATAATTCAAATCCATGCATTACAATGAAAATTGAAATGGTTAAAAACGAGAAAGATGGGAACAATCAATAATGTTGGATAAGAAAATGGAAGATTTTTAGGAAATCCAAAGAAAGCTTGATTTTCTTTCCCTTTTATCAAAATCCAAAGCATTAAAGCCTCAATGCTGGCCTAGTCTAGCCTAGCCTAGCCTTCTCCTTCGCTTTCTTTGGAGTTTGACAGACTGGACAAGAATCTAGAAAGATAAAAAAATTCCTCACCATGACTCACAGGTAGTGGATCGGGATGGCCTGCGGCTGCTGCTGATGCTACTGGAGCTACTACTACTGCTTAAGTAGCGGAGGCTGAAGGTGGCTGCTGCGAAGGAGGATGGCAGACGTCAGTGGTTGAAAAGACTGAGGAGGAGGCGGCTGGAACCGGGTGTATAGCGAGCGAGGAAGAACTATCGTCTCACTTTGGCCTTTGGGTTGGGTGATGATGGCGCTTTGCTTTAGGGTTTCTTAAAAAAAAAAAAAAAAACACCTGTACAGAGTTTAATTATTTTTAAGTCATTTTTTAATGGAAAAAATTAAAAACAAAACTCATTAACAATAGTTTTGTCTTTTCACAGGTTGCTTAAACTTACTTGTATTTCAAAAAATGGCAATGAAACTAAGTTTTTTTAACTTATTTATATTTTTAAAATGATATTAAAATTATTATTTTTTGTAATTGAATTTTAAAACCAACGATAACATATTAAAATTTACTCCAAGGTAAATAATATTACAATTATTTTTTTAATGATTGATATGAGACATGTTTAAAAATATGGTAAATATTGTTTTTTCACTTGAAAATATATAAAAATAATATTTTTTATTTTAAAAATTTATTTTAATATCAGCACATCAAAACGATTCAAACAATATAAAAAATAATTAATTTGAATCTAAAAAAATTCAAAAAGTTTCAAAAGCGCAATTGGAACACAACGTTAAACAATGTGTTTGATATTATAATGTAAAGTGTTTTTTAAAAGTGTTTTTTTATTTAAAAATACTTTAAAATAATATTTTTTTAGATTTTTTTAATATTTTTGATATCATCACATCAAAACTATTAAAAAAATAAAAAAACATCGATTTAATACTTTTTAAAATGAAATGTAATTTTAAAACATACCCAAAAATAGAATTTACCATGCTCCCAAACACAAGTAATGGATTACTCCCAAACACTAGTAATTGATTTCTTCATCTTTTTTCTTATTGAGAAATATTTGACTGAAGTAATGATCGTGTATTTTATATTGTGATAGTTTTTAGTATTGTGAATTTAAAAAAGTGAGTTTAGGAAAAATATTTTTAGTTATCATTTAGAAAAATTAGGCTTAAAAAATGTGTGTTTAGTTAAAAATGTTGTGAAAAGAGTTTTTGCATGTATAATAAATAAAAAACAGTTTTTCATGAATGAAAAGCTTCTATAAAACTAAGATTTGAAACATAATTATACGTGAAGTTTACTATAAAATGTGAAGCCTGGTATAAGAAAATATAAGCTATTTAATTAATGAAATGATTTTTACTATATATAAAAAACAAAATATTAAACAGTGTAAATTAAGAAAGAAAAAACCCTAACTTTCCTATTATACCAAATTAATTTATTTTCGCTGATTACAGTTATAAAGAGAACGACACATCACATTATGATAATTAAAATATTTGGTTATTGACCATAATCATGTCATCTGCTAGTAAATTGTTGTGTGATTGATGATTAATCAAACACAAGCCTCATTTAGTTTAATTATAAATATTAAATTACTATGATATAGTAGAGCGAAGTTAAATCAACTAGGGCATGTTCATCCTTTCCTTGAACCTCACATAAAGAAAATAAATTACAATGTAGTTAAAAAAAATTATTCTAACTAAAAGATTAATAAGGGTGACACGAATTGCTTAAATGATCATTGCTTTCAATTATAAGGTGACAAGGTAAGGGAAAAAATAAAAATTAGTTACTGAGTATTAAAATTGTCAAGCTATGATGACATCCCTACATGAGCACCATATGATAAGCCATGTAACCTCCTTACATCTTTATATGGACACTCTTTAAAGCAAGCCATATGCGTGTCTATTTAAAAGTCATTCTTTCTTTGGTTGCAACTCGAGATGGAAGTATCCTCCTATGGAATGGACTAAATTGAATATGGATGAATGTAGTACAACAAGATAGGATTTGCAGGCATCAGAGGACTGTTGCAGGATAGTATGGAGTCTTGGATTAAGGGTTTGCTATCAACATAGGTATGTGTTCTTTGGTCTAGGCTAAGTTATGCGTAGTAATTACTTGGTTGGAACTTGCTTATTCCCTTGGATTACGAAAAATCATTTTGGAATCTAACTCGTTGTTAGTAATGCACTTGATTACAAAGAACATTGTCGAAGTGGATGCAAACTACGCTTTAATTAATAAAGTGAATGCGATTCTGGAGAGGGAATGGGAAGTCAAGCGTCAACATATTTTTCGAGAAGCTACTGCAGTAGCTGAATGGTTAGCAAATTTTGGCTTAACGAGTCCTCTCAATAGGGATTACGGGATTATTGATGACCCGTCTATGGGTTTATTCTTGATTTTGTACTATGACCTGATTGGATCAACGTTGCCTTGATTAATTTAATTTGAGCGTTAAGCCCTAATTGTTAACAATAAAAAAAAATAAAACAAAACTCCTTTTCTTTTTTAGATAGAAGATAAAGACGATAATGTCTCTTCAACTATATAATCATCAGTGATATAGGTTAGTTCTTTTTTCTCCTTTACTTGCTTTTCTTTTTTTAAATTTTTCTTTTTAGTCTTAATTGGGATTTGAATTATAGGCATTGAGAAGTCATGTCTACTCTTGTAATTCACTGACAAAAAATTCCACCCCATTCATGATCTCACCATCGATGTTGAATTTGGAGCTCGTATGGTCACCATTGATGTGCTCACCCTATTAAGCTTCAAACTTAGGACATTATATTTTTTTTCTTTTTTTCTTGATAATTTTGTTTAGATAACAAGAGTTTCAAGTTCACTTGATTATGACAACCTTTTGTTGAATTTCACGAATTAGTTATTTATTTGCTAATTAACTGCACTTTTTTTTATTAAAGAATATGTTAAGCTAATGGCTTAACAAGGAAAGAAATTGAGAGAAAAGAGAAAAAGAAAATCAGAGAAGTGGATAGAGAAAAAAAATACACTGTTTTATTATTACTTATCTCATGTTATTCACATTATTCTTATTTATAGAATGCAGTAAAAGCTATTGTTGCAACTAGTTATCCCTTTCCAGTAACTAACTTTAACTAACTACTAACTACCATTAACCAACTTGTAAACTCATGATCCATATGTTTAATCTCATTTGTTCCTGCACTGCTACTTCTACACATCTATGTTGCTTAATCTGCTTAATGGAATGATTGTAACAATACTATATCCCTCCAATTGATTCTTGACATCAAGAATCGAAATAGAACTCAAGAAATTGTTGTTGAGTCTTTTCTAATTCCTCACATGTTGCATCATCAAGAAAGGAATTAGACCACTAAATTAATCCTACACCACAACCTTATAATCCTTTTTCATAAGCTTCATTTCCAAAATTGCTAGTGGACAAATCTTAATCCTGCCACCATCATCCATTACTGGCAAGTTAGATGAAACCACACTCTCTTCACCAATTTTTTATTTCAAAAGTGAAGCATAGAAGACAAGTTGGAATGAGCTGCCTTCTAGTAATCTTAGTTTGTAAACTACAGTGCCAACTCTCGTAATGATTTTGTATGGACTATAATACCTAGGATTCAACTTATAATTCCTCTTAAGAGATAAATTGTCTTGTCTATATAGTTGCAACTTTAGAAATACCTAATCTCCTTCTGCAAATTCATGTTCAGTCCTTCTTTTATCTACCATCCACTTTATTTTTTTTTCTTATTGTTTATAGTTGATTCTTCAACATTTTATCCATATTAAGTCTTATTCACACTAACTCTTCCACGACAACAACTGGAGTAGAGTCAATTGGGAACATATCTCTAGTTAGTGGTATGATAATACTTGAAATGGAGTCGTGCCTATAGCAGAATGAAAGCTATTAGTGTACCACCACTGTGTAAGAGAGAGCCCCAAACACCATTTCTATGGGTTATCCATAGTCATGCACCTCAAGTATATCTACAAGCATTGGTTCATCCTTTTTGCTGGCCATCAGTTTGAGGATGATATGAGGTGCTTATTAGCAATTTAACTCCCTACCTCTTGAATAGTTCTTTCCATAAAAAGCTTGTGAAAACCTTGTCCCTGTCAATAACTATTGTGGCAGGTGATCCATGAAATTTGTAAAACTAGTCCAAGAATATGTGAGCAATATCCTGAGCTGAAAAAAGATGAGATAATGCTATGAAATACCTATATTTTGTGAATTTATTTACAAATACCAAAATAGTATCTTTCCTTTCTGACTTAGGCAGTTCCTCAATGAATTCCATTGAGATGTCTTCTCATGCCTTCTTGGAAGTTAGCAAGGGTTGTAGTAATCATGGATAAGATACTATTTCTGCTTTAGCTTGGGAATATATGTCACACTGTTAGACAAACTCTTTCACTGGCTTCTTTATGGATGGCTAGTAGAAATGAACCTTAAGACTTTTGTAAGAGTTTTGCATTCCAACATGATCGTCAATGCAGAAATTATATGCAATCTACAATAATTAATTTCTCAAGGGTTCATTGTCTCCAAATACTAATTGGCCCTTATACTTTAGAATGCCTTCTAATAAGTAAAATCTAGAAATCTGCTTGCATTTATTATCATACTAATAATTATCTCCTATATTGTTTAGTCATTGTTGTATGAACCATAAATGTCTTCATACCAAACAAGCACCAATCTGGTTACTGCACTAAAATCATCCCCCTCACTTTTTTTTATTTCCATGTTGGTCGGTTCTATAGTTGTATTTTCTTGATAGAGCATCTGCAACCACATTTTCTTTCAGTTTTATGTATAAAATTTGATAACACAATCCTATTAATTTAGTAAGTCCTTTCTTCTGACTAATGGTGTGGATCTTCTAGTCTAGTAGATGTTTAAGACTCTTATGATCGGTTTGGATTATAAATTGTTGATGTTTTAGGTAGTGTTTTAATTTGTCTACTATAATTAAAATTGCCAAACACTCATTCTCATATATGGATAACCCCATATGTTTGCCTACCAAGGCCTTGCTAAAAAAAGCAAGAGGTTAGCCCTTTTGATTGAGCACTGCTTCTAACCTTGCAGCACATGTGTCTATATACAATACAAAAGTTTTAGTGAAATCAGGTAAGGCTAAGATTGGAGCCTTACATAAAGCCTTCTTTAGTATATCAAAAGCTTTCTATGCTCCTTTATTTTATCCAAAACTATTTTTCCATGGCAAATCTGTAAGTGGTTTGCTAATGATACCAAATCCTCTAGTGAACTTTCTATAGTAACCTGCCAAACCAAGAAAACCCCTGAGCTCCTTTAATGATTTTGGTGATGGCCATTCCTTCATTGTTTTTGTCTTCTTAAATTTAATAACAATTTCATCTGCTAAGATTACATGCCCAAATATTCCACTTGCCACTTACAAAACAATATTTGGATTTCTTTGCATATAATTGATTAGCATGAAGAGATTTTAGAACATATTTCAAGTGATGTATATGTAATTCTAAGTAAGAACTATAAACTAATATGTCATAAAAAAAATACTAAAACAAACTTCCTTAAAAAACATTTTATGATGTTTAGAACATAACAAGCTTATGAATGAATTTAATGGAAATTTAGGTCTCTTTAGAAGATTCTTATTTCCTCTTTGGTGAAAGAGGAAAAAGGCACATGGGAGAAAGAATTCTTAAAGGAGAAAATCTTTCATCCACCACACCAAGCGGGACAAAACTAGAACCCTAAACAATTGAAGGTTCTCGCTCATCTATTATTATCCATATCATCTCAAAACTTTTCATATTCCATTAACATTTATGAGTGCTTAAAAGGTGGCAGGTGTGTTTGTGAGTCTAAATGGCATTACCTTAAACTCATAGTGTCCTGGATAGGTTTAATACAGTTTTCTCTAAATCTTCTTCCTTTATATAGACTTGATGATAGCCAAATTTGAGGTCTAGTTTAGAAAAGAATTCGAACCCCTATAGCTTATCCAATAAGTCATCAATTAAAAGGATTAGGAACTTATTCTTGATAGTTATCTCATTAAATTGTCTAAAATTCACTCAAAAACGCTATGTATTGTCCTCTTTTTTTTACCAATAATACAGGTGAAGCAAAAAGGCTCACACTTTGTTGGATTATGTCACTTTCTAGCATCTATTTGACTAGCCTTTCTATTTCTCCTTTATGAATAAATGAGCTTTTATAGGGTCTGTGATTGATTAGTTGACCTCTTGGTTTCAAATGAACTCTACGATCAAACTTCCTCACTAGTGGAAGGCTTGTAGGTTCCTCAAACATCAGTGCATACATTCGTAATAGGAGGGGGGAATTTTTTGGGCTTCCTAGTGAGCAGCAAAGGAATGGAGCCCAATCTTGAGAAAATTCAAGCAATTCTTGACATGACTCCTCCGCAGAAGATAAAAAAATGTCAATGTCTTACCAAAAGGTTTACTGCCCTGAACCAATTCATATCCAGGCTGGGAGAATGCAGCCTACCTTTCTTCAAAACCTTAAAAAAACATCATTTTTTTTTTTATAAAATGTAAGAATTTATAGATCAAAACTAAACAAGCTGGAAACCAGCAGTATATATGTGCAGAGATAAACAGGCAAAGGGAACAGACTCCCTTGAGAAAACCAAAGCAAGCAAATCTTGCTAAACAGAAATAATCTAAGCCAACTACACAAAAGGCTTGTGTTGGGAAACAACCTCCCCAAAACAAGCAAACTGGCAATAAGCACAACAATGTGCAGAACAAAAAATTGAACAAGGGAACAGGCTCCCTTATGCAGACAAAATGAACCAATCCACCAACCTAACAGCAGTTGAATCTTAGAAAGCTTGGGGAACAGGCTCCCGTAGCAAATCAGGAACCAGAACACTAAGTACTCAAACCAGCAACAAAGGCAACCAACAACATCAAGCCAGTTGAGAAGCCAACACAACAGCAAGCGAACCAGTAAAACAGCATGAAAACAAGCAGCCCAAACCAGCCCCTATGCGTGGACAAACAGCCTAGAGCTAAGCTAGCACAGCCACAATCCAAGAAGAGCATCCAACAGGGACAGGCTACCCAAAAAGCAACATAGCCGGGGGGATTAGACTCCCACAAAGCCCATGCAAGAGAAATCTAGCAACCAAAAACTAGAGGCAACAAGCCAGCAAGAAGAATACAGAGCCAGCAAGCAGGACCATCAGAGGAAAACTGACTTCAATCAAGCTGGAAGAAACTAAACCAGAAGCCAAACGGAGAGGCCACAGGCAGGGCCAGAAAATGCACCTGCAACCCAAACTAGCAAAACAGACAAGAACAAAACATCACAGCAACAGACAGATAGAACTGCAACAACTAGAAATCAGGCCTACAAAGCCAACACCAGAATACAATACTAGAAAACCCAAAATAGACACAAGGACATATTCCTTGACCAATATTCCACAAGAGTATAATATATCAAAAGGAAGAGGATGGAGTTGAAATTGTGCTGCCCTGGATCCTGGAGTCAGCTAATGAGGAGATTTTGGAAAGACCACTCTTTCCTAGGCTATGTTTGTTTCGTGGAATTCATTTTTCAGGAAACCATTTTCCAAACTTTCCTGTGTTTGTTTAATATTAGGAAAGTTGGTCAACGGAAAACACTTTCCAGTCAAATGAAAATTTGGCTTGATTTCTAGGAAAGTGTTTTCTTGGAAAATTTGGGCGGAAAACACTTTCCGGAAGTTGTGAAAAATTTAGAAATGTCATACTATTTGTTGATTATATCAAATTTGGTCCTCAAACTTTTGATTACTATATATATTTTGTTTTGAATATTTATTTTTCAATTTCATCTCTTAAAATTTAATTTTTATATTAATTTTGGTCCTTATTTTTATAATTGTTATTTGCTTTCCCTTATCATTTTTTTATTGAAATTTTTTATCTATTAAATTTGGTCCTCATTCTTTTGATTGTTACTTATTTTTTTTGAAATAATTTATGAAATGTTAATTATTATTATTTTCATTTCTTCATCTTTTATTTTTTTTATTTTTTAGATTTGATCTCTATTATTTTGATTATTATTTATTTTATTTGAGATAATTTATGAAATTATATTTTTTTCAATTTCATTCTCATTCAACTTTTTAATTTGTAAGATTTGTTACTCATTATTTTAATAAACTTGAGAAAAATAAAACATTAATAAGTTATTTTTCAGCTCATTTTCCATGACATAACCAAACATTAATAAGTGTTTTCCAACTTATTTTCCATTACACTACTAAACATTAGAAAATAATTCACTTTTCAAAAGGAAACTACTTTCCAGCAAACAAACGGGGCTCTAATGACATTCGTGATTGGCCAAAGGTAGAGGTGGCAGTAGCTTTGCTCCTTGTCAAGTATTGCCTCTTTGGAGGCAATGTGGTAGCAGTGTCAAAGCGATCTTTAGAGACATGAACAACCTGAGGAGAGTCAGAAGAAGTATCAAGGGATCTAGGCTGTAAAGCCAGTTTTGCCCACTTGCAAACAGAATAACCTACTCTCTCTTCAACAACTACAACTGCTTCAGCAGCCATTAGATCAACCTCTGGTTCTCCTTAAGGTTCCTTCATGATTGACTGTTTTTCAATAGCTTCAGTATTAGCTGAGGGATTGGAGCATTCAGAGGGAGCAGAAGCTGTTGGGGGATGCTTTTTGCGCTTATGACTGGAAGATTTGTTGCATGCAGAATTGGAATGTCCCAAAGTGTTGCACTTCTTGCAAAACCATAGCAGAGATTCATATAACACTACCTGAGGTTTGGAAACACCATTGAGAAGGGTGATATTGATTGATGATGGTAATTCAGCAAGTAAATCAATCTCAACCAGCATTCGGGCATAAAAGAGTCGAGTTATAGAGGTTGTTGGAGAATCAGAATGCACTGGTTTCCCTATCACACTTGCTAGTTTAGAAAAACACAATGGTGACCAGCACTGAAGAAGTAGGTTAGGGAATTTAACCCAAACTGGCAGCCGAACCATATCAGAAGTGTCAAAATCAAAATAATCAAGCATAATTTTCAATATCAAGAGCTGACCAAACACATAGAAGGCCCTCCACGGAGCACATCAATCATGTCCGATTTAGAAGCAAACTAATGAATCGATTTAGCTTTCTGATAGATTTATAGTTAAATGCTACTTTTAAAGCAAAAACTTGGACAATCCTACGCCAACTATTGAACTGGCAGTCCCTTCAAAATTCACTCTCTCAACCCCATATTAGGAACTGTATGTTGATAGGTCCTTCAATTTTGAAGGGCGTGACACTAGAACAGTACTTGAAAGACCCAACAAACAAGTTTTTTAGTATGAAATTCATTTCGAGTTCTCATTTACCAACAACGTGTTAGAATATGAAGCTCTCCTAGCAGGATTAGGTATAGGAAAAGTTTTGAAACCCTTCCCCCTCCATGACTACAACGATTCCCAATTTATAGTAAATTAATGCTAAGGGATTTTTGAAATGAGAAACCTTACTTTAAAAAAGTATTTTTAAAAGGTCCGGACTCTCCTCTTAGGGATAAAAAGAGTCAAGGAAATTCTGATTACCTGGATTCTTAGAGAAGAGAACACGAGAGCAAACCTTATTTCTAAATTAGCAAGATCCAACTTGATCAACCTTTCATTAGGAGTATGGATTGAAATTCTCAAGAAAACAAGTATATGAAAAGGACCAATAACTACATTTATCAACATACAAAATAATTGGAGAACTATTATCGAGAATTATCTACTCACATGAAAGTTGCTCTCAGATAGAAATGAAGCCATCTATTTAACTAGACATGCAATCAAGTATTGCATGATTGATGGGATCTTATACAAGCGATCTATCCAGGTTTTATTTGTTGAAATTCTTATCCTTGACGAAGAGTGCTTATGTTTTATGAGAAATTCATGAGGAAATATGTGGTTTAAACACCGAATCTAGGGCTCTTATAGCCCATGTCATTAAAACAAGGTTTTATTGGCCAATGATCCTTAGTGATGTTACTACTTTTATGAAATGGTGTGATTAATATCAAAAATTTACATCAATCTCTAGACAACCCTCTTCCAAGCTCATCATCATACCTTCCCCATGGCCATTTACCTAGTAGGGGGTAAACATATTAGACCCTTACCCAAAAGCCATGAGAAATAAAAAGTTCATCTTGGTGGGTGTCGACGACTTCACTAAGTGTGTCGAAGTAGAAGCATTAGTAGTTATCACCGTCAACAAGGTCATTTATTTCCTATGGAAGAACATCATTTGTAGATTTAGGATTCTAAAGGTTTTAATAGTCGATAATAAGACAGAATTCGACAACCATAAAATGAAGGAACAATGTCAAAAACTCCATATCAACCATTGATTCTCCTCGGTGTCTCATCCCTAAACAAACAACCAAGACAACTTACCAATTGGATTCTGCTGAATGGATTAAAAAAAAGATAGTAGAGATCAAGTCAAATTAGGTAGAGCTGTTAAATAAGATCTTGTGGGCCTACAAAACCACCCAGAAAACATCTATCAGGGAAAATCTTTTTCTCCTCACCTATGGAACTAAGGCCATAATCTTGGCTGAAATCGGATGCCCGAGTTATTGAGTGGGCTGCTACATATCGGAAGGTAACCACCTAGACCTCAGGAATAACCTAGATCTCCTAGAAGAAACCCGTTTAATTATAGCTATAAAAATAAGGTATATAAGAACAAAATTGCATATTATCATAATGTTAAGGTTAAGAACAAAATCTTCAAGCTCGGTGACATAGTACTGAGAAAGCTGGAGGAAATCAGCAATAAAAAAAATAGAGGAAAACTAACCTTGAGAAGGGACAACCCTTTTCGAATAACAAAAATAGTAAAGACCAACACCTAACATCTTCAAGATATAAAAGGAAGAAATCTTCATCACATATGGTACTCATATCATTTGAAATTATATCACAGTCAATAAAGTATAAATTATCCATATATCCATTATGATTTTTGTCTCTAATAGGGAATGCCCAAGGGCCATACCAATCCAAAATAAGGAATCAAAATAGCCATTATCCCACAACCTTACAAGGACGAAATGGACACGGTCTCCCTAGTGCAATTATATAATAAGCCTTAGAAGAGATTAATTGCCTCTATAGCATGATTGCATAAACTTACATTGAAGAAGACAAACATGGTCTTCCTAATGCCCTGCATAACCTCCGAATAAGAATGACAACGCCTTCATCTAAAAAGGAATGATACCATCTCTCTAGGACAATCACCCCACAACCTTCAAGGATGTGATGAACATGATCTCCCTTGTGCGATTGCATAATAAGCCTTAAAAGGGATTGATGTTTCCTTAGTATGATTACACAACTTATTTTGGAGAGGACATATGTAATATCCATAGTGCCCCTACACAACCTCCAAGGATAGGAATGACAATAACATCAACAAAAATGAATTGATAACATCTCTCTAGGGCAACTACTTTAGAGGGGATAAATTGTCTTTCTAGTGTGATTGCACAACTTACTTTGGAAGGGATACATATGATTTCCCTAGTGCGTCGACACAACCTCCAAGAATGGGAATGACAACGCTATTAACAAAAGAGATATGAATCTTCTAAGGTAATAACCAACAACTTCAATGACAAGGAAGAATTGGCTTTCACCAGTTGCTCTACAAAACAATTTTCATCTCCACAACATGAATGCATATGTAATCCTAAGGGCATTATAATAAGCCTACTGAACACACAAAAATATACTTGCAACCCAAGATTTCTCTTTGGTTCCAAGTAGGGGGGAATCCTACCAAAGTTTGATATTTGATAAACGTTCAGCTAGATGGGTGTTAGACTCAAAGTGGTATAACGGCGGGTGAGTGTGAAACCCAAAAGTGTTCAACTAAAAGATAAGTATTAAACCCATAAATATACAAATAAAAGATGGGCGTTGGACCCTGAGAAAATCTCTACACCAAGGTTTTAAGGCCATATAAATTAACAAAACAAGAAATATTTTTTATCAAAAAAAGTTCTCATTACATAAATGTATATTACAATCATCAACCGCATAGGACTAAGGTGTATATAAGAATATACATACTAATAAAAATACTAGGAGGCTTAGAGATCCAGCCCAAGCTCCTCAGCTAAGTACTCTGCCCAGTGGGCAATAACGACCCTAACAGGAAACACGTCCTCAAAATCATGCACGAGAATGGAATGAAAGGCAACACTAAAGTCCATTTGCATTCCCTTAGAGCAATTAAAGAAGTATAGATTGGACATAGCTAGAAAAATCTTGTCCCCAACCGTCTTAGACAAGCCTACTAACCCTCTAAAAACTTATTGGAATTATTTAGCAGAACTCTTCAATGCCTCCAGCCTCCAGCCTCTCTTAGAAGTTTTGAACTTTCTTTTTGGCATCTTGGGGCTCCAAACACATAACATCTTTAAATGCTTGTAACTTCATGATAGTATGCCTTAAATTTGTAACTTTATGAAGGGCCTCCTGCAACCGCTATTCAGTGGAGCTTATATGAAGAATAACTTCATTTTACCCATCAAGGAAATGTATGCCACTTTTAAACCTCTCATCTCGGTCTTCATGATGGTCTTCTCCTTTTGGAGCCTTTAAAAAGTAGTATGACCTACTATGTGACTAGTAATAACATCCTTCACTGGCTCCTCTCATATGCCCAGATCCTTTTAGAGTTGGCACACATTATAAAAGTTCGTAAATGATAAAGGTTTAGAAGGCCTCGTAAGCAAAAAAGAAGATAGAAAAGATATTCCTTAAATTAAAACACATTTGGCTCATCATAGTTAAATGACGGTGGTAGCTTTCACTGGACATCTAGAGGATGTCTAAAAGAATGACGAGGACCCTTTTTCCACCATCAACAACCTCTATAACCCGCCTCTTCTCTTTATTTAGGGCAAGAAAATTGAATGGGGTATGATTAAGTGCAAGATAAGAAAAGGTGTCCTCAAACTTTTGGCCTCAAGATGTGGACTCCGTAGTTGTAGCCTCCATGACCACAATAAAAGATGAGACAAAGAGACATATATCTTCATTACGAGGATCGAGTGCCTGCCTCTATAGGGGTGGAGACCCTTTTCCTTTTTAAAATAGAAAATGACACCCATTATCACTTCTAGGGGAGTCTAGTCAGCATGAGCCCCAACCAGGGGGGTACGATTCCCCTTAGCTTCTATTTAGGCAGGAGCTCTAACCCTCGTTATTGCTCCCTCATAAATTAGGAGCTCATCCAAAAAATCAGGTCATGCTCCATTTCTTTTTCAGGAAATTAAAACGTCTCTCTTAATGATGATAAACTCCTTTCTTTTGATATAGCAGAGGTCTCTCCTTCTTCCTCGGCTATCAACCCTGTATAAAAATAAAATCAAAGGTGATTTTTTATTGAATAAAAACAAAAGGAGAAAAGTTGCATACTTTGTAACAGGTTCATGTATTCCTTTTTAGCAATCTCGTTGACTTCGTATTCCATTAAGGTAGAAGCCAACAACTAAGAGCTTCTTCTTTGCTGACTCAAACGAGGCATGTTGTTCACCTCACAAGAAGGTACCTTCTAGGTATGGGAACAACCTCGAATTTGGTACATACCTCCCTAAAGGCTAACTGTCCCAATGTACCTCATAATTAGCCACCTTTCTCTCTATTTCTTTGGGCACACGAGCTTGCCTTTGAGAGATTTTCCCATCACTCCACTAGGGCTATTAGCAAAAATAAGGAACCACCAGAAATCATTACCGTCATCAGTACTCGTGACCAGTTGGTAACAAGATCCGAAAAGGTTTATGGTGAGCTCTACACTAACAAGCCTAAGAAACTTATCAAATGTTGATAAGACCACCCACTAGAGTGTAATTGTCCCGAGCCTAACCTATAATATCTAAAAACATCGCTAATAAATCCTTGAAGAGGGAAGGAATGTCCTATTTCATACATACACAAGGGGGCTATAATTTCAAAGCATCCCCAAGTAGAAACCAAGGTCTCCTCATTGATTCTTTCTTTCTTAAAAGGCTACAAGGCTACATGGGTACCAAGTTATCGACCATTAACACCTCCCCAACACTTAGAGTGTTGGGAGCGTCAAATACGAGGGTTGGAGGTGACCTTTCCCTCTCCTAAAAACCCCTTAAAATACTAGGTGAAATGATGTTTATACTTCTAGAATCAGATCTAACCCTATAAGAGTCCATTTTTTCTAAGAAAAAGGAAAATGATGTACAAGATAAAAATTTAGGAGTGATGACATGAACAAAAGATTGATGTCTTATCCCAAATGTAGGAGTGTCGAAGTAATAAATAACCTGACAAGACTGGAGTCGAACCACATGGAGGTGAACTATATAAATTACAAATAATATATTTATTTAATAAAACAAAGAGTTTATGAGAATTTTATTGGATATTGATATAAGGATTAAACAAAGATAAAACAGTTGTCAAGGTTAGATGATTCACTAATGGTATTTCAAATAAGTATAGTATAAACTCTTTTTATTACTCAACTGGAAACCACACACAAAGGAGGTTCCAATCGGATTATAAAATGCTAACATGATTACATTAGTTATCTTATTCGAATAATGTTAATACTTGTAAATGTTGTTAGGTATTCATGATATTAATTTATTTTAACAACAAATCAAGTTCTTTTCATAGCATAAGTGTCGGTTATACCATACAGTAGGTTATGAAAGCGCCAAGTATTTGTTGTATCAAGGGTTATACAACACAAATCTAGATTAACCATTTAACAAGCAAAGTATTAAGAGTGAATAAGATAACAAATACAAAACATGTTAGTATCAAACATTAAAGCCCATATTGAGTTTACACTATACTTATTCTTACACCATCAGTGTAACCTTTTTACCTTGACATAATAAGCTTAATTAAACATAATGAAAGAGAGAAACATAAATAAACAAGATAAGAACATAAATAAGATATAAATTAACTAAGTAAAGGAAAGGAAATGAAAAACATAAACAAGAGATTAATATAATATAAAATAAAACTTGAACATTACAAAATATAAAGAAAGAGAGTAAGAGAAATATCTTGATCTAAACAACCAATATGCCTAAATGTGTGGCAAATGCCTCCTTTTATAGGCTGAAATTAAGAACTATTGATTTGATGACTAATTGTTGAGTAGGTGACCACCTCTTTGACTTGGTGACAACCCTTATCTTCTTATCTGAACAAAACATCATTGCTAACATCCGAATTTGAATAGATAGTCTTCATGAAAGTTTTGGGATATTGTCTCAACTTTCCAACAAAACAAGAATGAGCTCATTTTGACTTCTAGAACTCAAGATATGGTCTGAACACTAAACAGTGTCTGGGCTGCAGGACAGATACTGACGTCTCTTTTGTTGCTACAATTTGAACCTGAAAAGGGCCGTTTTGAATCTTGGACTATGCATGAAAGTTTTAGGCCTATGTCTTAGCTTTTCATCCATATAAATCAGACGTAAATCCAAGTTCTACAACTTCAATTATGATCCAATAACCGAATGATGTTCCAGTTTGAATTGAACCAACATCTCTTCTCCAAGCTTAGCCCTCTCTTTGTCTTCTAAATTTCAATAGTTAAACAAATCAATCAATCCTTTGAATTGTGAAACATGCCTTCATTTGAAATGAGCATTTACCATAAATTAAAGATATCTTATATTATCAGACTTATTATAAAACATGCTTAAGTTAGGGAATTTAATGATACTTTAAGTGCAATATGATGATATAAAACCTTAATAAAAATACAATTTTAAGTATTAATCAAGTGACTTACTTAAGAAATCTCTAAATCAACTTGACAATAACTGCAAAAAGTAAAAGAAAGATGGAGGTAAATGACTAGGTTTATAAAGGAGACGATTTATCACCCCAACTGTTGGATAAAGAACATGTCATATTATCTCAGATCTCTAGAAATATGCTCAAATACTGCATTAAATACAAGCCATCTTTTTTATTTCTAAAAAAGACCTCTAATAAGGATGTGACATTTGGCCAAGAGGATCCCAACAATTAAATATTGGGAAGACAAAACGCACAAGGAAGGTAAAGAGATCAATTAATTAAAAAGGATGGCCTTTTCAAGATTTTCACGTATTAAATTCACAAAGACTAGGGGGCTACTAATGGATCGAAGTATTTCATACTGAAAACCTTTTTTTTTCTCATAAAACTTATGACTATAAGGGATCAATAGAAAAAAGATCCATTATAGAAGCTCAGTAGAGGCCAGGGCCCATAACAAGAAGGTATGGAAAAATGTTAGGCCCAACCTCATTTGGGCTCGACTACAGCCAAGCTTAAACTCTTATGGTTTTAGCAAGATGTCAGACCCAACCCCCATGGGCTTGGCTACGTGCAGATCCCAAGCGCCTGTGGGTCTGGCGAGATGTCATACCCAACCCTTTAAAGCTCATTTAAACATCAGGCCTGAGCGTCTGTGGGTTTGGTAAGATGACAGACCTAACCCTTTAGGCTTAGTTACACACTAGACCCAAAATGCTAGGATCAACGCCTTTTTGAGCCAAGGATTCCTTTAGATACAAGCACCCAATGTGGGAATCTAGGGTCATCATCTCCTTACATCCTATCTATGCAAAAAGTCCTCTAAGGGTCGTCTATGCATCAATCAGTATTAATGCTGATTATAAGGGATGATCCCATCAACATTAATATCATGTATAGATTGATGTAGGATCATCTTCTATAGACATATGATACTCCCATCAATAATTAATGTCATGTAAGGAGACGCTTATAATCAATATTAATGTTGATTGTAAGGGTCTTCCTTCCATTTGGATATGAAGAAGAAAAAGACCCACAACTCCTTAAATAAGAAAAAGAAAAATTCAAGGTTATAAATACTGTATGAATGATCCAGGAAAGTGGTTTACCATCTTCACTCCTTTACAACTTATTCTCAACATTTATCATATATAAATTAAGAACAAACTTTCTAGTTCTTAGAATTTAATGCTCATTTATTGCAACTATTTATAATAAAGTCACTGACTTAATTATCGGAGGGTCCCTAAAATTCATAAATAACTGTTTTATAGGAAATTTAGCCTCCGTCACTAACCCTTAAAATCCTTAGTTATGAAAAATAAAAGATAAACATGAATACGTGATCATCTATCATCTAAACACGGTGAAAAATAACTTACCTAGCGTTCTAAATTTTAGAGTATCATCAATCTCCTAATCCAGGCCTTAGTTTTGTTAGGTCTTTAATTCCCTCGCATCCCGCGCCTCCAACTTAAAAAGCATACCAACAAATATTATTATAATAATTTATCACAGGCCTTCACAGGGACTAATGGAAAAATCCTTCAGAATATCTAGAAAGGTTTGTTTGATGTATCCAACGAGGTAATCATTTAATAGGCAGTGTCTGGAACCATCCATTTATCATGTCAGTGCAAGTTGATGTTAGTTTTGTTGATACCTTTGTTGTTACAAATGCAGTCATCAGGGATCAAGGTTGGATATGGCCCCCAAAGCACATCAGGTACAAGGGATGGAACTATTGCTCAAAGAGGAGGGTGTTGCAGCTAATTGAAACACAAATAAAACTACTTATTTGTTCTTAATATGCAATGTCATCCTGCATATCCGGATCCCGCAAAACTTTTATGTGACTGCATATGAACATTTAAAGTTGTGTTTGAAAATGTGATTCCAGTTGCTTTTTAAAGTGTATTTTATTAGAAATTAAAATAATAATTTTTAATTTTTAATTTTTTTATATCAACGCATCAAAATGATCTGAAAACATAAAAAAATAAAAAATTTTAAAATTTTTTCAAAAATATTTTTAAAACATAAAAAAATATATATATTTTAACATAAAGATCACATTAGTTATCTGTAGTTGGTCGATTAAGTTCAGATACATGCATGAAAGCCCGCATGCTTCTTCATAGCTTTTCTGAAACGTAATTTTTTTTTTTTTTATCGGAGATTCATGACTCCCACCTTGTACAGTATTGCAAGTTCATCTGAAATCATCTACCAAGGTGCATCATGAAAACAACTGCTCCATTTTTTAATGACAAGTGGTTGAAGAGGCACATGCAGGTAACCATACATGTCGACAGACTTGCGGCAGCTATATGAGCTCTCAGTTCAGGTCAGGATGGATACAAACATAGACTGGAGTGGCTCTTCTCCTTTAGATTTACAAAGATGCTATGAGACATGGAGCTTCCTCCATTCGGTCAGCATATGCTAGAGAGAGATCCTTGACCTAAAATAGATTGCAGCCCGGTTCCGGGGAATCTGCACGCTGCCTTATTACCAATATCTTGCATCCAAATTTGCAAAAGTTTGGGTGCCTTGTAAAGGCTGAAAGAGTACAAGACCGACGGGCAGTAATTCCATGAGCAAAATAATGATCTTAAAACAGATAGGTGACTGTAAAATACACAGGTTGCCCATATGATCTTACAAGACTACTGTTGATGAGTTACTTCATTTTGATCAAATCATCAAATGTTACAAACAGTATCAAAATTGTGAGCTGCGCACGCATCAAAATGGATCGCATGCATATGGGAGAGCAAAGCAATAAATTTTATCACATAAGCTCCTCATCTTGAACATAAAGTGACATGCTCGCTACCCATCACTATGAACCACCAAATACCTGCATACAGCAGCAAAACTTAGATCCAAGGAATAGATTAGGTGTTGAAAGTTGTTACCTACAGATAATGACTCACCCCTGCCAGGACATCTTTAGAGAGATGAGGTTTGCTTCTCTCTCTTTCAGCAATTGGTTTTTTCTGTGGGAATTGTCGGCAAACCGTTGGTTTCTGTGGGGCAACAGAAAGTTCACCTCCAGATTCTTGTTGGACCTTCTGCTTCTATAAATATAAAAGGAAACCCATCACGTGAAGGAAGTTGAAGAATATATGATGCCATGCCATAAAAAAGTGAGAAAAAGTCCCAGAATGCAAATGGTGAAACCATTAATTTACATTACAAGAAAGACATACTAAACAAAACAGAATGGCATGAAATTCATGAGACTTTATAATTAGTTAGGGGTATCAAAGCATCAGCATGTACAAAAAAAAATTCCAATGTGTGTGTGTGTGTTTTGACACAAGGAGTGTTATATATGCAAGTCGATCAAAATAGGAAATAACAATTGTCTGGCAAAATTCATGTTCACACAGACGCATATGCTACATCTTTATCAGTTGCAAATTGCAAGCATGCTGCCCTTAAACCCAATCAAGTATATGCCTCTAAAGCACCTACATTTTCAAGTTCCCTCAAAAACTTATGGTTCCTGGCTTACCCATCAGAGCTTGCCATGTCCAATGAAATGAAAAGATAACTGGTTTTGACATTTATTGACACAAGGAGCTAGGAGGGGTATAATAAAGTCTCTTTGTTAAGTATTCATTGAGGATTTTACAATAATTATCACACAAGCAGCATATTAAGGATTACAATAACAGAGAGTATCTGATTAATGTTCATTGACGAATTCATCATAGATGATCATGTAAGCAGCATATTCTAATGCATGCTCAACACCTATGGATGTGAAATACAGATTTGAAAACATCACATAAATAAAACACACACATATGTAAGCACATCACCGCCCTCTGATAACAATAACCCCTCAATCCTCCTATTCCTATTCCTCTTATTTCTTCCATCCTATTGAAGAGAACTACCTTTTTTTAATCAAATTTCAATGATATAATTAATTTCAACCATATAGAAGGAGCCGACACATGGCATCGTGTCTCAGCTGTGTCCGTACCATAACTCATCATGAAAGTGTCATGCTACTGAGGGGAGGCTAACTCTTACAAAACAAAAGGAGCCTATTCAATCAGACCTCAAAATGATTTACTTGCCTCTCTAAATAAACAAAAAAAAAATCATTTAATTACAAGTTTCAAGTACCTACTAACAAATTTCAGATTCACAATGAAAATATCTGGCTTTAACTGATTCTAAGCTAGCCATACTGCCCAACAATTGTGCCAAACATACTTAAACTGGCCTAGACGGAACTTGAGTATTGTAGTCCTGACACAGAGAACGAAAAGCCAAGTTTAATTCCTTAAACAGGTGCATCAAATTGATGGCTTGAGCAATGCCAAAATATCTCAAAACAGCACCATAGATGGTCGTTCCAGGAAAAAAAAAGTCTGTAACAGTGAGAAGTTATAGATGCTGTTTACCTTCTTCATTCGTTCTTCAATAGAGCTTAAAGCACGAGACTGGTCAACTTTTTTGAGATAGAAATCCCGCTCCCTCTTTGCAGCAGAAATTTCTATCGCTAATTTTTGTTCCCGAATAGCTTTCTTGTAAGCTGCATTTAAAGCACTATAACTTAGACACACAATAAACTATAAAACATGATAAGATAGAGCACACCAGAAACGAGTGATATACCAATTTCGTCTGTAAGATTATCCCATTTGAATTTACTTAGATACTTGATATTCCAATGATCATAATAGAATTGTGACCGCTTCTTCCCACCTAAAAAAAACAAGAAGACAAAGAAGAAATTAAAGAGCACTTGGAGGAAAAAATAAGTACATTATTTACAAAGCAATCCCAGCACACATAAGCTAACCCTTTTTTTGTTTTTTTTAAAAAAAGATATGACAGAATAGGTAAAATCAACAAAACAACAAAAAAAAATCTATACAAGGAACAAGAACTTGACATGTTTCCTTGATGGTTTCTCTACAGAGCAAACTAAAAATTCTCATTCAACTCAACAAAACAAAAGGACTTGAAAAAATTATAAATTACCTATTTGTTCACCATTTAACAAATTAGCAACCCTTTTAGCATTACTTTTACTAGCAAACTCAACCCACCTGAAAAACACAACAAACAAAGCAATTACATAATAAACAACACAATTCAAATATATGTTCATGTAATTAACACAAAAATGTATGAAAATTACCCTTCAGAGTATGCTTGAGCTTTAGCTCCACCACCTCTTTTTCTACTCTTATTATTATCATTCACTTGATCAATAGAAGAACTATCTGCAAACACACAGCAAAAATTTCTCAATAAAATTGAAAACCCATTTTTCCCCTTATTTTTAAATATTAACACAAAAGAAGTATCAGATACTATACTTTGAGGAGCAAGGTAAATTCGTTGAATTTCACCGTACTGACTGAGAAGTTGACGAAGCTTAACATGATCCATACCAGGAGGAACTCTACTTATGTAACAAACACCACGCTTCTGAGCCTTTTCTGCTTCTTTCTTTAACTTTTTCTTCTTACCCTCCTCTAAAAACAACACTTGTTCTTGTTCTTTATGTTCCTCACTCATTCTTTCCTAAAATAAAAAAGGAAAGAAATGGATAAAATTACACAGGCTAGGTTAACCTAGCTTCAGGTTAGCTGAAATACAAAATTCATAACAAATATCCTATCCTTAAAATTTTAGAAACTAAACAAGAAGACAACATTAATAAACATTCTAAAAGGCTAACAGGCATTGAGGCACTTGCCTAGGCACTCCATGCAAGGCAAAGCGAGGCCACAACACCTTAATTAGCCTTGGGCGATGAATTTAAATGAAGTGCTGCCTAGGCAATTGCCTCGTGAGTGGGCACCAGGTGTTAAAGCGAGTGCCTCACTGAAATACTTCTTTTTCTGTTGGATTTTCCCTTTTTTTTAAAAATAATATATGTTGACCTATTTGTCCATTTTTTTATTTATCACAAGAAACAAGTTAGGGGTATTTTTTTTAAAAAAAAAGCAAAGATTAGGGTAAAAAAAGAATAAAAAAATCATTAAAGTATGAGGCATACAGGAAGGAAGGACACTTGAAGAGAAACATGAGTCACACTTTGTGTTGAGCAGAGTAGAGAACAACACAAGTATAGAACAAGCATGGATGAGGATGTTTTTGAAGATTAATGAATAATGATGATGATTTTAAGGTTTTATTTTAATCTATTTGGCTAGTTACTACATTACTACTTCAAATTATCTTTTTTTGTTTTAAGGGTGAAAAATATAACTTTATACAACTATGTTAAGGTATTTTATATTTTCTTTTGATTTTCTAATGATCTAATCTTAATTGGAAAGATATATTTTTTAGATTTATATAATATAATATAACATCATACATATATATTTTTTAATCTATAGTATATTGCCTTGGTTCATTCGGGCGAGCACCGAGCACCTCGGTCATTTTACTGGCTTGGTGCCTTTTAGCGCCTTCTACCTTTGACAACACTGATGCCAAGCTAGCCATTGTTTCAATCCAAGAATTATTGACTAATAATCGAATTGCATGATAACAATAACAGCACGGTAATGAAAATAAAACTTCCTACCACACAAGTAACTTCGTCGCAAACTTCTCAAATACATTAATGCATACATCAGCATCCATGGTGAGAGAAAAAAAACCCGGCTGGGAAAAAAAAACAGTAACATACCAGTCTGGCACGCTCTCCCTTTTCCTCGGTAGCTTCATCTTTAAAAGTTTTCTCGACCTGCAATATTTTCCAAGTAAAGTCAACTTCAAAAACAAAATTCCAAAACTAAAAAAAGATAAGGGAAGCACTAGTCAGCAACCGGCATACCACCATTGCAAAGTTTAAACCTAAAGTCATCCGGACTATCCACACCATTAATCAAATCATGCATAAAACCCTAAGAATTCTAAAAATAATTCAAATCCATGTATTACAATGAAAATTGAAATGGTTAAAAACGAGAAAGACGGGAACAATCAATAATGTTGGATAATAAAATGGAAGATTTCTTAGGAAATCCAAAGCAAGCTTGATTTTCTTTCCCTTTTATCAAAATCCAAAGCATTAAAGCCTCAATGCTGGCCTAGTCTAGTCTAGCCTAGCCTAGCCTTCTCCTTCCCTTTCTTTGGTGTTTGACAGACTGGACAAGAATCTAGAAAGATAAAAAAAAAATTCCTCACCATGACTCACGGGTAACCACTACTGCTTATGTAGCGGAGGTTGAAGGTGGCTGCTGCGAAGGAGCGGTGGTGGAAAAGACTTCGGAGGAGGCTGCTGGAACTGGGTGAAAAGCGAGCGAGGAAGAACAATCGTCTCACTTTGGCCTTTGAGTTGGGTGATGATGGCGCTTTGCTTTAGGGTTTATTAAAAAAAAAAAAAAAAACCCTTTACAGAGTTTAATTATTGTTAAGTAATTTTTTAATGGCAAAAATTAAAAACAAAACTCTTTAACAATAGTTGTCTTTTCACAAGTTGCTTAAACTTATTTATATTTCAAAAAATGGCTATGAAACCAAGTTTTTTAACTTATATATATTTTTAAAATGGTGTTAAATTTATTTATTTTTCTAATCAGGCTTTAAAACCAACGACAACATATTGAAATTTACTCCATTAAGTTTCCAGGTAAATAATGTTATAATCATTTTTAGATGATTGATATAAAGAGTTTTTGAAATTTCAGTAAATATTATTTTTTAAAGTATTTTAAAAAATATATATTAAAATAATATATTTTTTTTAATTTTATTTTTTATATTAACACATTAAAATAATTCAAAAATTACAATAAAAATTATTTAAACTAAAAAAATTTAAAAAAAAAACTTTCAAAAACGTAATAGAATCCCAATGTCATGAAATGCCAAACATTCTATAATTTTTTTAATTTTTAATATCATCAAATTAAAACTATTAAAAAAAACTTAAACACATTAATTAAATAATTTTTAAAATAAAATGTAAGTTTAAAATACACCCATAAAAAAAATATAATTGTAATTAGTGAAAATAAATTAATTTGGTATAATGGGAAAGTTAGGATTTTTTTTCTTTCTTGATTTAACTTCTATTTTTTTTATTCAAATCACAAATGAAGAATCATTTAGTACTCACATATAATTGTGTTATAATTGTGTTTGAAAACCTGTTTTTCATTTATTATACTTGCAAAAATTCATCTATTAACATTTTTAATTATTATTAGTAGTAGTAGTAGTAGTACTACTACTACTACTACTAGCCAAGTTAAATCAACTAGGGCATGTTCATCCTTTCCTTGAACCTCACAGAAACAAAATTACAAACGTAGTTTAAAAAAAAGGTATAAACTGTAACTAGAAGATTAACAAGGGTAACACGGATTGCTTGAACGATCGTTGCCTTCAATTATTAGGTGGCGGGGTAAGGAAAGAAATAAGTTACTGAGCATCAAAACTGTCAGGCTACGGTGACATCCCTGCATGAGCAGCACCATATGATAATCCATGTAACCTCCTTACATCCTTTTTATGGACACTCTCTAAAGCAAGCCACAGTCATGTCCATTTAAAAAGCCGTTCTTTCTTTGGTATCAGTTTTGATATTCTGCGCCTGCTGTCTTGCAGGTCCAGTTCCTGCTCCAGATCTTGGGCGTAGCCTCTCGTATGTACTAGAAACTAGCAACCATCTGGGATCATCTTCTGGTACACAGCGCCCCTGCCGTTCAAAGAAGAGAAGGAAGAGAGTTAGGTAGCTACACAGCGATAGGAATTAGAACCAACAATATGTTGCAAAACCACCGGATGAACTTTCCTAAATTACTTTAAAAGAACAACACATTGCATTTTGCAATTTCATTAGCTCAACTCCAACTTTCGAAGCTTATGGAAGGGCATTGGAATCTGCTTATGGAGATAACAGGACCATATGTGCAGCATGTATTGAACAGAGCACATGGTGAGATGACCACCAGACATTTTCATTCACTGAAAATGATCCAAGGGGGTCTTTCGAGGGACATGTGTGTGAAAAAAATGTTCGATAGTTCCAGAAAAAAATGTCTCCACAATCGAGAAAACTGGAAAAATGTTGCCAAGAGCAGGGAAAACCATCCGGATGGTATTAGGAAATACCTAAATTATTAATAGATGATCTGATGAGTTGCAGAGTGCAAGGAAAACCATGCGATTGGTATTAGGAAATACCTATAATATTAACATGTAATCCGATGAGTTCTGTCCCCTTTATGGACATAAATGATGAGAAGTTCCAGTTTATCAAGGACGAAAAACATCAGGATTGTTCTGTAAACTCAATGCTGCTTAAGCTAATATTTTTTGTTTAATCACAAGGCCTGCAAAGCTAAATTCTCAGAGACTCATCCTCGCATATGTCATGTCAATTTAAAGACCCACCTCCGCTCTAACCCAAGAGCACTATGGATAACTTTTTCTGCAATTCTTTAACCTATTTGAGTCACTTGAAGAATTTATATCCATTTTCTGCAAGTCTTTCACCTATTAGTTTCACCATGAATATGGGAAGGTGTAGTTGAATGAAGCTACAGGACAATAAAAAAGAGGTAACAACAAGCTTAAATAAACAGCAGACCATTGTAAAATCCTACAGTGCATTATGAAACAAAAAAGACTTACTTTTAACCCATTGTAATATGCTTCCACCGCAGGAAATGAAAGTGGCATTTTGCGAGCTTGTGTCAGGTCCCAAATATAATTGGCAGTGGTATATCCACCTTTCTGTAATTTTATCATAAAATGATGAGATATAGAGCTCAACAACATATAAACATTTCTAACTATTAATGACAATGAATGGTGCCTCATGAAAAATAAATGCAGCATAATTATTACCTTATCACCAGCTGCTATGAGGAGTAGATCATTTGCAATTTTTGGAAACAAGAAGAAGCTTCTCTGCGTCATTTCTTCCTGCATTGTTCAAGAATCTATATGAAGGCACAATGATGACACTATCAGAAACATAGTATAGAACCATAAACTAACCGTACCAGCTTGTCTAAAGCAATTTGCATTCCTCTTGGAGTATGCCCTACCATGGCTCCCTCAATAAGTACCTATGAGAAGTTCAAGCAGTTTAAGGCTTGTGTTATGATCAGCTTAGTTGCACCAATACAGAAAATAAATTGATTCCCCACACCACAGTGGCAGATGTAAATAAATTAAAGAAGAAAATATGAAACAAATTGCTGCTAGTCAGCAAAATAAGGGACAAAAGGAAAGTAAAAACACATGCAAACAAAGAAGGGAATCTCCAAAAAGCAAGTTTCTGGTGGCAATTCATATATTTTCACACTGTTACCAGGAAACAAAGGTTAATTGTAAATTCAATTTATGATATTACAAAAGTTAGGTTTCCCTTTGTAGATATGTTAAGAAAAAAAGTTCGGGCTCACAAAAATGATGTAATGGAAAAGAGAAATTGTAAAATAAATCAAGTCATAATTTTGTATGCACTTCTATAAAGAATGGATAATAGGTGAGAACCCTCTTGTCATCATCAGTGGCAGAAGTAACAAAGATTTTTGGTGGTGACCTGGCAGAGGAAGAAAAGAGAATATATGCAGATCAAGTGGAGAGAGAGGAGGAGATTGGGGAGGGGGGGTCCATGTGTTCAACAGGGAGAAAGGAAGAGTCATTTGTGGAGAGAAAAAAACGTGATTTTGTGAATAGATGAATATGCTTGCAGTTTAATGCATTGAGAGGTAATCTAAGTCCAAATAGAAATGGGTTCCGCTCAAATAATGGCAAGTTAGCAGCCCGTTGTAGGTAAGTAATGTGCCCACTGTTTTTTAGAAATAAAATAGCCTTGTTCTCTCATATAATAAAAATAGCATTCAGGGAAGATTTTGTCATTTTAGTATGTATGAAAAAAGATCTGCATCCTCCCACAAACAGATAAAGGCCCCTGCCTTCTCCTTTCTCCCTCTTTTTTATGCAACGAACTGTTAAAAACCATCAAAATTTCAAATTTCAAATTTCTCCATTTCACTAATAAGCAATATGTTAACACAGAAGTTCTTGTCAGATCTTGTCACTTGATGTTTGAGAAGCAAGAAGCCTAAATTAGTAAAAAGTGATCATATAATGATTCATGAAGAAGAAAAGATTCATCACAATCCACATTCTGAAGAACTAATTCACACGATTGTTAAGAGTAACAAACATGATTTTTTGGAGGAAAATAGTTTCAGATCCAATAAGCTATACCTTTCCACTTCTATTAGGAAAAAAAACATGATTCTAAAGTCCCAATAGTGAAAAAAGCGGGAATTCAAAGGTGAAGAGTTTATAGGTAATTTTCACTTCTTGAGAATTGTTTATAGATGATTGATACACAGAAATAGAGCAATAAGAAGAGCATTTAATCCAGTAGGGAGATTTCGAGAGAGAGGAGAGAGGAAAGAGGAAAGAGTGTACGGCGTTACAGAAGAAAGTTTTTATGAACTGACATATATACCCCTGAAATTTTGTAAAATAAATGTGCATGTTAGCACATCTTACTACATGTAATATTGAGAACATTAAATAATGCATGTATTTTTCAAGTAAGGTCAATTCTGCTGCTGGAAGCAGAAGTAAGGACATGATTCTGAGATGGAAGATACATGTGAACAAAAATGTTCTAGAATTTCTGTTCAATATCGCTACAACCTACTTATACATAAAGTCAGAAAAAAGAAAGCTGGTTTTTCCAACAGCAAAGTGATATGCAATGCAAGAATTCAATATAACAGCCAACTGATATATATACAAATCGCAGATATGGCAGTTGTTACAAAACTCACCGTGTAGAGTTCTATAAAAGAAGGCTTCATGGAATTCATATAATCATTAAAAACTTGAAGAGCACGATCAAGGTCTCCAGAAAGTAGATAGCACCTAGACAAAAAGGATTTAGAAGGACACTTCATAGTTTTTAATGTCAAATGAACAATTGAAATAACAAAATAATAAAAAAGAAAAAAAGATTGCAAATTCAAGAATAGCCTTGGCCTAATTGATGCACACCCAATGCTTATTAAAAAAAAAAACTGTTCTACACAACAAGTGGACTGGAAAGACAGCCTAAAATTCAATGGGTAGTTAGTAGTGACAACTCTCTTATTATGTTCTCTATAATCTAAAATCATTGTTCGAACATGAACAGATTTTTACACAAGCAAAATTCTTTCTTGTCTTCCTATTGTCCTTGCAATGCCATATGTTAGAGCCATATAATCCTATTCTACATTGCTACAGACATAATAAGAATCTCAGCCAAATTATTCAGTCTCTTCCATCTGCTTACACAACTAATATTTGATTGTATCTACTTCCCACTAGTAGCTGTCTATCTTAGCTTGTTTGTTTCCCCAATAATTATTCATTGCCATATTCTTCATTGAATACAACATTACCAGCCTCTCAAAGATACAAATGTTCTCTCAGCAGCACATTTCATATCCAGATTCCTTTCAATGCTCTTAGAACTTGTTTGGCACACGTTAATCTGAGTTATATATATATCAACATGGTAATCTGAGTTATGATGTAATTGTTATTGCATTGACATTTAAATTTCATTATTTGATTCCTTTTTTTGTTTATAATGAAAAATAAGAAATGACCACCAAGGCACTGCCCCATGCATTAGAAATTGTAATGATCACATAAAAGCACACGAAGTGCGATGGCTATGACAAAGAAAAATGCATTACTGATACCATAGGAATAATTTAAATGAAAAGCCTTCATTGCATTTCTAATCTTGTTCTGAAAAAATAGTTAAAGCAAGCAGAGGTCCACATCCTACTATATTATAAGAAAAAAATTAATTGTTTGTTTTCTTTGAAGACAGCAGAAAAGGACAAATAAGCTTCTTATTTTTTCAATCAATTAAAATTACAGTAAAGATAGAAGAATGCTAAAAAGAAATTTTATCGTGGCTTCTTTTTCCCATAACTTGATTTAATAAGTCACCTTCATATTTCTCAAAAAAAGACAAATTTATAGAAGTAATTTATGAATTTTTTCACTTGTACATTGAGAAAATAAACAGAAATAGAAAGGAAGAAAGCATCTTTAAAGGAATATATATATATATATAGCAAAATTCTCATCCAACTTCAAGCACACCTAGCTAGAAGAGGCGAGTTTGCATTTTTTTTCTTTTCTTTTTAGGCTATTTTTCAGATTAATTTTCTTGTATGGAAATTAAATTTCACAAACTCAACTCAGACCAATAAAAATTGCAAAGCAAATGACTAGAGTTGGAACAATTAATAAACTTTATAGACCCGTGATAAAAGACATGCTATTAAAGATAGTTAACCCTCTGCAACGCTCCTCAATACTAATTACAATAGTGGTGTGCATTTCTATCCACTAAAGCTTGCGATCATGCAGGCACCTCTTCAAGCCACACAAAGGTATTTATTTTCAAATGAGCATGTCACAAGTGTTTTCAATGTTTTATTTTGAGTTTTCTTGTGATGATTCTTGGAACAGAACAATACTCTTTCTGTCTCCTCTCTATGGTTCTAGGAAGTGCAACATGGCTAACCACATCATAATTACCAGAAACATGAAACATTCAGGCCATGGAATGAGATTCAGGAAGAGAGTTCGCACAAGACTCATGCATTATGTAGAAGACATAAATTTTGACAAAACTCAGAGCAACTAAAGATTTTTAGAGAATAAGAAAGTTAATTTTCTAAGAGTTAATTCATTAAATGGAAAAATCTATATGAGTTCCCCTGCCAAATAACATATGCTCTTCCATATAAACCTTGTCCCTAACCTAACTGCACGACACTTGCAAAGAGTGTATAACAACTCTAATAAAATATAGATTATTAAAAAAAGTGTATCACTAGGAAGGCAATTACAAGGGTCAGGTTAGCAGCCAGTTATATTAGTTAAAACTAAAATTAAAAGAAAGATTTCATATAAAGTGTATATTAGAAAGGTGTATACAAGGAAGTCAATCACCAAATTCTAAGGTGGTACTCTGATAAATACACCACTCGATATACTATCTATCCATGAACAGCTGATAGCCAATTAAAGCTAATACTCTTCCCAGTTACCAAATGATAAACCACGAAGAGAGAGTATATATGGACTCGTTATTTGAAACCATGCACACATTTTCATGACTGTTTAGGAAAATATCAATAGGGTATGAAAGGAAAATGAATAAATCCATGTTGCATTGGTCTTGTACATAGCTCGATTAAATTGACCTCAAATGTTAAATAATGATCAACTAATATACCTCATTATTTGCAAGAGAATAAAGACATCAGGATCCTTTTTTTCACTCTTAAGCATCTCCACAAGAACTTCCATAGCCTATCGCGACCAAGAAAAAACAAGAAGAAGACTAATGATAAATAAAAGCACCAGAAAAATTGAGGCAGCAATAGTGAGTGGTATAGTAGAAATTGATTTTCATAAAGGCTAGCAAACCAAGATATCACTAGGGATCTGAGAAAATCTACCTGAACATTTTTAAGCTCTGTAAAAGCATGAAAGGCCACATGGTAGACAGTCAATTCCTTACGCAAAAATCCTCGACGCTTATGAACATAGTCTGCAGTTGGTAAATTGTATAATTCCTCTTCAGAAACATTCATCATCACATTTTCAGCATTTTCTCCCGTTGATGCTTCAACTGATGACCAACCCTTTGACTGCTCAACAAGCTCAATAATCTTCCAACAATATAAGGTTATTAGAAAAGCTTCAAAATTCTGAAAGAAAGAGAAAATGATGTTCAGAAAAAGGAGAATTGTTAATAGTTACTTTGGTGGCTACATCTTCTGCTATGGGTGTCTTGTTCTTATGTGCAGCTATTAGTCCTGCATAGCAGAACTTGTTCAAACCAACACCAGCTGAAGTCATATCACGAACAATTGCATACCTGTAACATTTTAGATGATGCTGAATAATTTAATTTTTCACAGGTCAATAAGACAATTTATGGGAAACATAACTTGATGATGCTACATGGCTCAACATCAAGCCAATTGTTGGCTGAAGACATGGTCCATGAGTTCATTGGCAACAAAATCTGAGATTTTTTGCTGTATATGGGCAGAATTGACTGTCATTGATGTCCTCAACAAACATTACAGTTAATGAAGTTAAGTTGGGAAATGCATTATACCAATCATTTTAGTTTGTGAAGCTGCACCTTATTTCATTGTTAACCTTTCCCAGTCATACACTTAAGGCTACAAAGCCATGCAGCTAGATGAAAAGGGTCATCAGGTTGAGCGATTGAGCATGGTGATCAAGATGAAAAAGGAGAAAAGATATAAACCAGGGAAGAAATAACATACACTGGATCTAACCGACCAGCAGCAGCACACGCATTAAGTAGACAGATATAGGTTTGTCCATTCGGCTTCACTCCAGAATTCTTCATCTCGTCCAAAATCTTCAACAAAAGAGAAAAAATAGCAAAATCCAAATACAAATAGCACTTTATCCCTGCTAAAAAAAATTACAATAGCATAGCTTTACCTTAATTGCCTGGTCAGAATTCTTGCTTTTCCCGCAGGTTGATATCAAAAAGTTGTACAGCACAACCTATAATATCGAAAAAATGACATGGCTTAAAAATAGTAATAATCTTTCAAAAATTAACGAGAAAAGAGAAAAACATACATCAGGAAGCAAACCCATAGTTTTCATCTCATCTCTAAAATAGAAAGCATCTTGCAAACGCGAGCCTTTCATTGTTCCAGCAATCAAAGAATGAAATGTATCTCTACTCGGCTGCACTCCGTCTAACACCATATCATCGTATGCATCTCTCAACAGATAATGCCTAATTCCCAACAACAATAATAATAAATTTAAGTAAATTAAATTTAATATAATCAAAAATACATTTATAAATAAATAAGGGAATAGCAAATACCTGCGTTTAGCAGTTAGAGAAGTGAAAACAGTGTTGTACTCTGATAAATTATTTGCATAATTTCGTTTGGCGTACTGTTCTGTTGAAGTAGCCAAGTATCGCCTTCCGAAGCCGCGGAGCAGTGATCTTTGAGCACCTGATAAATCATAAATATTGTATCTGTTTTTTTATTTTATTTTCTTAAAGTAGCAGAAGAAATGGGGAGGGGAGTAGTCATTTGTGTTGTTTACCTTGAAGAAGAAATTTCATGTTTGAAGACTAAAGAAGAAGACCCAGTCAGTACTCAGTCTGGAGAAACGACTCAGACAGTACTCAGTGGTGAGTAGTGGTGCTGTTGAGTAGGGTTTTAGTCGCAGAGTTTTGTGTTTTTTATTTAATTTAAATTTATTTGATTTTCTTCAGTTGTTTTCTTGCCACGGGCACTTGATTTTGCGTAAGACGCGTCGTCTTGGAGGTGTTGGTGTTTGGGGTTTGTGTGGGTCTTTTGGGCTTTGGGCTTTAAGTGAATAAGACTAGATAAACAAAGCTATTTTCTCGTGCTTGATTGCCTGACCCAATATATACAATGGCTTGCCATGTTTCAAAATAATTAAATTAAATTAAATTAAATTAAAAACAATACTTAACCTAATCAGTCTTTCACTGTAAAATCCCTCAATTGATTTGACAAATTTTCCCTTCCTACACAAAGCCTCGTAACTTATTTTAAGGGATAATTTAATCTTTTTCATGGGACATGTTCGTCATTATAAAATTAAATAAAGACAACTATATATTTTTACTTCTTTTTCTGTATAGTATGACTTAAATATCATCAAAAAAAAAAGAAATTTAATTAACTTTTTTGCATAAGCATCTTTTAGTTTTCAATTTCAAAAGCACAAAAATGTCTAAATTACCATCTAAGGCAAATATTTTATAGTTGTTTTCTAAGGTTTTTTGTCTTTTCCTTTTAGGTTTTTTTTATTATTGTCAAGTTTTGTTATTAACAAGTTGGATGGTGGTCAATTTGATCTTTTAATAGATATAATAAAAATAAAAATAAATAAAATGTTGATGGCGTATGTAATGCATACTCCAATAAATGAGAGGAATTCATGTTTTTTTCTAATGCATGCGAGCTTCTCCAATGACTAGCATCACCTTTAGTTGTGATATTAGAAGCGACTCCCCAAGGACTTTCCTATAGGTAGGCACAAGGCGGCAATGAACTGTTGGTGTGGCTCTAGTAGGCTCTTTTTCTTCTCCTCTCTCTTTTCTCTTGATTCTTCTAAAAAATATAAAAGATTTTTTTTTAATTTGATTTTTATACCCAACTTGATCTTTATTCTTTTAATAACTATTTATTTTGTTTTTGATACATAAAGTTTATTTTTTATTTAATTTTGTTCTTAAGTATTTTATTTCATTTATTTTTTTATCCAATTTGACCCTTATTCTTTTGATTGCTATTTTTTAATCTATTTCTTGATTTATTTATACTTTTCAATTTTATCACTCAACATTTTATTTTATTTAATTCTTGTATTCAATTTTGATCCTCATTCTTTTGATTGCTATTTTTTATCCCTTTCTTGATTTAATTATATTTTTCAATTTTGTCCTTTAACATTTTATTTGATTTAATTTTTATATTCAAATTTGGTCCTCATTTTTTTTATTACTATTCTTTTTATCACTTTATTGATTTATTTATATTTGTTTAATTTTATCCCTTAAAATTTTATTTGATTGATTTTTTATATTCAATTTCAGCACTTATTTTTTTATTACTGTCTTTTTTTATAATTTTCTTAGGTTATTTTATTTCTCAATTTAATCTCTAATTATTTTCTTTCATTTAGTTTCCATAACATATTTGATCCTGCTTGTTTGATTGTTATTTTTTAACTATTGATAATTATGAATTTTGCAATTGTATTGTATCCTATATATCTTGCAGTGAAAGGGTACAAATTATCAATAACATTTAAAACTACACACATACAACTCAAACCTAGAAAGTGTTTTCTCCTCAAGAAACCCAAAACAGAGATAAGTAAACTATCATTCATGAGAGTGCACACGAATGTCCACCATTATCTAATTGAATGTCATTTTAAAGTAATATAAATTTCAAGTTAACCCAATAATCTGAAGACTTAAAATCCTACATATTGAGTATCATCCATACAATTGTAATTAGTTATGTTTCATGAATTATCAGGGGATTTTATAATTAGCAGAGCAAATTATTTGTTTAATTTACGTTTATTTATTTGTTACCATTCATTAGCAAAAGACTACAAGACATGGTTTTTGGTGGCTTGAAAACTCTTATTCGTTAACAGTGCATCGACTACTATTCCTTCGACCTCAATTGGTTTTAACATTTCATTAGTCAAAACATCAATAACTCAAGTTACATGCAGACATAAGATAGAAATTTGAAAAAAAAATAAGTAATAGTCTCAGACAAGGGCAAAAAACCAGTAATTTATAAAAATGAATAAACAGATCTAAGTTTGCAAGCAAGGAATGAAAATTAACTTAACAGAACTATACGAGCGGACTAGTCAATTAATCAAACTAACCAGTTGGAAATTACAGCTTTGGTGTCTGAATGAAGCAAGATTTGAATTTCTGTTTTGGAGTTGTTGATTGTAGTAATGAGGGTTGTTCTTGTTCTTCTTTTTCTGTAGTTATGGAGAAATCAATGACAAATGAATGAGAAGAAAGAGATGTTACAATGGTCATTTTTATGGGTTGTGCAGTAGTAATGGTGATTGTACCATTTGAATTGTTGTAGTTAAGTTGAATTGAAAGAGAAATGAATGTGAATCGAAATGAATGAGAGGAGAAAGAGAAAAGTATGTAAAGGTAATTTTTGAATGCCTTTTGTAGATCCAGAAGGTTTAACATGTGGTCTAAAATGCAAAAAGCAGGAAAAAATAGTTTTTCCACAACCAAGATCCAACCTCAGGCAAGTGGCAGGGTCCATCATTTTTATACACTTTTGATACCTATAACCAAACACCAAATGCATTACATTCAGAGAAAATGCATATGCTACCTCAAATACAAACACACTCTTAATGTGTGAAGTATATGATTTTTTTGTAACATTGTAATCCTTTTGTTGTTATATATTTTTTGTTTAATGAATTTATATACCAGGTTGCATGATTTTTGGTATGACAAATACATATGTTAAGAGAAGAATCGAGTCAGATGATTTTGAGGTATGAAGGAGTTTTAGACCTCCCCATATCATTGGGAGTAATTGGAAGAGATGTCTAGAGTTTTTGATGTCTGATGGTTTTAAGAGACGATCATGAAGTGGGTCCAAGAATGGAAATAAGGGTTCATGGTTTCATTAGCAAGTATATTGACAAATTGCTTCCTTTTATTAACCATGCACAACATCTGGTAAGCCCTTGCTTTATTTTTAAATTTTTTTACTCAAAATAGTTATTATTTGTGACAATTTGAACTAACGATTTATTTTGCAGGCTACATAGCTTGGGCATGAGCCACCTTTGATGGAGTTATATATGGAAACATATATATATATAATGAGGATAGATAGAAAGGGGTATAATGGTTCATAGATAGTCGAGCCAAGACATTTGCTGTAGGTAAACTTTGAAACCTTTTGGATGCTTTTTAGACTAATTTTTTTGTGTTGACATCTTTGACTTGTCTTTTTATGTACGAAACATATAATGATAGCATGTGTGCCAAACATAGAGAGGACCCTTAACCCATTTAAAATACTATTCAGAGTTATGGTTTGAGGTTGGAGCAACCTGTAGACCTGATAGAAATCAGGTTTATGATATCTTTATGACTACAACCCAGGATATAAGGGCGGGCTATAGTGTCTTAACCATAGACCCTATAATCCAACCTAAGACAACCATCACCAGTCGTTCAGAAGTTGGTTCAAGAACAAATTGTCAATGCGAAGCCCAATTTAAAGGCCAAACTTGAGTGTAGTATGAATAACTAAGTAGGAAGCAATGAGAGAAGAGGACGACATACATGTTGACTTATTATCCTCCTATTCATGGACCTCTAGGAAATTTTCCTCCTCACCCACCTCCACCTCCACCTCCACCTCCAGCTTCTTTTTAAAGTTTTAAGATATTTGTAATTGATTTTAAAGTTAAACTAATAATATAAAATGTGTTACTCAATTTAATTTAGTTGTTTAACATTTTTTAAATTCAAATTTATTTAATCCAAACAAGTAAGTATTAAAAAGATATTATTGAAATACAAAAGGAATCGTCGATGGACATAAAACTATTTTAGTGATCCCGTCAGTAATTTAAACCCATTTTTTTAGAGAATTACAGAAAGTTATGAATTGTTTTGATATCATCATCAGATTCACCGATAAAATTTGTATGTCAGTAGAATCCATCGGTGATATATGATCAATTACCAATGGTTAGTTCATTATTTATTCGTCAGTAGTATTTACTAATGAATTATCTAATAGAAAAGTGTCGGCAAATATTTTTTTGACATGAGTATCCTGTCAGTGTTATTTTACAAACTAAATTACACTACAAGATTTAACAGTTTTACCAATGAAATTTTTTCATTGGCATAAGACACATATTCCATCGGTAATTAATTTACCAACGAAATCATCAACAGAAATGCTTTGTCGGTGAATCTTTCATCGGTAATTTTTTGTCTGTCGGTAAATTTGTTGGTAATAAAAAAATATTATTATCGATGAATTTAATAATGGAACAAACGCGTAAAAAAAAATTACCCGTTTCATTCCGTCGGTATATCCCTAAAAAAATACCATCGGTAATTCCGTCGGTAATTATTTAAAAACATTTTAAAAAATCCATTTTATAAAATTATAAAATAATTAAATATTAACATAAATCAATACTCTATAATATATACTCAAAATGCTTGGAAAAAAGAATAAGAAAATCAACTCAAACAAATTTGCAACAAATAAATAAAATGAAAAAATAAATTCAACTAAAAAATTCATATAAAAAAATGAAGTTGCAATTGCTAAAAATTTAAAAATCCTATAAATAAATCAACTAAAAATTGATCTCATATGAAAAAAAAATCTCACAACAACATTTATACAATTATTAAGAACAAAAATAATTAAAAATAAAATAAAAAACAAATATAGTGCAAAAAATCATGAAAAAAGAAGAAAAAAGAAAAAATCTTACCTTAATGTAGTTGCAAATGAAGCTAAGAAGAGAATTTTTTTTGTAAAGCATATTAATTAAAAAAAAACTAAGAGGATAAAAAAAGAAAGAAGAAGAAGACATACCCGAGCATGGAGAAGAAAAGAAGGAGATGAGGATAGAAGAGAAGAGAAAGAAATAGATATTGATGTTTTTTACATATAGTGAAGAAGATAAAGAAGAAGAAGAAGAAGAAGAAGAAGAAGAAATGAGTCTGTCTCTTGTGAAATAAGGGAATTCAAGCTTTTTATTGGGGCGCGTTAGCGACGGAATTACCGATGGATAATTAAATATTAATATTTTTTAATTATTTCGTTGGTAATTCTGTCTATAATATTTAATTTAAATTTTCAATTTCATTAAAAGTTTTCAAAAACCGCCAACAATCACCGATGATTTTTCAATCCGTCAGTAATATTTAAATAAAAATTTTAAATTAATTGATTTTTTTCAGAAAACCGCCAAATAACACTGATGACTTTTCAATCAGTCGGTGATTTTGTCCGTAAAGAACAACAATTAACAGTGCAATTGGAAAGTGAACAGTTTTAGAGCTCTCTGGAAAATACCGACGGAAAATTCTATCGGTGATTCCCTTTGTAAGTGACATGATGAACAATGTTCACAGTTTACCAACGAATTTACCGATGGAATAAATTTCATCGGTAATTCTGTTGGTAAAAATGACACGTCATCTTTTTTTTCTTTGTTTTAATTTTTTTCCCACTATATATTCCCTCGGAATATACCGAGGGAATATGTTCGTCCATAAAATCCCTCGAATTTTACCGACGAAAACATTCTCTCGGTATTTTCGTTTGTATTTATCGATTTTCTGATAGTGTTACTAACGAACTTGAAATTCCTGACGAGAACCTTGTCGGCAACAAGTTTTCACTTGGAAATTCCTCGGTAATTTATATGCTGATGGAAATAGAATGTAAACACCACTAATGGAATATTCTATCAGTGATAATTAATTTTTTGTTGTGTAATTATAATTCATAAAATGAAGATTTAATTGTACAATTTAATATTTGTCATCATAAAAAAAGTTTAGCCACATGGATTAAACCAATTAAAAGATTTGAAAGACCAAGTGGCTGTAATAATTAAGATGATGTATATTTTGATTTATGTCCATGTCCGGTACTAGCTGTATAATGACATTCGTAGGTAGAAAATATTTCATGATGTGCTTCTAATGGTACGTAGCTGGTGGGAGAATGTGCTATATAATACTCCTATGTATTGTGACCCATAAACGATAATTTAGTTTGCAACTGAGGCAATGCTTATGGACAAGGCAACACGAGTAATTAGAGAACACTTGCAATGCCTTGTAAATATCCGTAGATTTTGAGAGCAGGTAAAGTGGCCATAACTTTTCTATATATATATATATATATATATATATATATATATATATATATATATATATAACGTGGATATCCGGGTCAGTTTATGTGCACTTTGACTAATTTTACGGGCCCTGAAATTAACGACTATATAACTTTTCAGTGGCTCTGAAGTTTGTGAGACTTGAACCGATGACCTCTAGAGAGCAA
>Ga0325414_1000043_pt1 | contig 60695 bp, 21 predicted proteins | sample PopdelMetagenome_8_FD_206183 | JGI IMG/M metagenome (GOLD analysis project Ga0325414, IMG submission 206183) | Populus deltoides microbial communities from Bellville, Georgia, United States - Leaf-PdKOR-R3 | ecosystem: Host-associated > Plants > Phyllosphere > Phylloplane/Leaf | place: USA... | reverse complement strand
TTTTTTAAAATATTTTTAAAATATAAAAATAAATAATCACTTGAAATAGCAAGTGCCCTTTTATTGGTGGCATCCCTTTATGTCATCTTCTTACCCTTTCGCTAATTAAGCAATAATTTCCGGCCAGATTTATTAAAGTAATTATGGCAGACATGTATGAGAGCGCTAGTTTTGTACATATATATTATAGCAGAGAATTCTTCAATTATAAATTAAATATCAAACAAAGATGATGTCATTTTCGAACAAATTTTTCCGGCGAAAGTCTGCCGCAATTCCATATACGACAACCTGATGAAGGTGAACCACGCAAGCATCATAATGAAATGACCGTTTCCCACTTTTGCTTACCAACATGTTTTTTTTTATGATTGTTTGGTAATACGATAGTTGTTTTTTTAAAAAATATTATTTATTTAAAAATATATTAAAATAATTTTTTTTATTTTTAAAAATTATTTTTCACATCCTATATAATAATGGTATGAAAATATTAAAAATATATTAATTTAAAACAAATAAAAAATTTGTAACTTTTTTAAATGCATGGAATTTGATTTCTATAATCTTGCTGGTGAAAGCGAAGAGACATCAATAATGCTTCAGGTTCTAAGCATTAGTGCGGAGGCATCACTTTGAAGAGACATCTCAAAGGTGCTCAAGGCCATGATCAACTAGAACTCTGAAAAATTGTCCTAGATGATGAAGTAACTCACCTTTTGGATATCATGACGATTCAAATCTCGAGTGAAAAATGAAATTATCATGAATTTTTTAGTAGAGAGAAACTTCATTGATTTGATGTGCAAGAAACATCACCCAGAAACATTACCCTGCTATATATATATATATATATACACACACATATCAATTTGTAACTCGATCGACCAACAGAGAAAAGTCCATATATGAAAGATCTCCTTCAACTTCTTGATTCCTCGAGGTGATGCCTTCGCTGTGTAAATTCGAAGGAGACGCTTTCCATTAGAAAACCCACAGATAAAGGCTGAATGTAAGACGTGAACAACCGAAGACAACACCCGAACGCCACCGCTAGAACGGTTTTTTGTACGAATGCCGAGTGAGCAGATGCCTATCCTGCATTCAATTGTTTGGTTGCTTGGGACCTTAGGTTTTTCAATCCTTACTTTTAATGCCTCTCTCTAATGAATGAACAGTCCTGGGACCAATTTCCTTTGATTTCAGGTGTTAAGCTTAGCTGTGAATGAACAGGGAAGGAACTGTTAAAAACACACATTGTGAGGTGATAAAGAAGGGAGGGAAAGTGATCTTGTTGGTACCATGGCTCCATCGCCTTTATTCTTTGAAAAATAAAAGAAGGTTTACAAAGTGAACAGCCCTCTAGCTGTATAAATTTCTGAGGTCAGTTGCGAAAAGTGTACAATACCAGAATACATCATCAGTAAAATATTTTATCGGTGTTTAAACACTAATTCAATAAAAAATAAATTTACCAAAAGAATTACAAATGAAAAAATATATATATTAAAAAATATATTGTTGATGATTTCTATTATGTCGATTTATAAGCAACAATAGTGCATTAAACAAAAAAACAAAAAAACCAGTAATAATTAATTGGTGATTATGACATATACTAATAGAATAAACAATTGATAAGTCCATTGGTGTCCATTCCGCTAATAATTTAAATTCTGGCGATAATTTCACCAATGTTGTATTTAATATTTTTTTAAAAATAAACAATACAGTAATTTTTTTAAAAAAGAATTAAAATTAAATTAAATTAAATTTCTATTATTAATTTAAAAATATTATTGAATACAATTTATCTAGTGAACAGAAACTAGAAGCTGAGGTGGATCTTCATTAGAACTAGGAGGGCGATGAAGTTGATCACAAGTACCAGTAAGAGCTGCTAACAACTGCTCGAGGACATTCACTTTATCCCTTAGTTTGACCATCTCAGCCCTAAGTTAAGTCGTCTCAGCTTGAACTTGTTCCCATACAATCACCTAGATGACCGAAGATTGCTGGCTTGATCTTGATTTCAAGGTCTTAGCGGTCGATACATTATGTCTCACCCACATATCCTTGATCGTAGTGTTGAAGATATTATAAATTTGATTTCTATTAGGTCTACTGATAGATCCAACATCGATCCACAAATCCGGATTGAGTTCCCGATGGGTTGAAGAATCTTCCTCATATCTCTCAAATAAAATCAGGTGTTATATGTTTCCTGAAAAACAAAACAAGTCAACAAATAAAAAAATAGATTACAAAAAACTATTGAAATCCAAATTATCATGAACTTTTGAGCTCGACTATCTACGAGTTGTTGCACCGCTTTCTGACGGTTCTCATTCTACACATGGGTTTCAATAAAAAACTTCATCAATCTTAGATCGTTCCTAAGCACCATAGCCTACAAAAAAAAGCTATTGTTAGTTAAATATTTTCATATAATATAACATTTTTAAAAAATATTATCTTATAAAACAGAATCTTATCATCCGTTTTGCATGCGAAACGAATGGAATGAATCCATTGATGTGCGTGGTAATGGAACCATGAATCTTCTTGGTCTAGTACTCCGAACCAAACTATGACCGCTACAAGAAACACTCAAACATCATGTGTTGGATATAAGCATCCTAGATGCCCTCTAAGACGTGCAGAGGTTTGAAATCCCTATAAGCATCCTAGCCTGGAAAACCTTTATCTTTTGCATATTTCTTTAATTTTTTCTAGGCCTTGTAATAGAAATCATGCAATCTAGTTTGTAGAAAAAAAATCATCAGTTAAGATTACAAAAAATAAAATTTTAGCATTTAAAAAAAAATCACAATTTGAATTCAATCTTAACTAATGTCGTTGTGATTCTCCGACACTCTCCTGGCAACGCTGTTGTCAGCCTCCTTCCAATAAAATTTTTTCTTACATATTAAATTCATAAAATAATTCATTTATTAAAATAAAAAACTAACCAAATTAAATATTAAAAAAATATGTTATGTATATACTAACCTTGAATTTTCTGAATCAAATATCAATCATTTTTGTAATCCAATCCATAAAAATTATCAATTACAAAAATGCCAAGAAAATTAATATAAAAAACAAGTTACAACAAAAAAATAGATAGGTTTGCTTACTTGATGTGGCGAGCCTTTAAAAAAAATTGAACTAAAATAGAGATACTGACAGACTGAATATTGAGGTAACAAGATTTGTGATAAAATAAGAGAGAAATAGGTTTTTTTTCTAAAAAAAGAAAAAAGAAGAAGAAAAGGAGAGAGAAGAGATTGTTTGACAGGATATAACTTAAATATTACTGATAAAAAATTAGCGATGATTATTCTTCATTGGTAATTCATTTATATTATTGACATGTTATATTCTATTGACATGTTATATTTTATTGATATGTTATATTTTTCGATGAAAACAACGGGAGAATGCCTCTAATTTTTTTTTCCTTTCTTCATTTTCACCTATAAGTCCCCTGATATCCATTGACAGAAATGTTTTCGTAGGTGAATTTCAATGGAAACAATGATGTTATATTCCACCAATAATTATCACTGTGGCAGTGAAAGTCTTAATTGTTGTGGTTAAAGACTTTATGAAAAATCTATTCCTACGCCAATAGAAAACAACACACCCAGTATGACGAAGCCAATGGATTTGAAGAACTTACAGATAAAGAAATTAATTATATGTTAGATTTTCGTCATTCCCCATGTGAATACCTTAAAGTTAACACTTCAGTTCAACAGGTACAAGGACACAATATCTGTGTTTAGTATTGTGATAGTGATAGTAGTTGTGATTGTAATTTAAAAAAAAATATTTTATAAAAAGTATTTTTAATTGAGGTTGATTTGAAAAAATAGGTGTTTGATTAAAACTGTGTTTGAAATTGAGGTTAAAAAAAATAGTTTAATGTGTTTGGGTAAAAATGCTTTTGAAATTGAGGTTATAAAATAATTTTAAAAAATATATATTAATATTGATGATTTTAAATTTAAATATTGTAGAATTAATTACTCATATTACATTATGAAATAAATAATACTTTATATAAAATATTTTTTTATTATTCCATTAAACTATTTAATAATACAATTAAATAAAATATTATCAGGTATAAAATTGATATTACAGTGCGAGTGAATTTAATTCACTCTATACTAGTTTTCGGTAAAAAAATATTGTTCATATCACAGTGCAAATAAATTTAATTTACTCTAAACTAGTTTTTTTTTTAAATATTAATAAAATTAACACATAATAATAATAAAAAAAACTGTTTTAACAATGCAAGTGAATTGAGTGCAATTCTCCTGCACTGTTTACTTGAACAGTGTACCGTGTACACTATTCGTGCTAATTGCACTGTTCGGTGAACAGTGCAATTAGCATGCCCAGTGAATGAAAAGCAGGATTTTCCTGCTTTTCATTTACAACGTTTCAGCTGCAAAAATCACGTGGAACCCATGCAAAGTAAATCAATTTTTTTCATTACCAAACGGCTGCAAACTGCGTTTTAATTAAAACGCTGCTGCAGCCGTGTAAATAAATGGACTCAAGAGAAACGAGAAGCTGCAATCTGATAGGTTATTGGTTACACAGTGCGGTTTAGAATTTCATTTTATTTTTTATTTAAAATTATTTTTTTCTCAACCCAGCCAGCTGATATCACACTCTCAAATACCACTCAACAAATACATTACGTCGCGTTAACATGAATACCACAACTATATATTGGTTTGACAGAAATAAGATTAAGTAAAAAAAACATGATATAAATAGAAGAATTAAAATTATCATGTAAATGGTGGGAAAGGATGCATATTTCTCGTCCTATAACCCCATTCTAAACCTACCCCACATTTTTTTTGCTAAGGAATTTATGGTCTCAAATAACATGATTTTAATACCTTGACTAAAATCCCACCACGAAATTTCCTCGGACAATTCCACCACACCATCTCCTTTATTAGGACATGTACAAGAGCATCTTGTTGACATGGTGTACTTTCACCAATTTCTAATACAATTTAATCATTTACTTACGCTAGGTGCGAAATTACACATGTAGCCTCAAAGGGTTTTTTTTTTTTTTTTTGGGATCGTTTTAACTCTTAGAAAATAGTTTTAGACATGCCCATCCTCATACAAGCTTTTCTGTCTGTGGTTGCACACGGTCCCATTTTTCAGTTGTATGTACACACTTGTTAATATGTAGAAGTAACCTAATGAAGGGCCTAGGCGTGAGAAATTGAGGGTCATTTTGTCCGATTATTATCATAAGAGAGTTAAAATGGCCTGAGCTTAAGATCTGAGGGACCTTAAAAAATAACAGGTGAGTAAAAAAATCAAAAAACCAATTAAACTGAGAAAACCAGAAAAAATAACTAAGAAAACGGAACCGTGAAAAAAAAAACCGATTAAAAAAATAAACCGAACCGAAAAAACCCGAGTCAAACTGGAAAAACTGAACCAAACCGGAAAAGCCGAGCCAATCAGAACCGGTCAGTTTGAATCAGTATTTTGTTTTAAAAACTGAACGGAACCCAACTAAACCGGTCGGTTTGAACCGGTTTTGGTTCGGTTTCAGTTTTTTTAAAAAAACCAATTTATTATTTTTTTTTTTATAAAAACTAAACTAAAAAAAAAAAAATAAACCCTTAAAAATACTATTAAACATTGTCGGCCGCGGACTTATCATGCTCGCACGCGTTTATTGAGAACAGAGCGTAATCGAGGGGTAAAATCTTTTCAAGCATTTAGGAAGCTTCTTCGGCAGTCAAAGTACTCACCGAGGTAGGAGTCCAAAAAAAAGACTCTCCTCTGAATTCAGAGCCCGGATTGCGATTATTATTTTTTTTTCTTTAATGGGCGGAAGAAGAGGACTTGTCTGACCCACCACCCACTAATCGTGACTTTTGTTTTCGGTACAGAACAAACCGCCGTCCCGAGTCGAATGACACCTTCTAGATCGTTACAGTCTACAAATATGGCATGAGTGACTATTATGGACCTGATATTTCCCTCTCAATTGACCTGATACAATCCGATGGATGGATTCAGATGTTTAAGAAATTGACACAAATCATGCACACTCTTGCTTACAATCAGTCACTGTTATAGTGTTAAAAATAATTAAATAAATTGAATTCATATATTTTAAAGAGATATTCTATTACTGGATTTAATTTATTTTTTCATTTTACTCTCATTTTTTTCATGACCATCCCAACAAAAAAAAAAAAAAATCCTTTTCCAACCATCACAAACTCCTCTCTTGGCCTCTGATTCTCCGCCACCACCACCACCGTAAATAAATCACAGAACCAGACCTAAACACCTCGTTTTAAAGCCTTATTTTTCAGGCTAAACAAGCCACAAAGTTCAGGACACCATTCTAAGATGAGAAGAGGAAAGTATTTTGATGGCGGAGTAATTGGGGTTTAACATGACTTTCTTTTTTAAAAAATCAAATAATTTTAACTTTAAATTTTTACATTAAAATATTTATTTTCCTCACAATATATATATATATATATATAGGACGACATCCCCCATCTATAATGTATTGCCATTTGAGTAGTTTTGTGTAAAATGGACTGACGCTGGCCCGTAATCGGCCTAGGCCAGCATTAAGAACCGAATTGTGATTGAAACGCAACATGCATGGGTCGGCTCGGTTGGATAAATTTTGGCACACGGCGTAGCCCAAAATAACCCTTTAGCAGGCTGTATCTCATTAGTCCACGGACTGATCCACGGGACCACGCGGTGCAAACTTGACTGACAAAAAAAGTTGTGGTTTCAAAAGATACATTTGTTTCGAAGTAAGATATTATTATAAATTAACGTATTGTTTTTATGTTACGTTCAATTGTAAGAATGTACCAGAAAATAAATATAAAATCAATATTGAGATATCATTCTATAATACAAATTTTAAATTGAAAATGTTTATTTAATATAATATTAAAGCTTTAATAACCAACAATCATGAATTAAAATTTTATCACCTTCATTCATCCTAATCAATTTAAAATTTAAGCATAAAATAAAGATGTTTGTAATTGGATGATGTAAAGGTTAGTGCATTGCATCATTTGCTAACTCATAAAAAAATCTGCATGATTTTGCAAATCTTAACTCATATATTTAAAAATAAAAATTATTTCAAAATAAAAACAATTTTACTTTGAACTTTTTATAACTCTTTGGGGATGTACGACTCTTTTAGGAAAGATATAATTTAATTTTTCATGTCAATGATAATGAGGTGACTTTTCATTTCTTTATGGGTTTTCAAAGCAAATAGTTGTTCATTATATTATGACTTCTATGTACCTTTAAAATTTTTATATTATGACTCCAATGTACCTTTAAAATTTAAATAAATAATTGTTCATTATATCATAACTCCTATGAGAAAGCCATTTGCATCTTGTGAGCATCATTTAATAGCCCGAGTTGCTTGATTATAAAGAAATTTTAAAAGTATATAAAACAGGCTATAAAACAGGTTATGATTCTTGGCTATGAAAAAAAAATATTGATAGGTTCAAATAATGTTTTAAGATTCTAAAGACTTTAAATCACTATTGATTACTTAACTTATTCTGTCTTTTAGTCGTATTTTTTTTTTGTTATAATCCCTTGATTTATCTTTTTTTATTATTTTAATGGGACATCCTCATTTTGTTTTGACTTTGTCATCATTATATTTTTTTAACATGCCCCCTGGTATTTGGATTTCTTGGGCTATTTGTTTTTAAAATTTTCACGGCCTTTCCCAATCTTCATTATTTGAACTTCTACTTGCTTGTAGTGTGAGGTGTGGTCCAAGTTAAGGTTTTTATGAAGAAAAACTCATTTAGACTCAAATGGATACCACAAGGGATATGTGTTGATAAGGAGTAAATAGCTACTTTGAAAAAAAAAGAAGAGGGATCACAACATAATGAAGCTAGAGGCTGAAAAATAAAAGAATAGATTGACTAATCTTACTATTGAAGAAGAAAGAAGTTTAAGAGTTCAATACAAGTTCCAAGATGATAATGAAAGAAAAGCAAAAAAGACAGTTGAGTCAAATATGAGAGAATACAGTAGAGCAAATGCCTTGAGAGATCGGGTCTCTACAATCCAGTCTGAGCTGGAATTCCGAGAAGAAGAGGTGAAGAAAATAAAAGAGCATTTTGAGGAGTAACAGGACTACATCAGCAACTTCTATATACAATTAAATACAAAGATGGTTGAACTCAATATCGAGAAGGAAGAACTTCAAAGGGCTAGAAACCAGATCCAATAACTAGAAAAGACAAGTTAGAAGTTGGATAGGAACAACGAATCATTAGTTGCAAGCAACATAACATTGCTTCAGGATAATACTTTGTTCCACTACAAGATTGAACAAACCGACAGGCTGATTGATATGGTGGCTTGAAAGGTAAATGAGTTACGAGTGAAAGCTTCCATGATTGACAACAATGTTCACAAATATAAAGATTATTTAAGTGAAGTCTCAATTTTATCAATAATGTAGCCAATAGAGGAGTGACATTTGAATAGAAACATAGAAAAGCTTGTATGAACTACTTAGCTTTGATGAATGAAAATAGGGTTTGGACTCATTTTTATGGTGCTTTCTAATATATATGGGATTTAACCAATTTAAGGACTTGAAAAAAACCCTTTCAAATTCATCAAACGATGGATTCTACCTATATTTAACAAGGAAGTCATAGATTACCTCTTTAAATAGGTTAATCCATACCCAATATGCATGTATATATATTTGTATCCATACATATATATACATTCATTTTAAATGACTTACATATATGCCCAAGTTGAAATATAAATCCCTAAAGAGCTCTAATCTATAAAGTTTATAACACTCGACTTCGATTAAGAAATATGAAAAATAAAGAGTGCGCTCACTATGATGCTTATTTCCAAGAAGATTTGGATTCTTTAAAGGCTAGCATGACTCGCATCGCTAGCTTACTCGAGCAAGCACTTAGAAATGTCTCTGGTGAAAGCCCTTCTAATTGATGTATCATCTTTGTTCAAACTTAAGCAAAAACTCAGCTTAAAGAAAAGGGTGGGAGAATAAGGTCAGGATCCCCAATATAATCCAGCATTTATGCAATCGACAACACTAGCACCATCTCCCATAATTGTAGATACATTCACTAATGAATTTCAAAAGACAAAATCATCTGATAATATTGATTAAGATAAGATGACAACATTAGAAGTTAGAATAATGACTATTAAATGAGTAGACTTGTATGACCCAATACAGGCCGCATAAATGTGTCTAGTCCCAAACATAGTTGTACTAAAGAAGTTTTGTGTTCCCGAGTTTATTAAATATACTAGAACTTAATGACCTGTCACCCATCTCAAATCCTATTACAACAAAATGGTGGAAGTAGTACACAATGAAAACTACCAATGTATTTTTTCAGGATAGTTTGAGTGGGGTAGCGTTGAGCTGATATATAAGACTAGACAATACAAAGATTCAAAGATAGAAAAATCTAATGGATGCTTTTATTAAGAAATACAACTACAACATGGATATTTCTCCTAATAGAACCAGTTTTTTTCATCTCGAAAAAAAGGATAAAGAAAGCATAAAAGAGTATGCTCAAAGATGAAGAGATCTGGTTGCACAAGTACATCATCTACTTTTGGATAAAGAGATGGTTACCTTATTCACAAATATGCTCAAGGCACTATACTATGATTATATGATAGGTAGTTCAACACAATAATTCATTGGCATTATAGTAGTAACCGAGCATATAGAGCAAGGAATAAGGAGTAGCAGAGTTTTCATGCCCATTGAGTAAAATGGCTTCAAAGGGAAGAAAAATGAGGTTGATTATGTCAAAGGTGGTTATAGAAGCAAAAAAGAACCAATTCCAAACCTACAACACTCCATCCCCTTTATCCTAAATTGCCACCATCAATTTTAACTCTTCATTTCCTACTAGAAAACCTAAGCCTTAAAATAATTAAGCCAAAAACCAAGCAAAAAATTTCCCAAAGAAAAACTACCAAAAAGTCCAAAAATAATTACCCATATTACCACTACCTTTAAACAAGATATATCAAAAGCTATTGAGCATCGAACATGTAGCTCCAGTGCTATTCGCTCCTCTATAGCCACCTTACCCCAGCTGGTATAAACCAGACCTCACTTGTGAATACCATACTGGCGTTACAGAATATAGCATTCATACTTGTAATGCCTTTAAGAAGAAACTCCTATAATTAATTAAAGTTGGGTGGATAACATTTGAAAAAAACTTTAAACATGAGTACAAACCATCTGCCCAATCATGCTTTAGGTATTGGGTCGGTAAATACACTAGAGGTAGAGCACCCATAGAGTTTAAAAGTGCCAATGGATAGAATTTATAAGATGATTATAAAAGCAGGGTACAAAGAAGGTAGCATGAATTTATTTAAGTATGATGGTGAATAAATCCACATGATTGGCTAATGCGAAGGCTTTTACGACAAGGTGATACAAAGGATGATTCAAGGGATTCTTTGAATTGAAAAAGCGATGGATATAGAGGTATCCATGATGGGTGTATCTGGAAAAAACAAAGAAGTGTGCCAAGTACAATTTACTGTAGATGGGTTGCCTAAATTAATCATGTCCAAACCTATTGTGGCATATAAGGGATATTACAGTGCCTTATCTCATAACTACAGGTACTCCTTCCAGAGCACGCAATCATCACCCATCTTTCAAGTAGAAGTTGGAGGCTTGCTCGTAGTAGAAGATGTTTCACCCCGAAAGAGCTTGAGAAATAAAAGAAGGCCAAGGTTAAGGAAGTGGTCGCTATGGCAGAGGAAGTAAATAAACTTGTTATTGAAAAGAAACCAATGAATGCTTGGAGCTGATGAAATATAGTGAATATTGTGTTGCTAAGTAGCTTAAGAAAACCCCTGCTATAATAACATTCATGTTAAGTAGTTTAAGAAAACCCCTGCTATAACAACTCTAAAGGTCAATTTCAAACCGTTGAATAATGATTTATTGTTATTTGCACATTTAATTTCTTGTAATTTATTTATTTATTTTATAAGTCACACGTATGTTTTTTTACCAATAACATCATCATATAAAATTTAATAAATAATAAACAACCAACATAAAAAATAATACAAGAAAAATTGTTTTATTATTCTTCTAATATTTTAGGTATTAGTTATAATAATTTGGGATGGGTCAACCTGATCTCATTAAGGCCTATACGACTAATAAACAAGCCCAAAACCCAAATCGCATCATCAATATGGGTTTAAAATGCAACTATGACTGTCGATACAGGTACAATGCTCATTCTTAACAACTTCAATATAATCTCTCTTTTTAGGGATAAACATAATTTTTTACAAAAGTCTCCATTTTATAAGGGCCGATCTCAAAGTCTTGCAAAGATAAATGTCATTTTTAAAATCCAATGACAAATTCTTTTTTAACTTAAATGACAAGTCTCCTTTTAGAAGGGACCAATGTCAAGATTTGACTTTTGTAAATAATCAAACCAACGAGTCTCTATTTTTAGAGACCAAAATCAAATTCTTTAAAATAATAAAAAAATAATAATTGAGAATAAGTTAAAAATAATAAGGATAATTAATGGCAATCACAAAAACCAATTTAGGAGAAAACATATACTAAATATAACTTTTCATAAGAAAGAATGCTGTAAAGGTGATGTTCTTCTTCCTTTAAGTATAACTAACCTCTCACTTGAATCTTTGGAACCAATGCATGTTTTAGGATCCCTAGTTTCCTTAATTACTAGATGGTGACTCTCAATTTTCTACAACATACTTTTCCCTTCAATCTTTGAGAGTCCTCGTCACGATGTCCACCGAGGTGCAACAATAACTATGAAAAAAAAAAGAGTTGTAAACTTGAGCGGCCCAACCCATTATTTAACTTATGTGTTTATTAAAATTTCTAAATTTCACCTAACGAGATGTGTGTGTGTGTGTTGGGGGGGGGCATGATAGTTATCTGATTTTTATCAAAATCATGTAATGGCTATTAACAAAAGCTAATTGGCCTTGGAAAATTATTATAGCTCTGGAATCATTTTCATTGTTCATTGGAACAGTGTAATGAAATTTTTACCCCCGTACCAAAAATTTTGCACTGGCTTCCAAAGGTATTGAAGTTTTTTCATATGGCCCATTTGTCATTTCCGAATTAACTAAGAACAAATAAGTATTTTCACTTCTTGATTGCATAGTGAAAATAATTTAAACCTGATGTCAAATGGTATTTTCATATTTTCACAATAGGTTTTTCATTGTTACAATTTTAAGCTTAGAGATAATTTGATATTTGAGGAAATAGAAACAAATAATAAAAAAATTAAAATGCACACTAAAATGTTGAAAATACCCTTAAAATAGTTTAAACCTTAAGTCAAGGGATATTTTTTTGTTTTTTCACAATGTTTTCTTTATATATAATTTGAATGTTAGCTTAGAGATGCTTTTGTATTTAGCTAAATAAAAAAAGACGTATGCGTTTCTCACACTTAGAGGTGTGTGAGAGGCGCTCGTGCACTTCTAGTGGAAAATACGTCGCTTTTTGACATAAAAAATTGCCCTTCTGCCATTATGTCATTGGAAGCACCATTATGTCCTCTTCCTGTTGGTACAACGTTTTTTTTTTGTGGTGGTCTGGTTTATCGCTAGTGCCCCCCCTTTTCTCTCTATTTCCCCTCAAATATTATAGCCTGACCTTCTTGGTTATTGATATTTCAACTTCAATTCTTATTCTCATTTTTTGTCTTCACCCTTTTATAAAAGTTTTATTTTTTTAATTTCATCGTTAAATCCAAATTTACCAAATATTATATTCTCTGATTTGGTCCTTATTCTTTGAATTTTTAATTTTTCACTTTAGCCCTCTTGTAAGTTTTTTATTGGTTTTCAATTTCATTATTCAATTCAAATTGATAGTATTATGTTTTTCAATTTAGTCTTCGTTGTTTTGATTTCTAATTTTTTTCTTGGCCTTTTTATAAAAGTTATTATTCTTTTCATTTTTACCCTTTAATAACAACATTATTTTTATTTTTTATGTCAATTTTGAGCCTCATTCTTTTTAATGTTTTTTGTCTTTTACTAAATTGGTTGTTTTTTTAATTTCACCTTTCAATTAAATATAAAATTTATTTTATATTTTAATTTTGATCATCATTCTTTTAATTTTTATTTTTAAGGTCCTTTTGTATAATTTTTTTTTCAATTTCATCATTTAATATATGATTGATTAAGAATTAGATTTCATGATTTTTTTAAATTGGGTGCTTTAGGTCTAATGACTCGGGTTATGAGTTTAAAACGTTAACATATGTTTTTTCTTAGTAAAAAGAGTTTTGTAATTCTCTTTATTTTTTGCAAAGAATTTTGAGTATTTAACTAATCAAGAGAGAATTCATCACCTTAGGTGAATTAAGAAAAATATTTCATTTGTTCTTAAATAGTTTTTATCATAAATCCTTGCGCAAGGTAGAATAAGATTTGAAAAAAATTTTAAATCTTATTCAAAGAATCATTGACTATAATATTGAAAACAAACATGATTTGAAATGGCAGATACACTTCATGTTATAATGTCTAAATTGAAATATTGTTGATGAAGGGATAATAATTACATTGAGAAACTAGTCAATGAAAGGTTAAACCAAACCACTAATGACTTTTATAATATTTGAGGGATCATAATAGGTTGCTAGACATTGTACATGATCTTCAAATATAACTCAATCAATTATTAAGTAATTTATTTAATCCTATTTTATTTAGGATTATGATTTATATTTGAGTCAGCTTATTAGGGAATCTAATAAGTCACATCCATAAGAACCATTGGTCAGAAATTAAAATGAGATGATTAATCAAGTTTTACTTGATTGTAAATAAATTTTAGAAATTAAGGATTAAAATGTAATTAATAGAGGGATTACAATTCCAGACCTAAAAACAATTAAGTAAAGACTTGATTGAATACATTTCTTAAATTAGCCTAAAATAAGTTATGTGATATTATTTAAGAGGCATATTGATATTTTATCATTTATAAGGTTTTTAGGTTTTTCTATAAATAGAATGCTATGCCTTTTATTTCTAAGAAAAAAAAATGTAGCACTCTAAGATATAACAATTCATCTGTTCTAAAAGAGTTTAGGAGATTTCTCACTAGTAGTTCATGTGAATTACCTTTAGAAGCTGAACAATTGGATGACTTGTGGTTTGTGACAACCCAACCTTGAAGCAAATATTCAAAGTCGAAAAGAACATCCGATCTTCAGGTAATCTTCGCATAAACTCTAAACAACTCTAGATCTATCTAACAAGATTCTTGAGACTTTTAAATTTTTTTTAAATTTATAGTTTCCGCTAGTTCTATATGTTTCGAGAAACCCAACACAAGACATAGTGGACCACGATAATAAATAGTGTTTTCAATGGTGGAAATCAATGCACAAGGTTAAGTCTAATTAAAAGAAAAAAAATCTCAAATATACTTAGCACCTCTCATTTACTGCATTCAAATTCATTCATTAATTAGAAGCATTTTGGGGCAATGGGAAATGGTAGAGTTAAAAACAAGCATATATAGAGCTAAAAATAAAGTTTAGGCACTCGTTTTTATTTTATTTTATTTTATTTATAATATAGTTTTTAATCCAATTATTTGGTAGTTCAAGAGAACAATATCTAAATTCACTAACCATTTCTCAAAAAAAAAAAAAAAAAAGTGACCATTAGACACGACAATGTGAAGAATAGACATTGCCACTTCATATTTGATCCTAGCACTTCACTCATTTGTGTCATTACAATTTTAAATCATATTTGTTTTTAAGTGAAGTGCTATTATAATATAAGGTTGAGGGAGACTACCAACATTGGAATTATTTTATTACATTGCATTGAATGATTTAGTACATTACATGATTTAAAAAATGAAAATTAAATATAAGAAGATAAATATAACCATAGTGTATGTTTGTATTTATTGAACTCAAAAAATAATATGAGTTTACTTGTTTCTTTCTTTCGAAATATGACAAGAAAAGTAACACAAATATATGAATCGCTTGAATGCATATCTTAATTTTATAATTTTTTTATGATAAACTTGCAATTTATAATTCAAGTTTTGCATCATGTCCACAATAACTATATTAATTGGTATTATCAGAATATTTTATTTATTTATTCATTAATGATTATAATCTGGTAACAGTACATAAGTTTTTTGAAGTTTTCTTTCATTTTAGCATTAGGCTTCTTAATTTTAAAATAAATTTTTAATCTTTTATGGTTTTTCTATTTTTTAAATTCTCATAATTTTTTTCCTTCGTAAATCGTTTTAAAAATGATAAATTTTCATAAGTTTTAATTTTGTATGGTTTTCCTAAATTTTCAAATTGTTATTACTTTTTTCTTTGTATTCAATGTAAACTTAAAAAAGAAATGATATACATAGCATCATTTTGACTATTTAATTAAAAAAAAGGTTTGATAATTATCTTAAAAGAGTTGTATTTAATAAAATAGGTTTGATAATTATCATTTTGACTCGTTGAATTTGAATTAAATCGACTTCCCTTGAAGGAGGCTCCAACCTCCAAGAGGAGCTTTATTACAGGTCTAAATCCGTAAGCAAAAAGCCCATTAGAATCAGTTCGAACAAGGCTGAAATTCGGGCTCAAGTAGAGGAAAAGTGTGTATTCCAAGCGCCAGTCAAGAAGTGGGTATGATTAATAAGAGCTTCACCCCATAAAATGGTCCCCTTACAGTCCCAAAGAGGTCCACTTCGGCCCCCACAGAGGTCCAAACAGAAAAAAAAAATAAAATCCAATCTTCCAGATTATACGGTTTAAATGGGCTAAAATGTATGGAAGGCTTTTGTCCACCTAAAGTGGATTTTTCTTGGTCCTGATTTGATAGCTGGGTTCGATCTCACATTGGGATATTAGCAAAGTGGTTAAGAAACCTAAGACTAGGAGCAGAGAGCAGCTGTAACAGCATAGCAGGGAAAGAAAACACACACCACTCAGCACCATATTATGCTTATATGACTCGAGAGGAAAAGGACTTCAGTACATTTGATTGTTAAGAAATTAAATTTCCTGCATGCATTTGTCGGTCGATGGAGGTAGATGTTTATTTTAATTTCATGCGTACGTTTAGAGCTTTCAAAGTTGTTACCCAATTAATATTTTCCTAGATTTTTGCTGATGCTCGGTAGACCTTTCTGTATATAATCATAAATGTTGGCTTCTTCGAGATGTGTAATTGTCTGGTCCGCTCTTTCATGGCGACATTCAGGAAAAATCTGTATTGTTGTCATCTTTTTGCGAAATACTCACACTTTACATATAATTCTAGCATGCATAGTTCAAAAGAAGAGAAGTTTTGATTCTGAGTTATTCCCTTTCCATGATATGGATTGACATTTGGAGTCAATTAGTCCACAATTAAAAGAATTCGAGGTCTATGGATTGCATTAAAAAGCATGCTAAAATAAAAGGACCAAATCAAAGTGGATGGGAGACTAAATTAAAAGAAATTCAAAGATAGATGTCTAACTAGGGACCAAATTGAGAGTTTTCAAAATCAAGGGTTAGAATGAAAACACACGGTAATGAAGGGGTCAACTTGAAAATTACCAAAACGATATCGTTTCAATAAAATAAAAAACCCTAGTTCCACAACAAAAATGACTCATCATTTAGACTTTAATAGGCACATTAAAGTATCAAAATCCCTAGTTGACCTTGTTGAAGCAGTTATAAAAGTTGTTTACATTGACAAAAATCATTCAATTGATATTGTACGTGAGATATTCAAGGGTTTGTCAGATCCAATGATTAGCTTAGAAATACTAGAATATGTACACCCCATGACAAAGTTGTATGAAATGTGCCAAAAAATAAATCTCAAAGTAAAATTCATGAATTCATGGAAAAAAAGCATAACTGTGAATGTCCTTATCAGTGATCAAATAATAAGAACAGGTGTTTATGGACTATAGAAAGAAATTACACACAATAGAGAAACCAATGATGCATTGAAGAACATAAAAAAAGTATTGGGAAATCTAAAGAGAAGAAAAGACAAACACTATAGTCAACATGCTCTATCATTTGTGCTTTGTAAGTAAGGTCTTCGTGACCATATTTTTCTTGGTTTTCTTTTGCATCTATATTAAAAATTAATCATATCTTTAAACAAATTGTGTTTTTCTATGTCTTAATGTTGTTTGAAAATCTGGAAATGCTTTTATTAAAGCAACATTTAGCATTATATTTTCAGGACCAGATAATTATGATGGAAAATCTATCTAGAACTTAGTTGGTCTTCAAAGTGTATTATATCGATGTTAAAGGCCATCCTATATTTTAAAACTCAAAATTTCCTTGTTTGCTCCCCATAGATACCAAGAGTTAAGACCTCACCTTTGTTTGAGCTACAAAAACTTTTTTAATCCCAACAAACCACAAAAAAAGAAGGACCAACTTAAAATAATAAAAATGTGTCCACTCAAAATGATGGAATGACTAATAATGCGTATTCATGTTATTTCTTCACTATGATTGACTTCAGAGCTAGAAATTGTCTGCAAAAGCAAGCTTGGATTTGATAAGAAAAAAAGTTCATCCTTCGTAATCCCTTCACAAACAAAAATTTTATCCTTTGATTTTCCTTTTTAATCCTAAAATATTTCTTGAATGACAATTCAGACTAGAATCACCCCTTATACCAAGGGCATATTTTTAAAGTGTGTGGATAATCGATGATGTTCTCCTAATAGAAAGATATAAAAGAAATGTGTAAGGGGTAAGAATGTCATAAAAAAGGGCTAACAAATGATCGAGTTCAAAAGAATAAAGTTAAAAAAAAGCTCTCTAAAACATCCATCATATTAGTGCTAAGTCCAAACTTGAAGATAAAATATCAACGACAAAGCAAAAGATACAATTGAAAGAATTAAGATTGAAATGAGATAAATCGTTAAAATGATAAAGTCAAGGCAACAAAACTAAAAAGATTTCCACTTAAAATAAGCAATCATATGTATTTGAACTTTTAAATACCATTTGAGCCTTATATATCTTTTCTTTCATAACTATGAATTGTGACCTACATTACATGCCTTGAAAAGTCATTTCTAATAATAAAAAAGGACTTGCTTGCGTTGGATGGTGTCAGTTTCTAAAAAAAAAATCACGACCTGTTCACGCATTATATTCTTTAGGACACTAATTCATGTGTTAAATGGACAAGCTTAACATAACGGGAAGTAAGCAACTATCCTTATGAAAGCCAAAACCTACTTTTGGAATCCAATCATTCCTTTCCAAAAATAAACATCCATTAGGCTTGCCTAACTTTTAGCTAATCCTTTTTTCTCATAATCCTCGTTAGCTCATACCCCTTTAATTATCAATAAGACACTCATAAAAATTACAACTTAGTGTCATGACGTGCACGATGTCGAATAGTGGATCTTCCTTATGGATCAAGATGGGTTTTGGGTGTATTAGGATTAATCATAAAATTATGATTTTGAGGGAGTTGTCACCTAATATCATGGTCACTAGAAAACCTACTGGTACATGAGAATGTGGATAAGAGGACTAGTTATGCATGGAGAAGATGCATCACTCCCAGTTCATCCTACCTATGGTAAGTTTCATTGTTGATTGATTGTTTTCTTTCTAAGTCACGTTTCTATTTGTTGGCTTAGCTAAGAATCAAGACATATCCTCCTTAGTTGGAGGTATCTGCCTTATCAAGCTAAATCCTAACCATTTTATTGATCAAATTTAATGTCGTATTTCTTCCTTCTTTGTATCTTTAATAACTAGTGATTTACTTTACAGTATAATTTTATACCCCAAATATTAAAGTCTAAAGTTAATTCCCAACATTTTATTTTTGTCAATTCTTTTAATTTAATACCTGGATTATGCATTATGTTGTAAGGTTCATATCCCAAATATTCATTAAACAAATTAATTTTTTGTTTTTTTTTTAATTTTTGTAGCCAAATCCTAGTAGATAATCATAAACTGGTTATAATACCCTTTTTGTATTTTTTTCAAAGAGGATAAAAATACATTTTTTGTTTTTTATAAAATATGCACGAGAAACTTTTACAATCTGGTTGTATGAACACATATAAAAACATATTTTTGCATTTTAAATGAGGACTTTTTTTCAAAGTTTTGAAGAAAAACGAGTATTTTTAATACCAGGATAGTATTTTATAATGTAAGTCTCCAACCCCGATATTAAATACAATTGTTGGAAAAATATGCGAGGGACCCATAAAGAATTTCAAAAAGATCCATGAATTTTTTCATAGTTTTTGGAAATTATTTTAGGCTTGTTTGGCAAAACAATAAAATAAAAGACAAACTAGTGTTAAAACAAAATAGTAGGGCGTGTTTGGCAAACACGCCCTTATAAAAACGTTAGAGGCATAAAACGTGTCATAAGGCTGTGTTTGGTAAACAAGCTTTATGAATAAAAAAAATCACTTTTTTCCTTTAGTGGGAATTGGGCATGTCAAACACACTTTTATAGTTAGAATGGGTTCGGCCCAACCATGTGGGTTGCGCTTCCTGGCCCAAGACCCAAACCAAACAGAACCCATAAATAAAAATAAAGCAAATGAAGATCAAACGAGAGGTTTTTGCTAGAAATTCATGAAGAACACATTAAAGAACCTAGCAACGTGAATCTTGATTTAGACTAGATCATGTCAAATTAAAGGCACGAAGACATATAAAAACAACTTTCAAACAAGATTTTAAGGTTGGATTAGCACGATAAACAACTTAATATCATGATTATTTAATTTTTTTTGCAAAAACTAAATCGAAATAACCAAAGATCAAACGCCATGATCTTAGTGTTTTTAAACCCTTAGAATCTTAGATTAATGATCAACAAGCTAAAATGCATATGTAAGAGCCAAGAATTGATAAAAAAAGAAACAAAAATCAAGGACCTAAGGCAATGTTCATCCAAAAAATACCAACCTAGAAATGCCTAGTAAAGGTTTAACCTAAAAACAAGCATTAAGAACCCAAAAAATAGCCTAAACCGAACAACCATAGCTTAAGCATGCTCAACACCTTGTTTGAACCATCAAAACAACAAGAAACAAAAAAGAAAATTCAAAACAGTAAATAAAGTCTATATTACCTACAACAAACCAAAAACACATTTCAACACTATTCCATTGATTATTTTTCACATTCTCAACCATATATAACATGCATTTAGCTCAAGCAAACCTAGCCAACCACTAACAATGATCTAATAACAAAAACAAAACACTACCTTTTTAACACATTTTTCCTTAAGCTTTTATTAAACATCTTGAACATTAAAACATAGGTTTTTATTAAACATGCTAAAATGTGTCTCAAATTGTCATTTATCACTTCAATAACAATCCTAAACATCAAACTAAGCCTCAAACAAAACTTACGCATATATATACAATCATATCATAACTAAGCATCTAAAAAAAAAATCAAATACACCTATTGCATCAAAACTAACAAGTAGTTGAAAAGGGAATGCATAATGAACATCCAATGCAATCATTTAATAAGCAAAATGAAAGGAGAAGGGGTTTTTTTTTCTTGGTTATTTAATGGTTTGGCAAAGGATTTTCAGGTTTGGCAGTGTAAGGGTATAAGTTTTCCAAGTCTTTCCCCATCAATGGCCTTTGGCATGGGTTTTTAAAGGGCAATGAGGATCATTTAGAGGACTTGTGGTAGACAATCCTCACCCTTTGATATTGAAGAATGAATCCCAGCCATCCATTGAGGTTAAAGATCAACCTTTACATCGTTTGAGAGTTGACAATGGAAGTACACTTGCTGGTTTTTGTTATTTTCTAACATGTATGGCTGGTTGGGGTGTGGGTTTTAACCTCTTGTAGCAACGCCTTTAGAGTTGCAAAAGAGCCTTTATTTTTTATAGGCAAGAGTACAAAAGACAATGTGTGATGGGGTATGTTTCTTATCTTCTTCGGGGAGAGATAAGGGAGAAACAGACACTAAAGGTGGTAGCAAAACTAGGCTTTTTTCAGGAATTTTTTGGAAAGAAGATCAGTAGTGGTCAGATGACAAGTTGTATGGCCCTATTTGATTTTTGTTCCAAGATCAAACAAAACAGCTTTGTTTTGAACCAAAACAAACCATTTTGGTCAAATTGCATTTTATTTAAATGAAACGGTGTTGTTTGGTAGCACTAGGTTAATTCAAGTTTTAATTTTTCTTTTTAATTTTAGCTCTCAATCTTTTGAATTTATTCAATTAAACCTTTGATTGATCTTGCTTTTAGAAATCAATTCAATTTTACCCCTGTGAAGTGTCAAAAGGGTCCTCTAATTTTAATGCGTTTTTCAACAAAGTCTATAGTCTTGGATATTTTCAATTTCACTCTTAATTGGCTCTTAAAACTCCTAATTATTTCAACTCGACCCTTGTTTTATTCAATTATGGTCCCTATATTTCTGCACCTTTTGTATCATGATCCTTGATCTTAAATTTCTTCAATTTGGCCTTTAATTGATATAAAACTTTGATTTTCTTGCAATTTCACCCCTAATTTCATCTAATTGAGTTAGTAAAAATTAAATTTGATCCTTTAAAATTTTAATCTTCTCAATTAAGCCCGAATTAGGCCTTCAAATTTATTTTTCTACCAATTAAGTTGTTAATACAATTAATTTGACTTATTAAAAGTCTAATTAAGTCTTTGCACTTAATTAATTATTTTAATTTCAACCCAAATTATTTCATAAACATAATTTGTATACCCATAACTAAATTCTTCACAAAAAAAATTGAAACTGAATTGAGGGAAGTAAGACTTAATGTTAAGGGAAAAATTAAAAAGAAATGATAAGAGGAGAAATCAATTACAAACTTTTAGGGGAAAATTTAGAGTTAAATGAAAGGGAGGGTTTAATGTGTAATTGGTTAAAAAAATTGACTATAAAAACTCTCTCCCTCTCACTCCTGAAGGCTGGTTGGAAGAAAGAAAAAAAGAAGAGAGAAAAACCAACAAAATTGAAGAAAATTCATTGGAAAAAAACCATGGAAAATAAAGGATGTGAGGGGTGAAGGAAATTGTTACACACTACATCTTAAACATATAATCAAGAGAGAAAAGTGAGGAAAACCAAGGGGTAAAGCTGCACTATTCATGGCAGCAAGGAGAAATTAAAGGGAGGATCAAAAAATTTCAACAGGCTACGATCCGAAGATTAGAATGACATCCAGTAAGGGGTTCTAAACATATTCTAACAATATTTTTGAAGTAGAAATTATAAATTTCAAGTTAGGGTTTATGGAAAGTTTTTGAGGGAAATGCAAATTAATTATAAATTGACTAAATTGGGTTAGAGTAACTTATAATGGGTGTTAAATTAGTAGGAATTGATGAAGAAAACATGGTAATCCTAAAGGCATTCATGGCCGGCCAAAGGGTACTAATTGATGTATAATAAAAATATGTTTATTTAAGTGAATTGTGATTTATCAACCTATAATTTTGTGTGTAAATTGATTTTAGGTAAGTTTAGTTATATTGTATAACATGATTGAATCAATTATGTCATTGTGAATCGAAAACCTAGGAATGGTTAAAGAACTTAGAGATGAGAGTTGTTGTGATAGGTTGATTTTGTGTATAAGGGAGAAATTAATGGAAAATATATATTTTTATCTCATTACACTATTGTTAGTGTGAATTATAATAAATGTTTGTGATAAATTAGAAGTGAATACGACTATGCTAGCATCGTGAAAGGCAAAATAAGTAGGAATTCCTACAATGAACATGTTTTTCCTTGAAATAGTTTTAATTATTTTAAGTAAATATGAGTCAGGTGATAAGTTTTAGAAATTTATATTTAATGATATTGCAATGTAAATGACATAGTGATTAATGTTTTGAAAGGTGAGAAATTGAATAAAAAAGTTCAGCTTATTGTAAAGTTGTAGAAAGGAAAATTGGACAGTCTCATCTCCTAAAGTCCAAAGGAGATTAGGGCATGAAAATGATAAAATCTAGGATTGATTTCTGCATAGAATTCATAGATCGAGGTGTTAGCTTTGCAACGGGACCAAACTTGATTAATTTGGAGTTCTACAACTCTAGATATGAGTCAAAATATGATGGGAGGTCAAGCTGAAAATTGTATTGAATAGTTTCGACAAATCATGATAATGGGTGCTTTGGGCGCTTTAATGACAGATTGCACTTTCATTTCTTTAGTAAAAATGTAGCTTGAAATCTTATCTTTCATATGAAACAAGCCACACCCAAAATCATATTTTTATAACTTTAGTTATAATTAAAATAAGAAACTGTGTTTTAAAATAGTCATGATGGATTGACCGGGGTTGGCTAACGTTTATTTTGCTTAGGAGTTGTTATAATGTAAGAACTAAATTGTTGTGGTGGTAAGAGTGAAAGGTGATATAATGGTGTATACTTGTTGTTACAAGAGAGATCTCATGAGTTGTGCAGCAGCAGGGAGACACGATGAAAGTTTCGACAACGGGTAGGTGTTTAACACCTTAATTATTTTGTTTATTAATTTTTTTTTAAATAAATTAATTAGTAATGAGTAGAGGAACTAGCTTTCTGATAATGAGACTAATGATCGGTAATGAGTGAGGGAATTAGCTTCCCAATAATAGGACTAGTGCTTGATAATGAGCGATGGAACTAGCTTCTTGGTAATAAGACTACTGCTCGGTAACGAGTGAAGGAATTAGCTTCTTGGAAATAAGACTAGTGCTTGGTGATGAGCAAAGGAATTAGCTTTCCAGTAATGGGAGTAGTGCCTAGAAAATGGACAAGGAGACTTAATTGCCTTATCCTTCACTTTTAGGTCCTTCGAGGGTGCAATTGAGTTTCCAATTTTCTCCAAGATTCTAGTTTGGTCCCTTCATCTCTTGTTTATGCATTTAAATCCTTCTTCAAGTTGTTCTTGTTGATCCTCTATCATTTTTCATTCATTTTTTTTAAGAGAAAAAGACAAGTTTGGGGGGAACCCAAAATTAGGTTATGATAGTTGCCTCCTCTTTACAATGCTTTCGATAGAAAATCTCGTAAGAGACTTTAGATAGTAAGCTTGTAAATAAGAAAAGATAAAAAGATGTAGATTTATCAAATCAAGAAGTGGTTAACCCTTCTCGAAATGATGAGTTGTTCATATATATCTTCGAGAATGAAACATCTAACAAAAATGTCAGAAGCGAGGGCTTGAAAATGCACTTAAAAGAAAGTAATTCCAAAAGCACTATTTAAAAGAGATAAGGCTAATTAGAAGATGTTATAAAAGAGATAGGGGCTAAATAACGCATTATTTAGAAGGGTAAGGGCTCAAAGGCGCATTCAAAAGAAAGTAGTGCCAAAAGCACTATGTAAAAGGAGATAAGCTAAACAACACATTATCTAGAAGGCGAGGGTTCAAAGGGGCAATTAAAAGAAAATAGTGCTAAAAGCACTGTATAAAAGATATAGGGTTAAATAATGCACTATTTGGAAGGTGAGAGCTCAAAAGCACATTTAGGAAAAAATAGTGCCAAAGGCACTATGTAAAGAAGATAGGGTTAAACAACACACTATCTAGAAGGGTGAGGGCTCAAAGGTGCACTAAAAAAAATAGTGCCAAAAGCACTATGTAAGAATGATAGGGTTAAACAACGCACTATCTAGAAAGCGAGGGCTCAAAGGCACACTCAGGAGAAAATAGTGTCAAAACCACTATATAAAAGAGATAGGGCTAAAACAACGTACTATCTAGAAAGAAAGAGCTCAAAGACATACTCAAGAGAAAATAATTTCAAAGACATTGTTAAAGAGTAAGTGGCCTAAAAATGCACTTAAAATGGTAATCTTTAAAGTTGCATATACATAACCTTACAGATGTCTCACGATCTTATATCTTGAAAATTAGGCTTTCTTTTCCCTTGTATTGACAGGAATTAAACCTCTAATAGTTTTTTTTTGCTGGGAAAAAAATTCAAATCCATTAAAGATTCGTTACTTGGACTCCTTGCAAGGATCAAAATGCAATGCTTTGGGGTTAATATGCATGTATTTTTTACTTGAGAAACATAGATCCCCTTTCTTCAGACTATGTCTCTTAAAGCTGCAATCTTTTTAGCAAGTCTTGATGGCTTCTTTGGTTTGGCCTGCTCGAGCTACTACTTGTGGGTTTGATCTATGAGAAAAAGGATGCTCATTTGATAAACTAAGATGATCTATGTCTATCCTATTATCTAGGTACTTTTGTCTCAACGATTGTGACCTTTCGAGTCTCCCATATTCATTATTGTAACTATATAAATACCCCTGCTAGGGTGTTTTGACCACTACTTAGTATTCACTATGCTTCTTATATGCCAGCTTTTCTAGTTATATCTTTAGTTCTTAAGACATTGGAGGATTTGAATAACTTGCTTCTTATTTTCTATCTTCTTAGAAAAGAAATTATGTAGCCAGTCTTATTAGGTTTCTTGAATTGTTCCCAACTTGATCATAACCCCAAGTATCTTACCTTATTTTGTTTGCCTAGGTTTTCTCAAGAATGATGTTATACAGAAGATGTTTGGTTCTTACAAAAGATCGATATCACGGAAATATCTTAACATGCATGATCAAATAAGAACAATTATTTTTTAAATACAAATAGAACAAGCTCAGTTTTCCAATTCTGAAATATCTCCCCATCTATTCGTCTCCTTACAAAAGTTCTAGCAGGAGTCTCCTTAATTGTGTGAATAGAAAATTGAGGTAGCATCTCATCCTCCACTTTAACTTTTATCTCCACACTCTATCCCTTTTTCTCATACTCTAAAGTGTTGATGCAGATGTCAACTATCTTCAGCACTTCATCATTAGATCATATCACCTGAGCAGACCTTAGAAACGTTACTCAAGTGGTGGGATTGCCAACTTCTTTTCTTCTGGCTCTCTTCCTTTGATTCTTGCCATTCTTGCTTCTTTTTTAATATTGACAACCCTTCTATAATCATTTTTTTTGGGCTTATACCCAAATTCAAACCTCTAATCAACACATTTCATCTTCATCAGATTAAACCTTTTCTAGCATTTTAGTGTTATGTTCAAATTAAAATGGAATCTCATGTTCCAGGAAACAACTAGTTGTCATCCTCAATACTTCAGAGATTTTTTGTTGTCTCAGGACACTATTTTTAGGAAAATTCACAATCTCGAAAGTGTGAATATTTTCATCCCTATAATCCTCTACTTCGATGAAGAGTATGGCCGCTTTTCTTATCATAAAACTATTTATTCAGCTTTGGTTGTTAACAACATTTCATTCATGATATACTTCAAGTATTAATACAACAATGAAGCTACTGCCCCAGCTGCATGAATCTAATGCCTTCCTAACAACAGGCTATAGGAAGGATGGATGTCCATCACTTGAAGTGTCACTAGAAACACTTGCAGCCGCACATACAACTCTGTTTTCAAAGTCCCGACTATGTATGTTGGTGAACCATTATACGCCCTTTCCATCATAATACTTAGCTTTCATATGTGATACATGAATAAGCATCTCCTTCAGCAAGTATCTTAGTAACACATTTAATGCTGAGCCATTATCAATCAATATCTTGCCTATTAAAACATCTTTGCACTGTACCATGATGTGTAACAGTTTATTGTGTCTAGTACCCTCAGGGTCCAACTCATCTTAAGTGAAATACAAATAATTTAGGCTTGAATTTTGCCTACCAAGTGCTTCATAGTCTCTTGATTGATATTTTAAGGCTCATATGCCTTATTTAGCACCTTTTGTAGATAACAGAGATATCTTAGCAGGAGTTCTTTTGAGTTGCTCAACAACACTATACTCGTTATGCTTTATCAACTTTAGTAAATCATTAGTTTCTTCTTCAGTTATAGGCTTGTTTATCTCATTGGACAAGTCAACCACCTCTTTGCCCTTTGATTTTCTTTGTTTCTCAAGCTCTTTAGGGGTAAAAAACCTCACACTACAAGTCAAACCTCCAACTTCTGCTTGAAAAACATGCGTTGGTTACATGATTTAGAAGGAATACCCATAACTATACGACAAAACATTATAGCTCCCTTTACTTGCCACTTTGGGTTTAGATAGAATCAACTTGGGTAACCCATCAGTCGTGAGTTGTGCCCCGTAAATTTCTTTGTTCATGCTATGTTCGTCCACTACAGATACCTCTTTGCTTGTTGCCTCTTTGATTTTCGGAGTTTCATGAGTTAACTTTCGTACCACCTTATTGTAGAAATATTCACATTAATTAATCATTTGACCTTTTTTTGTGATACTTAGAGAAACTCCTGTTCATCGACCTATTCTGATAACTACCCTTCTTATGTCTAGTTTTTACAAGCATTTCATAGATCCCATCTAGAGACACCTTTAAACTCCTCGGGCTTTCAGTCTCTAGTGCATTCACAATCCCACTACCCATAACATGATAAGGCAGAGAATTTGTATTCATTTTAGGAGCCACTTCAAATGTTATCCATCTTGCTTTGATAAATTGTAAGAACTTGTTTTTTAATGCATTCTAAGTGTTATTATTGTTTGTTGCTACAACAGAATGATATTCATAGGTGAGCTCTAGTTTATACCAACTGGGATGAGGTGGTTGTAGTGGTGTGAGTGTTATTGGAGCCATTTATCCAATGTTTAGTAATTTCTAGTATATTTTACTCAAAGGCATATGTAACGAGAGTAGTTTTTTTGGGTTCTTTGGTAGTTCTTTCTTGGTGGTTTTTAATATGGTTATTAACTTGGTTACTTTATGTTTCATGATTTTTAACGGGAAAAGGTGAGTTGAAATTGATGTTGGTTATTTAGGATGAAGAGGTTTGAGTGCTATAATTTTGGAAACTATTTTTCCTGCCTTTATAGCCACCCTTGATATTATCAACATCTTTTTCTTCCCATCAGAGCCTTTCTTCTGAGTGGGTGTAGAGATTCTCCCTCATCGTATTCTTTACTCTATATGCTCAGCTGCTACTACTACAACATTAGTAAATTGTTGAGCTAAATTACCCATCACATGCTCGTTGTAGGGTGTTTTAAGCATATTAGCAAACACGGTGACCATTTTCTTATCTAAAAGTGGGGGATGCACATGCGAAGCCAAATCTCTCCATTGTTGACCGTATTCATGTATAGTTTTTTTTTGTCTCTCTTTTCCAAAAAAGACAGACCTGATCTATCAGGAGAAATGTCCATGTTGTACTTATGTGACTTGATGAAAGCATCTACGAGGTCTTTCCATCTCTGGATTTTTGTGTTGTCCAACCTCATGTACTAATTTAGTGTTGCCCCACTCAAGCTATCCTGAAAGAAATGCATTAACTTTTCATCATGCACCACCTCTGCCATCTTATTACAATAGGACTTGAGGTAAATGACAATACACTAAGTTTCGGTGTACTTTATAACTCACGTACATAGAATTTTTTGGTACAACCATATTCAAAACTAGATACAACTCAGTAGTTTGGACAAGATCATACAAGTCAATACCTCTGATAGACCTTACTTTTACTTCTAACGCTATTATCTTATCATAATCAACATCCTCAAAGTATTTTGTCTTGTGAAATTCATTGGCGAATGCATCCATGATTACTAGGGCTGGGGCTAGTGCAGGTATAGTTAACTACACAAATATCATATTGCATTGGGTTCCTAACCTTACCCACTCATTCCTTCTTCAGACTAGATTATTACCTGAGTATAAACAAAGGTCACAGGTCGATTGGATGGACCTTCACTATAAAAGTTCTTAAGAGTTTACTCAAGTAGGCTAATGATGCGGGCTATGTTAATTTTTAAGGAGTCCAAATCCTCTTGAAAGTGAGCATCACGATATGTACATTTCTCATCTTTCATTTTTCTTTGATGAAATTTGGTGTTGTAGATTCTGTAGGTTGGGATTTTGTAAGGACCTATGTTTTAACCTGAATATGCTCCCATGACATTTAAACCCCAAAGCATAAACCCCAAAGCATGTATGCATGAATGCTCATTTGAAATTCTTCTCATTAAATGTCAAGCTCAGTTATCTTCGTGTTCATCTAGACATTAAATATGTTGATGTGATCTTGCCATTCTTTGAACTTTTATCTTAGCTCATTCAACTTTCCTCAGCTTCTAGATACTGCTCTTCTAGGTTCTTCAATTCCTTATTCTAGATTTCTAACTCGAATTGGAATATGGTGACTCGTTCTCTTATGGAATTTGTTCTTTCTTGATAATCTCTCATGTCTAATTCGGTTGCCTTTCTAACTTCTCTTTTATTATCAACTTGAACTGTATATTCAAATCTTAATCTTTTTTCTTCCTCAATGCTGAGATTCGCCAACCTTTTTTTTTTTTTGCTTCTAACCTCCTTCTATTATTACCTCTTATCTTTTTTAAAGAAGCTATCAATTCTTTATCAGCACGTGCGTTGCCCTTGAAAGTCCTTTTTAGAGTAACTAGCTGTTTTTCCAGTATTATATGCTTGTTCACTAGATTTTTATACTTGGCCATCTTTTTTTTCGACTGCTTTTAGATCCCCTGTGCAATCTCCATATACTTTTTGGCCATGTCTTGCCATTCACCAATCATTTCTTGGTCATTATTTCCCTGTTCTAAGTGTTGCATTAATACGACTATCTATTCATCCTTTTATCTCAATTGTCGGTTCAAAAAGACCTTCATCTTTTTTTTTATATAAAAATCTAGTTTTTTAAGAATTTCTACCGACTCTTATTATTACTCAACTCAATTCTAAGCTTATCAAGTTCATCTCACAACTTCTTTTCATTGCTAACCCTATTTCTATTAGGTTCTTTGGTGATAGATGGTCTAATTTTGTTAACCACCATTGGGCCTTATATTCCAAAGCTTTCAAAAACCCCAGACAACCCATCGTTTCTCTAAATTGAGTAATTAGGGCTAATTGAGGATTCAACCTCATCTTCACCTATGTGAGCCAGTACAACTAAAGAGTTAGAATTCTTGAATAACTCGGTTTATTTAACTAAACACCAGGTTCTTGATACATGTTGAATCCCCCCAAACTGTTTAGAAACCAATGAGGATGAATAGCTAATATAACTAGATAGTCCAATCAGCAAAACTCATGCTTTATCTCTACAACTCATGATATAAGAAGAATTTTCTACCTAACAGGCTTTCCATCTAAAGTTACAATAAAGGGCAACTTGATATTTCTCTACTCATACTCTCTCATCCAATCTACTCCAATGCTCTCTCATAACCAGCTTTAAAGGCCTCATATTAAACTACTAGAAATTATTGAAAACTTCTCTTGAAGTTTATAAATGGCTTACTACCCATATGAACAATAAAGGAATACAACATTGTATTGCTCACTTTCTATGTAGCCTATAATAGTTTAGCGATAGGAAAGTTTCATCCAAGATAGATGTAATAGGGTTGCTCTTTATTTGTTCATACTCAATAAAGGCATTAGTGGCTTCAACACTAATAATCACTGTAGCTTTTAAAGGAAATAAGACTAGCCCAAAGATGGCAAATGCAACCGCTTGGTATCTTTCATCTCCTAACTTCCGCTTATCTTTGTTTGTCCTCAGCTTAACTTCAATGAGCTTCCATTTAAGCCCCCCATTAATTGTTATATATTGGTCAACTTTGTCTAACTGCTGTAATTTAGCAACTTCATCAGTTATGACTCCAATTCTTTGTTTGAAATATGTCTTATAAAAGTCATTTAAGAAATTTAAAATCTGAGCATACTCCTCAGTAGTGGGACTAATGTCAATTTCTTTTAAGGTGAAGCATTTGTAGTTTTGATTTTAGAAATGCAACATGGCTTTGATTGCCAAGATTTGCACTAGAATCTTCATCAGATGAGCAAATTTCTCGTACCTTCTTTCAAATAGTGTCTTGTCCACATAACACAAGACTAACACAAGTTTCTCCCTATTATTTATAAAGCAGTGTACTTTAGTTATTCACGGTAACTCCATGGCCTTGGTCCTTAGGAAATTCACTTCAACTAGTTATATCATATCAGATTTTTGCCCGTATTCACAAAAGGTTATAGAAGTCATGATCTTAGCTCAGATAAATCCTGCAAAGTTCAAGATTTTTTATCAGGTTTTCCTTGATGCAAAATGAATTATTAAGAAGTCAACATCCTAAAAGTAGGTTCTAGTCATTATAAAGAATGCAATATTACTATTGTAGGCTATATGGAAAGGGAGTATGAAAAGTTTATGATCTGCTTAGTGACTACCTCTTATGAAGGTAGTATAAGTGTTTACAAAGAATGGTTGGAGCCCACTGTGACTATTAGTACCAAGTAAACACTCAGATCATAGTTGAGTGTTTCACGAATCTGAACCCCGACTAAAGATCACGAGGCGCACCAATAATCCCTTATCTAACATAAAATTGGGTTTATACACTCAGAATTAAAACAACATGAAGGTATAAATCCATATTCGATGTACTTATACATGAACAATATGTAAAATACGTGTTAAAATTAAATCACATAGACCAACAAAACAAACAGGACACAACACGCACACAATCAACAAAGTTTAGTCCAACCAAAGATGTCCCTAGTGAAGTCATCATCCTATCGTGTCGTGCACGACATTGAATGGTGGATCTACCTCCTGGATCGAGAGGGGTTTTGTATGTATTGGGACTAATCATAAAATTATAATTTTAAGGGAGTCGCTATCTAGTATCATGATCATTAGAAAACCTAATGGTTTGTGAGAGAGTTTAGATAAGGGGACTAATTATGCATGAGGAAGACGTATAACCACTAGTCCACCTTATGTATGGTAAGTTGCATTGTCATTTGATTGTTTTCTTTCTAAGTCACGTTTCTATTCGTTTGTCTAAGGTTTCAGACAGATCTCCCTTAGTAAAGAGGTTTCTGTCTTATCAGGCTAAATCTTAACCATTTTATAGCCCAAATTTAATGTCGTATTTATTTCTACTTTGTATTTTTAATACCTAGAAATATAATTTACAGTGTAATTTTATAGCTCAAATATTAAAGTCTACAGTTAATTCATAACATTTTATTTTTGTTAATTCATTTAATTCAATTTTGAGAGGATGCATTACGTTGTAAAATTTTGGCCAATTTCTAATGGATAATCATAAACTGGTTATGATACCTTTTCTTTGTATTTTATTTCAAAGCAAGATACAAATGCAATTTTGTGTTTATAAAATATGCATGAATTTTTTTTAGAATCCGGCCATATACACACAAATAAAAACATATTTTTGCATTTTTAAATGAGGAATTATTTTTAACAAATTTTGAAGAAAAACAAGTATTTTTAAGACTAGAAAAGTATCTTACAATGTAAGTTTACAACCCCGATATTAAATGAAATTATTTGAAAAACATCCGAGGGACCCACAAATAATTTCAAAATGGTCCCTGAATTTTTTCAGAGTTTTTGGAAATTATTTAAGGCTTGTTTTCCAAGACAAGAAAAAAAGAGACCAACCAATGTTAAAACAAAACAGTAGAGCTTGTTTGCCAAACACACCCTTATCCAAGAGTCAGAGGCATAAAAAGTGTCACAAGGCCGTGTTTGGCAAAATCACCTTATGAATTAAAAAAAACATTTTTTTATAGGAATCGGGTATGCCAAATGTGCCCTTATAGTTAGAATGGGCTCAGCCCAGCCACGTGAGTTGGGTTTCTTAGCTAGAGGCCTAAGCCCAGAAACAAAATCTAGAAATAAAAACAAAGCAAATGAAAATCAAACGAGAGGTTTTCGCTAGAAATTCATGAAGAACACGTTAAAGAACCCAGCAATGTGAATCTTGATTTAAACCAAATCATGTCAAATTGAAGGCACAAAGACAAAACACACACACTCTTTATTTTACTATATTTTACCAACACACCCCACAATTACATGTTTATAAATAATAAAAATTCAAAAATAAATTCAAACACATGATAAAAATTTAAAATTTACAACATGGTCCTTTCAAAGGTTGGAAACAGGTTGGAGAGATTGCTAGAAACTCAAGAAGTACACTGGAAGCTTTTTGGACCACCAGAGTAGTGGCGACACATTTAGGTGTCGCTCTAGCATCTTGGGAGGCACTGATGGCATGGATCGAATAACTTTTCCTCCCCTCTTCACTCATATACTGACAGTGTAACAAAGAGGAACCTGTAAAAGCAAAAAAAAAACACACAGCAAACTTTGGTTCTTTTTCTTTCTTTTCTCCTTTTTAGATCCATTTCTCTCTCTCTCTCTCTCTCTCTCTCTCTACAAAGGCTTAACGGCTGCTACCACAGGTGGAGAATCGTGCATGGAGAAGGCTGGTTTGATGGTTGTTGATGGGTCGTCAGTTCACAGCTGGAAAGAGAGGAAAATTGTATGTGACGATTGATGAATGGTGAAGTTTGTGGTTGTTGTTGGTGGTGATGGAAACTAGTGTATCAACTATAGATGGGTAAGGGGCTGTCCTGATTCTTTCCTTCTCTCTCGATGGTGTCTATCACAGGTTGGAAGAGTAGTGATAGTGGTTGCGGGGTGTTGTTTTAGTGGTGAAGAGAGTTAGAAAACATGATTGGTGAGTTGATTGTGAGGTGGTTTTAAAGTTGTTTCTAGTCTGATTTGGAAACATTTTAAGTTAGTTTTAGTTGAAAAAATTAGTGGATATAGGTGTTTGTCAGTGAGAGCAAAGAGAGAAGAGAGATTGTCTTGTGTTAATGGTGGCGTGAAGGTCTGGACCGTGTGAGAAGGGAAAAAGAGATGAGGGGTTTTGGATTTGTGTATGTGTTTTTTGAGGAAAAAGGTTGTGGGTAGCCAAAAATGGAGAAGAAAAAATGAGAGTGAGGAGCATTCATTTTGTTTTGTCTTCCTAGCGGCCAAGTTTAGGTTTATTGGGGCTTAAATATGATGGGTCTTTTTTTTTTTTTGTCTATAGATAGCGACTCTTTTATGCAAAGATGGGGGTTAGGTTTTTCTTGTGTGTGGTGACTAGGTTTTTACAAAAAACAGTTAGAGTTTTTTGTGTGGGAGAGAGTGGAGATTTTATTTCATTCTTATTTTTTTGCCCCCCTCCTCCTTTATGTGAGGTAACCACCTATTTATAGGCAAAATGATTTATTTTTTTCCTCCCCATTGCTTGGTTCCAAAAACACTTTAGTCCTTCATTTTTTTTCTTTGCATTTTGGTCGCTTGGCCAAATATTTGTTTTTCTTATTTTTTAATTTTTTTTGAAAAAGGCTTAAAAAAGGTAACGTTGACTTGATGAGAACAATCAATAATTTTAAAAATTGTGTTAAAAGCTGAATGCGTTTAAAAGATATTTGAAATATGAATTCTCTTGAGATGACGTTGAAAATGTTAAAAATAACGCAAATACATCAAGAACATATTTTTAATTTTGAAAATATTTAGAAAACAGGGGGTCAAAAATTGAGTTATGACACTCAACACAACTTGTTTGAACCATAAAAAATATTAAGAAACAAAAAAGAAAAAGCAAAACAGTAAGTAAAGTCTATATTACCTACAGCAAACCAAAAACATATATTTCAATACTATTCCATTGGCTATTTTTCATATTCTTAACCATAAATCATATGTACTTAGTTCAAGCAAACTTAACCAACCACTAACAATGACATAATAACAAGAAACATCTTGAACATTAAAACATGCTAAAATGTGTTTAAATTGTTATTTATCACTTCAATAACAATCCTAAACATACCTTATCCAACAATAATGACTCTTGACTAGTGATTTATAAACCAACTTTGGACTTGTAATGGTGGCTTACTGAAGGTTTTGTGTTTGTTTTTCTTGGTTGGTTAATGGTTTGACTAAGGATTTTCAAGTTTGGCTAAGGGTTTTTAGGTTTGGCAATGTAAAGGTATGTATTTTCCAGGTCTCCCCCCCTTTATAGAATTTGGCATGGGTTTTTAAATGGCAATAGGGATCATCTAGAGGTCATGATGTGGACAATCCTCACCTTTTAATATTGAAGAATGAATCATAGTCATTCATTAAGTTTGAGAATCAACCTTTACATCGTTTGAGAGCTCACCAGGGGAGTAAATTGAATTATTTTTGTTTTTTTTCTAGTAGGCATGGCTTGTTAGGGTGTGAGTTTTAACCTCTTGTACCAATGCCGTCAGGACTGCAAAAAAGCTTTTGTTTTCTATGGGTAGGAGTACAAAACACAAGGTGTGAGGGGTGTGTTTCTTTTCTTATTTAGGGAAGAGATGAGTGAGAAACGAGCTCTGCAAGGTGGTAGTAGAACGAAGCTTTTTTTTAGGACTTTTTTGGGGAAGAATATCAACAATGGCCAAGAAACAAGTCATTTGGCCCCTTTTTAATTTTTTTTTATCTAGGATTAAATAAAACAATGTTTTTTTGAACCAAAACAAACTGTTTTTTTGTCAAAACGCACTATTTCATCTAAATGAAACGATATCATTTTGATAGCCCTAGGTTAATTAAGGTTTTAGTTTTTCTTTTTAATTTCAGCTCTCAATCTTTTAAATTTTTTCAATTAAATCCTCAATTAATCCTGATTTTATAAATCAATTCAATTTTACCCCTGTGAAGTTTCAAAAGGGCCTTCTGATCTTAATGTGTTTTTCAACATGGTCCATAGTCTTGGATATTTTAAATTTCATCCTTAATTTGTCTTTAAAACTCTCAATCCTTTCAATATAGCCATCTGTTATATTCAATTTTAGTCCCTATATTTCTATGCCTTTTGCATCTTGATCCCTGGTCTTGAAGTTTTTTAATTTAGCCTTTAATTGACCCCTAAACTTTGATTTTTTTGCAATTTCACCCCTGATTTCATTCGATTGAGTTTGTAAAAATTAAATTTTATCCTCTAGAATTTCAATTTTCTCAATTACTTTGAAATTTAATTTTTCACCAATTAAGTCGTTAATAAAATTAATTTGACCTATTAAAGTCTAATTAAGTTCTTGCACTTAATTAATTAATTAATTTAATTTTGACCCAAATTAGTTCTTAAACATAATTAAATATTTAGTTATGTTCATGATTAAATCAAATCAGCTTATTAAAAGTCTAATTAAATTCTTAGACTTAATTTTTATGTAAATTCGTCTGATATTCACTTAAGTTGACCTTGAACCTACACTGTTTTTCAATTTTAGGTCCTTCAAGGGTGCAATTGAGTTTCTTTTTTTATCCAAAATTCTATTTTAGTTCCTCCATCTCTCGTTTATACATTCAAATTCCTCTTCACCCTATTCTTGTCGACCAAACTGCTTGTCCTCTTTTATTTTTCATTCTTTTTTTTTTTACAGAAAAAGACAATTTTAGAGGGAACCCAAAACTAGATTTTGACACAAAGCATCAAATGATGTGTTTTGAGCTTCATGATGAAATAAGTTTAACCTTCATAAAAATACTTTCAAATTTACATTTTCATGATTTGATTTCAACAATTAGACTTGAATGGATACAATCCATGAAATTTGCAATTTGATTCCAAAAAGGAAAAAATATTTTAAGGAAAAAAAAGTCATTAACTGAATTTGCAAATAAGAAAAATGATTTTCAAACAAAAAAAATGATCATTGATTGAATTTGCAAAGTTCTTAATAAAAACGATGTTGATGCATGTGCATCTTATGATTAGTTACTGGAAAGCTAAGCAGTCAAATCATCTTGGAGGCAATTTTGTAAACCCTATAATGGCCACAAAAGAAATGAACATTAGTAGTCATATCAACATGGGGGCAAGGTAAATATGGCTAAATTGGCTAGTGGAAATTCATTTTCAAAGTTCTTGATAAAAATCATATTGATGTATATACATGTTATGCTTGGTTATGAGAAAAATAAGCAGTCAGATTAACTTAGAAGTGTTTTTGTGAACCCCATAATGACTTCTAAAAAAATGAACATGAGAGACTAGATCAGCTTAGGGGTAAGATAAATGTAGCCAAATCAGTGAGTGAAAACTTAATTTGAAATAATATGAATGAGAACAATGCATATTGGTAGAATTTATTTTTGAAAAAACTCTAAAAAAGGATGTTTGTATGTATAATCAATTGGGGCTACATTATTTGGAAAGAGTATGATACAAAAAAAAGGCAAGTGAGCCTTATGTTGGCTATAAAAAAAATGAATGTAAATAAACATGTTGGGAGACGAGTCGATTTAAAAAGAATTAGTAATGATAATACATGTCCACCCATATTGATTAATAGCCAGAGTAAGCATCAAATGGAATTCGATAAAGCTCTAACAAATCCAAACCAATAAAGATCTAACAAGGAAATCAAGCTTGTTGTTAGGAGGTCTAAGCTGGGTCTCAATCAAGACATCTTCAAAAGTCAAGTTGATCTCTACAAGTAAGATAGATCCCTAGATAATCCTTTTTCCCCTAAGTTTATGGATCCCTAGATGATTCCTTATGTGCCCAAAGATGGATCCCTGGATGATCTTTTTTTTCTTGAGTTTATGAATCCCTATAAGAACCTTTATGTGTCCAAAGATGGATCCCTAGATGATCTTTTTCCCTATGTTTATGGATCTCTAGATTATCCTTTTATATCCAAAGATGGATCCATAGATGATCATTGTTTTCCTATATTTGTGGATCCTTAGATGATCCCTTACATGTTCAAAAATGAATCCCTAGAAGATTCCTTTTTCTTTGTATTCATGGATCCCTAGATGACCCCTTTGTGTCCAAATATAGATCCTAGTAATATCCTTTTTTTCCTTGCATTTGCAGACCCCTAGATGATCCCTTACATGTCTAAAAATGGATCCTTAGATGAACCTCTTTTTCCTATGTTTGAGGATCCTTATATACATGTCTAAAAATGGATCCCTATGTTGCTACCCAATTTTTGACCAATGTTTTGATAAATTTTTAGAAAAATCCAAAAATAGCGAAAAACATTGAAAATCCAAAAAAATTATGTTTTTTAATATATTTGCATCGTTTTTAGCATTTTCAGCATCGTCTCAAAAGAATTTAAATTTTCAAAGATCTTGAGAACGAGTTTGGCTATTAACACGTTATTTTTAAAATCATCGATTTTTCTCATTCGAGAAGATGTTGATAAGAAAAATTAAAAAAAAAACAAGAAAAATTAAATTTACAAAAAAAGAAGGTTGAGGGACCAATTTTGAGGTTCAAGCAACATTTTGCCTATAAATAGTAGCCTTCAAAACACACAAAAAGGGGGGGGGGAATTTTGAACAAGAGAGGGAATCACAAAGAAACCCTAAACCACAAAAAAACCCTAAAAATCATTACCCGAAGCCGCCGCTTCCTCCCTGGAAAAGAAAAAAAAACCTAAGCCGGCCGCGCCCCCCCACTTGGCCAAACAAGAGAAGCCACAGCCTCCCCCATTTCCAGACTTTCCCTCTCCCAGCCAACCGTAACCCTCTGCTCTGCCAGCCTCAGCCTCAGCTTCTCTGTACACCAAACACCTCATTTTTCCCTTCAACCAGCAGACCACAACAAACCAGCCACACACCAGGTCTTCCCTCTCTCAGCCTAAACACAGCCGTCCGCCTCACCAGACCTCTCCTCTCTCAAACTCTCTGATTTCCCTCACCGACCTCCAACAACGACAACTTCTGCTCACAGTTGACAAACCCAGCTCTCTCTCCTTCAACCGACCACAAGCAGCACCACAGAACAGCCTCATCTCCACCAACCAGAGAACGGGCAGAGCCGCTCCCCATCTCCTCAGACCCACAGTCTCCTTTTTCGGCCAGTAGGTCTTTCCTTCCTCAGCCGCCGTGCACACTGACCAACAGCAGCCGTTCCTCCAGCACCCACAGACCCATCAACACCGAAGCCCCCTTCTCGGCAGCATCTTCTTCTTCAGTCTTCTCAACAGCAAACGACCAAATCAACAGCACCCACGGAGCCATCAACGCCGTCCACAACGTCAGCCACGACAGCATCGCCCGATCTGCCACCTGAAGCAGAGGAGAAGAAGACGAAACCCATAACAAACTGACCCGTAGTGAAGCAGACCCGAAGAAGGAGAATGGAGAAATGCAAATCTAAAAAAATAAAAAACAAAGTAAAATCAACTGTCATGTGCGTTCTTTATGTTTGTTGCAGGTCACTACCGGCGAGGAAAGGAAGGAGGGAGGGAGCCGTTTCAGATTCACATGTTTTTCCAACTTTTCTGGCGGCGGCGCGTGAACCCACACGCTGCCAGTAGTCGTGGCGCATGGAGACGACGTGCCGCCACTATTTTTGTGTTCCAAAAGGACTCCCCTGCAATTCTTGGAGTTTTTAGGGGCTATTTTGCAAATTTTAAATTGTTTCATGTAATTTTTTTGTTTAGTTTTGAATTTTTATTGTTTGTAATGTTGATGTAACAAAAGAAAAGAAAAGAAAAGAAAAGAAAAGAAATATAGTGAAAGTGTATGTGTGTGTTTGTATTTGTTTTATGGATGTTTCTTTTTTATTTATGATAAAATTGCAAAGAATAAAGAAGAATTTAATATTTTGACTTACTCACGGTTAAGAATTATGAACTTAAACGTAAGTCGTATTTCTAATATCCAATGAAAAGACAATTATTAAAACTTCTTTAACACATCAAAGCCACGAAGCAGCTTACCTCAGGTAGGGTGTGTTAGGGGTGCTAATACCTTCCCTAACCACAACCAGTCCCTTACTTGTGAATCTCTGACAAGACCAGTACACTCGGGTTTCCTAGTAGCCCTCAATTAAATACTAGGTGGCGACTCCAACTAACCAATCAAGCAAAACAACAACGAAAAAATCACCAAGCCGACGCTGCGTGGGAGACGTGCGACACCCTAGATGATCTTTTTTCATTGCATATACAGATCCCTAAATGATACCTTCTATCTAAAGATGGATCCCTAGATAATCATCCTTTCCCTATGTTTGTGGATCACTGGATGATCATTCGGTGTCCAAATATGGATCCCTCATGAGGTAGGTCACTTCTCAAATGACCAATTTCAAAGTTTTGAGGTAGATGGCCTTTCAAATGACCAATTTCAAAGTTTCACAAGGTAGACTGCCTCACAAATGACCAATTTTAAATTTTCATAGGGTTGATCGCCTCTCAAATGACCAATTTCAAAGCTTCACAAGGTAGACTGCCTCATAAATGACTAATTTTGAAGTTTTACAAGATTAATCGCCTCATGATTTGTAAAATCCAAAATTTCCCAATAGAGTTTAATTTTTTTCAAAGTTCTTATAAAAAATGTCATCTTTTCTTTATAAGCTTACTACGTAACGCCTGTGAAATTTTTTTTTTTGCACTATAAGCATTGTAAAGAAAAGTCAACTGTTATAATTCAATTTTTACTCTTCCCCAACAACTCTAGGTAGAATTTAACAATTTATTAAAATGCTAATTTTTTTTGAAAAATAGATCTAGGATAAGATTGGGAAACTAATAGGTTTCACTACCAGAAAACTGATAAATACAAACGGAAATACCGAGGGAATATTTCCATCGGTAAATTTCCAAGGGATTTTACCGACGAAAATATTCCCTCGGTATATACCAAGGGAATTACGGTGGGAAAAAAATTTAAAACAAAGCAAAAAAAATGATGATGTGTCAGTATTTACCAACAGATTTACCGGCTGAATTTATTCCATCGGTAAATCTGTCGGTAAACTTGTTTACACTGTTCATCATGTCAATTACAAAGGTAATCACCGACGAACAAAATCCATCGGTATTTTCTAGAGAACTCCATAACTGTTCACTTTCCAATTACACTGTTAATTGTTGTTCTTTACGGACAAAATCATCGATGGAATGAAAAGTCATCGGTGTTATTTGGCGGTTTTCTGAAAAAATTCAATTGATTTAAAATTTTCATTTAAATATTACAGATGGAATCACCAACGGACTGAAAAATCATCGGTAATTGTTGGCGGTTTCTGAAAACTTTTTACGAAATTGAAAATTTAAATTAAATATTATCGATGGAATAATTAAAAAATATTAATATTCAATTATCCGTCGGTAAATCCATCGCTAACGCGCCCCAATAAAAAGCCTGAGTCCCTTTATTTCACAAGAGACAGACTTATTTCTTCTTCTTCTACTACTTCTTCTTCTTCTTCTTCTTATTCTACTTCTACTCCTTCTTCTTCACTTTATGTAAAAACCATCAATATCTATTGCTTTCTCTTCTTTTCTCTCCTCATCTCCTTCTCTTTTCCTCCATGCTCGGGTATGTCTTCTTCTTATTTCTTCTTTTATCCTCTTAGGTTTTTTTAATTAATATGCTTTACAAAAATTTTTTTTCTCTCCTTAGCTTCACTTGCAACAAAATTAAGGTAAGATTTTTCTTCTTTTTTCATGATTTTTTTCACTATATTTGTTTTTTATTTTATTTTTAATTGTTTTGTTCTTAATAATTGTATAAATGTTGTTGTGAGATTTTTTTTTCACATGAGATCAATTTTTAGTTGATTTATTTATAGGATTTTTAAATTTTTAGCAATTGCAACTTCATTTTTTTTATATGAATTTTTTTAGTTGAATTTATTTTTTAGTTTTATTTATTTGTTGCAAATTTGTTTGAGTTGATTTTCTTATTTTTTTAAGCATTTTGAGTACATATTATACAGTGTTGATTTATGTTAATTTAATTATTTTATAATTTTATAAAATGAATTTTTTTAAAATGTTTTTAAATAATTACCGACGGAATTGCGGATGGAATTTCCATCGGTAAATCCATTGGTAATAAAAAAATTATTACCAAGGGATATACCGACGAAATGAAGCGAGTAATTTAATTTTTTTATTTCTGATGGATTTACCGACGGACAATAAATTACCGATGAACGATTCACCGACGGAGCATTTCCGTTGGTAAATTAATTACCGACAGAATATGTGTCTTATGCCGACGGAAAAATTCCATCGGTAAAACTGTTAAATCTTATAGTGTTTTTGAAAACAGGAATTAAACCTAAACATTAATAACAAGGACAAAATAATTATAATGAACAATTCAGGGATTCAATTGAAAAAAATTAAAATAAAGAGAGCAAATTTCAATTAGGTTAAAATCAATTACAATTGCATAAATTGTGTAACCAAAGATCAAATTAAAGAAGAGAGCAAATTTCAGAAGTCTCATGATGTCATTTGGTAGCCTAATTGAAGAAGAAAACGGAAGTTTTAGGAAAAATTATGCAAATTTATAAGCTAGTGACCTAAATGCAAAATATGAAAAGTGTGGGTCCTAATTAACTCGGTTAGTGGTCTAGTTGAAGAAACAAAATTGACATATTGTGCCAATTTGTCTAAAATTAAAAGAATTAAAGGTCCAAAAACTACATTGAAATACACACTAAAATATATAGGGGGACCAAATCAAAGTGGATTGGGGATGAAATTCAAAGATAAAGGTCTAATAGAGGACCAAATTGGGAATTTTCAAAATCAAGGGCTAAAATGAAAAGCATGAGGAAATGAATGGGTCAACTTGAAATTAACCAAAATAATATTGTTTCAATTATCATAATCCAATTTTAATCTCTAATTTTATAACAAAAATCTAAAATCCAAAAACAAATACGTTTTTTCAGTAAATTTAGTCAATTTTAATTATTTTGTGTCAAATTAAGTTAAAGAAAATCATAAAAAGTTGAAAATACAAAACGTTTAAAAGATAAAAATAAAAAAAATATAGTTAAAGGTAAAATTGACTTAAAATACACAATTTTAGGAACTAAGAATTAAACTAGAATAAATGCGCAAATTAGAAAAATCCATTACTTGAATGTAAGAATTAAATCAGAGAATATTCAAGATTTAAAACTTCAAATGAAATTTAAAAATCCAAAAGTTAGGGACTACAAGGAAAAGGTAGAAGTATTCATGAGACCAATTAAATTGTTATCCAACTTTATTTCAGTTTAATTAAATCAAATTAATTTAGTCTAGACTAATTGTGTATAATTGATTCAATTTTGTCTAAAGTAATTTATATTTTAGTTCAATTAAATCCAATTGAATCAAGCAATTAAATTTTCCAATTCCAACTCCACAATCCCTCGAACCAACCAAATTCATTGAAAATTTAGGTAGAAGTCAAGCCATCAAAACCAATAATTAAATTCAGAATTACAATCTTCAATATTAATCCCTCAATCCCAATAACCCGACCAAATTCATTCACCAATTCCAACTCAAATTTTCAGTTACAATCAAACCATTAAAATCCATATTTTCTGCCCTATAACCATCTCTCTCATAGCTAATAATAACCTCAAAAAATTGGTTCAAACTCACTTAATCAATTTCCATCACAAACCCAAGATATTTTTGTTCCTCTTCAACCAAAAACACCACCGCTCTAACTAGCTTCACTCATATGCATAAATTTTCAACCATTTTCTAACATTTTTACCCTCGAATGTCAATTTTAAACCCTCAAAAATGAATATTTTTGTTATTTGTGTATTTAATCCTATGTGTGTCAATGTTTCTTGGTGATTTGTATTTGTAGTACGGGTACAAATATTGTAAATAACATTATCCTAATAAGAAGAGTAAAAATAAATAAATAAATGACTTTATTTATTTTTGCAAATTTTTTTATATAGATATGATAAATTGTTTAGGTCGGGTCAGCATTAGGGGTGTTCAAAATAACCGATTAACTGAGAAAACCGATAAAACCGAAGAAAAATTAACCAAAAAAATCAAACCAAAATTAAAAACCGATTAAACCGATTTAAAAAACCATAAATGTTAACAGGTCCGGTTCGGTTTCGGTTTTGACCCAGAAACCGGGCCAAACCGAACCGGACTCATTAAACAATTAAAAAAAAGTAGTATAAATAGTTAAATTAACCTAATCGGCCTCCCTCCCTAACCCTAACATCTCATTCTCACCTCAGTTCTCACAAAGCCGTCTCCTTCCTTCCCACTTCCAACAGAAATTCCCAATCTTTCTTGATAATTAATTAACTATCTTCCTTTCCCAGAAACCTTCTTCATTTAAGCAACGACAGCAAGGTAAATTCCATCTTCTTTGATTCTTTGTTTCGTGGGTTTGAAAGTATATTCTAAGTATATTCCATCTTCATCTTCATCTTTCCCAGAAACCATCTCCATCTTCATCTTTTCCAGAAACCGTCTCTATCTTTCAGGCGTTTTTATTTTAGCAACGACAGTAAGGTAAATTTCATCTTCATCTTTGATTCTTTGTTTAGTGGGTTTGAAAGTTTATTTTAAGTCTATTCCATCTTCATCTTCATCTTTCCCAGAAATCGTCTCCATCTTTCAGGCTTCATCGTTTAATTCCATCTGTTGACTGTTAAAAGGTAAATTTCTGTTACATACTTCTTTTATTCCATATATATTGCTTTAGATTTCAAATAATCAGTTGAGTGTTGACTGTTGCTTTAGTTGCTTTAGTTTGGGGCTCTGGATAACGTGATTTCAAATAAGCTCCATGTTTTCCTTTGTTGAACATTATACTACTATACAATTCTGTATTGGTTGCATTCTGAGGGGATTTGGATGTTTCTCGTGAAAACTCTGCCATTACGTCATATGTGATACGTTATCTTTGCATCGTAGGAGATGGCTTAAGTTATTTTAGACTCTGCATATTAGATTCAGTGATTAATGAGTCAATTGGTTGGAAGTTGCTTAATTCCAATCTTAGTAATGTTGTCATTGGCTTGTTACGTGTCTTTTCTCTATATATTGTTGCTTGTAACATTTTTTAGAAATATACATGACAAGCACTAGCACCATGTATTGTTATATATATCAGTTGTGAATTCTATACATGTCCTGAGAAAAAGTTGCAAGAGGTTTGCAAATGTTATTCTTCATTTGTGATAGTTTGTAAACATGCTATACCTAAATATCAGAACATTTTTTGAATTACTCCAAACAAACAACTGAATCCATTTATGATTTTTTGCTTAACATATAGATGGTTGTTGCTCAAACTTAACGTGAGTGGGTTTATTCCAAGTATCTTTTGTTTACTGCTATGTATTGCAAAATATATCATAGGCTTTTTTTCTTCCTTTTAAAATTTTGCATTGCTAATTTTTTAATAGTCGAACTGTAATATGTTGCTAATTTGCTAGTGTTTTTTTTTAGAATTATCCTTGCTGGATCTTTTGGCTTTTGCTGTTGCTGGAAGTTTTGGATGTTGTTGCTGGTGCTGGATTTTTTTCTTCAAATTATGCCGAATGTTTATGATAATTTATTACTTGTTGCAATTTGCTATGTATTTATTCGCTAATGTAAACTTTTTTAGTGTGAACACCTCTTTTAATTTGAGGTGCCCAAATTTGATCATGTATCTTGCATATTGCAATAATTTGAATTTTCATAACTTATTTCTTTGCATATTAAAGATAGTAAGATAAAACATTTCAAATTTATTGTTACTATAAGCATTTCAAAAAAATTTCAATTTATTAAAAAGCTTATAACAAAATTAATCAAATTACAACATTTTAAAAAGTTTTGATTAAAAAACTTATAAATTTAGCCCAACAAGAAAATTGAACAGCCCAATTTAATTTAAACCCATTAAAAAACAGTAAAAAAAACCCATTAATTTAATGATTAAGTTTCCCGGTTTTTAAGCTGCAAAACTGGATTCAACCGAACCGAACTGGTTCGGTTCCAGAATTCGGTTCGGTTCGGTTTAAATTTTTAAAAATATGAGTTACTTGGTTCGGTTGGTTTTTATTGTTGAAACCGAACCAAACCGAACCATGTTTAAGGGACAAAAATCATTTTTAAGTCTCATTTTTTAGGGAACCGATGTCAAAATCATTGTGAATGGTTAAATTGACAAGTCTGTATTTTTAAGGGACAAAATGTCAAAAAGCATTCGCATTAGCTAATTTGTAGAGTCTTTTATTTTTAGAGATTCACATCAAATTTTCCACAAATACAATTAGAAATTAAATCAAAATATAAATTGAAAATAAGCTAAAAATAACTACGATAAATAAAGACAATCAAAAAGATAAATTTAGATGAAGATATATTGTAAAGGTAACCTTCCATAAAAAAAAAATAATACGGTGAGGATTACGTTATTTTTCTATTAAGTATAACTAACACTTTACGTAAATTTCAAGAATTAGTGTTAATTTTGAAGATGTTTAGTTTTCTTAAATTTAGCAACACTAATTTTCTATTTTATTTTAAAGAGTCTCATTTATATCCGTGGTGTGAAAGCATGGCGTAACATCAATAAAAGAAGAAACCCTAATTCCATATCGAAAACAACATGTCGTTTTGGTGTTAAGGATAGAAACGATGCGTCGCTCACTATGTTCTTCTGCCTAAAACAGCTTCTTCGCTAGTGTGGGCGAGCCCCTTTTATCTTCTTCAATCTCCTTATTTAGTACTCAATGATCATCCAATTTTGCTCGCTGACACTCACCCCCTGAATGCAGGTCAAAACCCTAAGATACCTGCATTCAGATTTCAGTTGGTTTTTTTATCATGTTTTTCTCCCGCTTCCAAACTTTGGAGTTGGTTCTTTGAACTTGGTAGGTCTAATGTAGCAGCAGATTCTCTTAAGGTAGCAAGGACCTAGAACTCTTCAGCAACATTTAGCAATCACACTACAATAGCTTATTCCCTAAGATACTCGAGATATCGGCAGTAAAAACATCAACGACAGTACCATGTTTGTTCCTAAGCTTCCCTCTCTTTTTTTCAAGTACTTTGTATTTGGTTCTCTTTAACATTACATGTGTGTTTAGTTTTTGTTAGCAATATGTGCATGAATATGAGTGTAAAGAAATAAAAAACATCAGTTTGAAGAAAGACCTATTCTAACAATGTGGAGTTGTTTAGTTATGGTAGATTTGGCTTTTGATTATAAATTAACATGACGTTGATGTGTTGTGTTGTCTTATTTTTGTACATTCATAAGTAGAAGGAAGTCTGGGTAAAAGACCTCAAGCATCAAAAAAGTTAGAGTCATTAAGGCATTCAAGCTTGAGGAAAGGACATTTTCTCTTTCACATTTATGTCTGTCAATTTGATAGAAGGGACACGGGAGCTTAAAGGTGGTTGTTATGATGGCTCGGCTCGGTTGGGTATGTCCACTACCATTTGATTCTGGACTTTGTTAACTAGGAGCTCAAAAACTTAGTTCATAGGTTTATTTTGGCATATGTTCAGCTATAGGTTTTCATGAGACTAGGCATGATTATTGTAGTTTAAAAATCATGTTTTTTCTCTTGGTTTGGAGGGTATGATCAGATTTCGGTTTCTTCCATGCTAGACCATGTGGTTTGACTTGGAAATCTAGGGCTCTTCTCGTTAGGTTTTTTATGTTGATCATCTTAGATATTACATGTGGTGTTTATTTCCTTTTTGTGAAGTATGACCACATTTGATTCTTGATATTCGTTGTTCCAGGACTTGGTTGTGTTTGTGTCAAGGGTTTTTTGTGCCCTCAATTAATTTTTAATGTTATCAAAATTAAATAGTCATAAAATCAAAATTCTTATGAAATCTTTTATTTTTAGGTATTAATATTAAAATCTTCTTTAAAATTCAAAATTTAATAAAATCTTTTATTTTTTGGGACTAACATTAAAATCTTCTTTAAAATTAAAAGATTGGTGAAATATCTTATTTTAGAGATTAACATAAAAAATTCTGTTAAAGTTCTTATTCCGATAAATTTTTTTATTTTTAGGGATTAATTTTTTTTGGGAAAGTCTCTTATTCTTATAAATGTTTAATTTAAATAAATTACAAATAAAATTATAATATTATAATATAGAATAAATTTAAAGAAATACATAGAAAAAATAATTTTTCATTCTGAAAATACGTGGTAAAGAAGCGGTAAAGGTAATATTTATCTTCTGTTAAACATATCTAACACAACATTTGAATTTCTAAAAACTAGTTTCTATTTTAAAATTTCTAATTTTAATTTTCTTTAATTACTGGTTTACGAATCCGATTATTTTATTTTCTCCCGCGTTAACTCTTGTCGTGCTTTCGTCATGGTGTGATAGGGGACGTGTAAATGATTGGTATGGCCTCGAACATAAATGATCTCTGCTGCAAATCAACTCTTTAGATTTCTGTGCCTGTGAATTGACAATAAAATTCTTGTGTGTGTAGATTAAATTACACTTTATGATAGGATACTATATGGCCACGGGGTGCAGAGTAAAAAATGTCATTTACTATAAGTAATACAGCTTAGCTTTAGCAGACAACTCATTTGAGCAGACAGAGCATTGAAAATTTTATCTTAAATTTATTGTCGAAGGACAATGATGGTTCTGCAATATGTGAAAATTGCATTGTTTCTAGACTTGCTTTAATGAGTTCCGGTGCTTTATTCGATAAAAAAAATAAAATAAAAAAAAAATAAAAATGACAACATTGTGTAAGGCAATAATGGTTTTTCGAACACATTAAAAATTAATTTAATTTTTATAAAAAAATAAAAGCAATTTATGTTTCATTGAACATTGTGAGTAGAAATAAAGTGGGTTAAAATAGTGTTTCCTTTTTTTTTTTGTTTCGGTCATTTTTTTTTGTTTCGGTTATGATTTTTTAAAAAAAAATTTTCTCTTCAATTTTGTATTAATTGAGTTTTGAAATTGATAATTTATTTTGATTTTTTTTATATTGTTATCGTGATCTCAGAAAAACAAACCATTATCAAGTTAGTGCTCAATTTTATTTAAAAAAATTAGATTTTATTGTTTATAAGAGATTGAAAATGAGGAGGTCATGATCGAAACAAAGAAAAAAAAGGGTTGCCTTATAGTTTCTTGAAAATTATGATGTGTACTCTAGTCTTCTTTCTCTATTATTTTTTGGCTTTGGTCATTGAAAAACTTTTTCTTTTCAATTTTATTATTCAATGTTGTATTGATCATCATTTGAGGTTAATAATTTATCTTGATCTACTTTTTAAGTGGTTATTTCAATCTCAATAAAATATTTTAACATTGGGTTGGTGCTCAATTTCATGAAAAAAAATCTGATTTTATTGTTTGAAAAAGATTAAAAATGGGGGAACAAAAATTGAAACAAAGAAAAATCAAGATTCCATTCTTTAAAAAGAAAGAAAGAAAGAAAGAAAATGGTGTCAGTACATTGTTGCTTGATTTTGTCTTAGGATATTTTCAAATATCTTTTTTGGTCTTTTACTTTGGAAATTAAATAGTTTAGTTCAAAATTTAATTTAGTTCACATTTCAGTCTACAAGTTTAAGAGGGGAGAGGTCAATAAAAAAAGAACAATGAGAGAAAACGAGGTCAGTTGAATGGATTTTGATGAAAAAATCTTGAAATATGGTGTCAAGGTGTTTATTTTGACAAGATGAGTGTCATTATGGTGATTTTGATGAAAAAAATCAAGGTTAAAAGAGATTTTTATTCCAATTTAATTTTTTTTTCTTAACCATTCTTTCAATTGTTACTTTAAATAGATTGTTGCAGTTTATCTTTAAATTTTAGAAAAATAAATTGTATTTTCATGATGCATTTATAAACATAAAATTAATTTTACATAGCGACCAAATTAATCTCTAAGATAAAAAAAATAAAACAAAAACAATAGTCAAAGTAAAATATTTACATCACTACCAGAAAAATAACGAATACAAACAACCAACAGATTTTTTCAATCACTATTTTACGGTGATATTTACTAACCGAAGTTTTCCATCGCTAACTTCATTGGTAAACACCAATGGAAATATGTCATCGGTATGTATTAAGGGAATCGCAATCAGAATAAAAAGAATAAAAAAAACCAAACAGTGTGATGAAGTTTAAGTTTTTATAGGCGGAATTACAATGAGATTCAAACAGGTAAACTGTATAGTGACATGACACTAATACCGATAGAATGGTTGACTAAGCATAGTAAACTATATAGTCACCATAAGAATAATTTCATTAGTAAATCTATCGGTAATATTTAATATATAACCTAACGCTCGACCCTCCTCTCCCCCTCATTCATTTTTACTTCTTACTTATAAAACTTCTTTACAACATAACAGCTTCCCCCCCTCAATCTCAACACAACTCAACCTCTCACAACTTTTTCAGTCACAACAACACTCTGTTTGTCAGCGTCCGTGTTCTAATTGAAATTTTATTGAGGATTCTTCACCTTAACTAAGTAAATCTACCTTTTTAAAAATTTGTACACAATTTTAAATGTTAATTTTTTTTGCATATTTTTATAGTATATGTATTTTGTTTGAGTGTTTACTTGTTTTATTGTTTTTTATCAAACAAACTTGTTGTATGGATTTATGATTTGTACATGTTATAGTTTGTTTTAGATTTTGTAAAATTATATTTATTTGTAAAATGTTGAAACTTATGTCGAATTACCGACTTAGATGTTTTGTGATGAAATAATTAATGACTTGTTTAATAAATCCGGTTTATATTTTATCAATTTCATTTATGAGATGTAATTTTTGTAAATGTGTACAAATTTGTATCTACATAGATAATTGATAATTAATTAAGAGAAGTATTAAAATAGATTGAATAATCTTGATCTAAACCAATATTTTTGCTAATTTATTTAGTTAACGAAGTTAATTAATACATGTTGTTATCATTATTTGATATAAATTCAATTAAAGTGATGGATGATCATTCATGGATATATCGAGATTCACCCCAAGGATTGTTGAGGATGGATTATTGTAATGGAGTTTAGGGTTTTATTAATTACACAATATTTAATCCGAGAAATATTAGTGGAGGTGGTATTAAGTGTCTATGCAAGAGGTGTAAAAATAAAAAGTATCTCAATCCAGATGTTGTAACGACGCATCTTATATAAAAAGGGTTCATGGAGGAAGACATGTGTTAGTATGCACACGGGGAACTATTTGTTCCTCACGAGACCATGGTAGAAAGGATGATTGGGTCAACTTCTAGTGCCAGCAACGTGCATGAAGTTGTAGATGACAATAGTAATCCTTATAGGACTATAATTATGGATGCAATGAGAATGAATCGGGGTTATGTTGGTCAATGTCCAATTATAGATGAAGAATCTAATACAAACGCGGCTAGGTTTTTTAATCTTTTAAAATATTATGATGAACCATTATAGGATGGTTGCACAAATCACAGTAAATTATTGGTCATTGCACATGTGTTCACCATCAAGTTGAATCACGGGTTGAGTGAGGCTGGTTATGACAGAATTGTCGAATGAGTGAGAAGCATTTTACGTCAAAAGAACAGGTTGAAAGAGAACTTTTATGCTGCTAAGTCCATGATAAAACCCCTCAGTCTAGGATACCAGAAAATTGACATATGTCCAAACTTTTGCATGATGTACTACCTTGAAAATACTGAGCTCACTGAGTGCAAAACATGGGGCATTCCCATTATAAACCTAGAACTGGCAGGGGAAGGATTTTTGTCACATATAAAAAACTTAGATACTTCTCAATCACACCTAGACTGCAGAGGTTATTCATGTCACCAAAGACTGCTGAGCATATGACATGGCACTAATCACATGATACGGTGGATGGAGTGATGGTGCATCTTTCTAATAGTGAAGCATGTAAACACTTTAACAATGAGCATCCTTACTTTTCAGCTAAATTAAGGAACATGCATCTTGGGTTATGTACAAACAGATTCAATCCATTTAAGACATTTTCTAGTCCTTATTTTTGTTGGTCGGTTATACTCATGGTTTACAACTTGTCATTAGGGATGTGTATGAAGCCGGAGTTTATGTTTTTATCTACGGTCATACCCAGTCCTAATAGTCCGGGATGAAATATAGATGTTTGTCTTCGACCATTGCTTGATGAGTAGACATATTTGTGGTCATCGACTTTAACTTATGATGTATCAATGAAACAAAATTTTCTTATGAAGGCAGCTTTGATGTAGGCTATCAATGGATTTTCAGCTTATGGAATGGTTTATGGTTGGAGCACACATGGAAAAATAACATATTCATGCTGTATGAAAAATAATAAGACATTCACGCTAACAAACAATGATTAAACATCTTTTTTTTACTGTCACTAACAGTTCTTGCCAACGGATCACAGAAAGAACAGAAAAGATTTTTTTATTGGTAGAGTTGAAAAGGATGTTGTACCGCCACATCTTTCGGGTGAAAAATTTTGTAATGTGGTGTCAGATTATGATGACATTATGTTTGATTTTCAATTCGGTAAGAAGAAGTTTACTGGTTTTGGTTTGACCCATAATTGGGTAAAACAAAGTATTTTCTAAGAGCTTTCTTATTGGAAAACCAATCTTCTCTGCCATAATATTGAAGTCATGCATATAGAAGGAGACATGTTCGAGAATATTTTCAATACGATCATGGACGTGAAAGGGAAGACAAATGACAACATTAAGGCTAGAATGGATATAAATTTGTTTTGTCACTGTAAAAATATGGAGTTGGTTTATGTTGTGTCGCGGGTCGCAAAGCCTAAAACAAGTTTTGCCTTAAACAAAAATGCACAGCTACTTATCTACCAATGGCTTAAGAGCCTGCATTTTCCTGATGGATATGCCTCGAACATATCAAGGTTGGTTAATTTGGAGGATTGAAGATTGTATAGAATGAAGAGCCATGCCTACCACGTATTTATGTAAATACTCATTCCTTTAACTTATCGGGATTTATTGCCAAAAGAGATATGGGATGCACTCATGAAGATCGGTCATTTCTTTAGAGATATATGCTCCAATAAGTTATAGAAACAGCACATTAAAAGGCTTGAAACGAATATCATCCAGACAATATGCGAACTTGAGATGATATTCCCTCCATCGTTTTTTGACTCAATGGAGCATCTACCCATATATTTACCGTTTGAGGTAAAAGTTGGAGGGCCAGTCCAGTATATAGATGGACATATCTATTTGAGAGGTTAAAGATTACACATGCAAAGTAATTAAAAACTTATTTTCATTGTTTTCTATAATTGAAAACATTCGTTTAATTCCATACAGGTACTTGTTCAACCTTAAGTAAAAAGTTAAAAACAAGGCGTATGTTAAAGCTTTGATATGTGAGGCCTAAATTGTTGAAGAGATCTCAATATTTATTTTGTACTATTTTGAGCCTCAAATAAGAACAAGAATCGATTGCGTTACAAGACATGATGTTAGTGGTGAAGTGCCTTCGAATGGGAACTTGTCAATATTCTTTAATCTTAGATGACCAGCACCAAAAAGTATTGTCAAGGAAAGATATTTATATGAATAGAATTCAAACAAGCACATAATTATACGTTATTTAACTATGATGAACTGAGACCTTTTATTCAGTAAGTGTACTACTTAAACTTTGTTATCTATGAACTATTTCTCTCTTGTAATATCACAAACTCATACATTGTTGAATACCTCGTAGACAACATCGTCAATATTTACTATCTAAAAACTCACAACTGACCAAATCCCAAATCTTTCAATTACAAAATGAACAGTTTTCCACGTGGTTTAAAACACATGTAAGTACTTTTAATTATCATTATCTATTGGAATATTTGATTTTGTTACACATCGTCAATATTCATTATTCATTGTTGTACTTTATGTTTCAGGTTTATAAATTAAAAGGGAATGTTAGTGTTACATTGTTTATACTAAGTCTAGGTCCTGAAAGAAAGGTGAAGTGTTACAATGGGTATTTTGCCAATGGATATGTGTTTCATACTGAAGAATATGAACTTTCTACACATAACAATAGGGTTTGTGTTAAAGGATCGACTTCTAATGAGTTTAGAATTGACTATTATGGGAAATTAAAAGAGATAATTGAATTGCAATATCATAGTGAGCATAATATAATATTTTTATTTAAATGCTATTAGTATGACACCACTGACAGAGGAATCAGAGTAGATCCCTATCATAGTTTGGTTGGAATTAATTCAAAAGCTAGACTCTGAATTGTCCATGATGTCTTTGCTTTTACCAAGCAATGCTAGCAAGTTTATTACACATAGAATTGGCTATTATGGGAAATTAAAAGAGATAATTGAATTGCAATATCATAGTGAGCATAATATAATATTTTTATTTAAATGCTATTAGTATGACACCACTGACAGAGGAATCAGAGTAGATCCCTATCATAGTTTGGTTGGAATTAATTCAAAAGCTAGACTCTGAATTGTCCATGATGTCTTTGCTTTTACCAAGCAATGCTAGCAAGTTTATTACACATGCACCCCTTCCTTTAGAAAGGATTGTTCAAGAGTTGATTGGTTATCCATATTAAAAACCAAACCCAAGAGTCGTGTTGAGGTTGTTAAGGATGAGAATGATGAATCAAATGTGGGAGATGATTTCTTTCAAGTTAGTGGGTTAATTGATCCATATCGAGCTTGCTTCATCGATTGACTTAGAAGAAAATTCAAATTTTCACATCGCCGATAATATTTTTGTTGATGTTGACACTGAGGAGTTGAATGTTGTTCTAAGCTTCAGCAGACAAGCACAAGTCAATAAAGATGATGATACCAATGAAATCAACGTAGAAAATTACGATGGAGCTGACGATGAGTCAATTGAAGAAGAAAAGGACAAGTCTAGTCGTCCCCAGGACCGTAGGGCTAATAAGGGGGTGCACGTGTACCACTCATCTGTGATCTAATATCTATGACCATTCAGTGAAGTTTTTCATAATCTGCAGAGAGTCGTTTATATTTTTCATTGAGATGGGACGTACGTTTTTGCACTCCTTGATCATACAAGGTCGTGAATTTCAAGGACTGAGTGCTCAGGACCAATTGCGAGCTCTCAACAGTTGAAACACTACAGACTGTTTGCAAGTTCTCGGTTGTAGTGTTGGAGAGTCTATACAACCGATTTCTATCGGGTCCACTGGACAATCTTGCCTCCAACCATAAATCCATATTGAAATCTGGGTTAGTCGAAGGATTGTCCCAATATATCTCCTTCAATCGGCTATTATATGCCTCCTAGAAATAAAAAATGAAATCATCAAATTCAAGAAAATAATAACTTAAGAAAGAAAATAGATGAAAACCAATGTACCACAAAGTATTGAGCTCAGCTGTTGACGAATTGCTGCACTTTTTTTTTTGGCGGTCCTCACTCCGCACATACATTTCCATAAAAAGCTCCATTGAGCTTGACTCATGTCCAAGAGTCGTAGCCTGTAAAATAAAAATATTGTTAATTAAATATATTTATGAATAAACAACAAATTAAATAAAACTAGACGCGATTAAAATAAATCTTACCATCCGCTTCGCATGCGAAATGAATGGAACAGAGCTGTCGGTATGCATGGTAACTGAATCATGAATTTGCCGACTTTGGTTCCTGCATTGGAATGTGACCGTCGTGTGAAATGCTCAAATGTCAAATGCTAATATATTCCGCCCATATATTTTCTGGGATGTATGGCGGACTGAAATCCTTCCAAACTGTCACGTCATTCCAGCCTGGTAAAGCACTTTCTCTGGCATATTTTTTAGATTTCATTTACGCCTCGTACCAAAAATCATGCAATCTATATGGTACAAATGTATAATATATAAGTAAATGACAAAAAAAAAATTTAATATTTGGAATTAAAAAAATTAACCAAATTTTGATGTTATCTAGTTGCGGCGTGATTCTCCTAAAGCCTATTAATAACATTATCATTTGCTCTATCCCACTCAAATTTAGCCTTGCAGTAAAAATTTATAAAAAATTTCAATAATTTCAATAAAGTAAATGAATTAATATAATAAATAGTAAAAATTATAAGTTAATACTAACCTTAAATCTTATAAACCATGTATCGACCTGCGATTTCCATTCAGGATGTTTGGAAACTTGGCTTCATTGAAATAATAGAATTTTCATTGACGATTCAAATGCCGATGTTATTATTCAGGCAACATCAATGTTTGTGAACCTGAAAATTGATAAATTTAATGAAATATTATTTGTTCATAAATTGTTAATCTTAAAACAACTCAAAGTAAAACAAACTTATATTGAAAGGTCGTCCTCAATGAAATATTTCATTAAATGTGAAGGGACCCTGCCTCTATTTTACAGCATCGCACTCGAAAAGGCAGCGTTGTGAGTCGACGCATGTGCTTCAGGTGCCTCTTAATCGCTAGCACCTAATGAGACGTTGTTGTCATCATTGCTATTAGAAGAACTAGCACCGATCCTATGCTCATGATATGCAATTGATTTTTCCCTATGCATCTACACAAATTTACAGAAAAAAAAATAAACAATTTTGATTTTTTTATAAAAATTCGGCAGCACCTCCCCTATACAAGAAACTACCTAAAAGTTTTAATCTTGTAAAAAGAAACATATATGCTACAAATTAGTATATTTTATTTTATTTTTACCAATAATTTTGAATAATTCAATTTCATTGAAAATTCACATTTTTTACGTGATAATATTTTTAATCCTAAATTGACAAGAGTTTTTTTAATTAAATTTAATCATATATATTCAATTGAAATTGAACAACAAATTTCAAAAATACAATTAAAATTCAACACAAGTACTACTTCATAAAATTATAAATAACAAATAATTAAAAAAAAACATAGACAAAAAATAAAAAATAATACAAAATCAAATATAGGCCTAAGAAATGAAAAATTCTTACCTTAATGGCATGCTTAATTTCAAAGTTGAACAAGGTGTGATACAAAAAAAAAAAAAATACATTGTTAAAAAACCTTAGAAAAGAAGAAAAATAAGATGACAATACTTAAAAACATTTACCCACATATGCCTGTTGGTTGTGTTGAGAGAAAGAAATCTTGATTTCTAACCTTAATGTTTGAGAGACAAAATGTAATAGTAGAGAATTTGAAGAAAAACTTAGATTCAGCCGAGCGAAAAAATGAAGTCTTGATACGCTCACTGTGCTTTTATATTATGTTTTACGGGCGAGACTTATTGATGGAATATGAAATATTATTATTTTTAAATAGTTCATCGGTGATTTTGTCTGTAAAATCCTTTTGAAATTTTTGTTTGGTACTAAAATTTTCAAAAACCCCTTTGATTTTTTTTTCATTTCATCCGTAATTCCATTGGTAAAATAGTAAATAGTTAACAGTCAGAAATTCATTAATTACCAGCACGTTGAAGTTCGCAGTCCGTTAGTGATTCCACTAAGAAACCTGCAACTCAATCAGTAAAAGCATTAAGTGCCAACGCGTTGTAATTCACAGTCCGTTGGAGATTCTGTTGGCAATATGAAAACTTTAATTGTGGTACATGTGCATCCCTTTATTAGCCCTACGGTCCTGGAGACAACTAGACTTCTCCTCCTCCTCTAACGCCACCTTTGTTCTAGTTTCATTGTATTTGAACGTATAAATTCGTAATAAATATTTGGCTTTTATAATAAGATAATTGATTTTTACATACTTGAAGTTTTTACAAATTTAATTTTTTTTAATTATTTTCTATTTCTGTTCCAAAGGTTTTTTTTAAATATATTTTTAAATAATTAGGGATAGGATCACCGACAGAATAATTCTATCGGTATTTTCTAAAGAGTTTGAAAAGAATTACTGAAATGCCACAATAACTGTTACATAATTGACGAAATAATTTTGTCAGTATATTTTAGAGAGTTGAAAAAGAATGACTGAAATGCCACAACAACTGTTACATCACTGACAAAATAATTTTGTCGGTATATTCCATAGAGTTGGAAAAAATTACTGAAAAGCCATTGCAACTGTTACATCACCGACAAAATAATTTCGTCAGTATATTTCAGAGAGTTGAAAAAGAATTACTGCAAATATCACTGCAAATCACCAAAGGAATTATTCCATCAGTATCTTTCAACGGGTAAATGTTTTTTTGGTGCACATTGTCCGTTTTTGAAACCATTGGTAATTTTTTTTTATTAACAAAGGATTTACCACAACCTAGAAATTACTGAGATTTTTTTTCAATGACTTGAATTCGTCTGTAAATCCGTCGGTAAAATAATCACCGATGGCATATTAGAATAAACACCGACATAATTCTTCGTCGAGAAAACTATTAAATGTGGTAGTGCATATGCATTTATTTTTTACTTCTTACAAGAAAGATGAACTTTTTTATTTTATTGTTTAGTTAGCATTACAACTCTATTTTTACTTATTAATTCAAATATTTTTCAATTTATTTAATTAAAGATAAATATTATCTTTCTATTTTTCAATTAAAAATAAATCATGATACTACAAAAAAAACACATTCATAACATCGGCACCTTCTTCTCTTGCTTTAACTTTGAATTCTACCTACATGCAGCATGGGTGCAATAGATAGTAAGATTTCAAATGAATTATTTCAAAATTTACAAGAAAATAAATATAATTTGCTTACTTATTAGCCAATCATTTGGTAATAATCATTTTTTAACGCATTAAGATATTGACGAACTATTCCTTAGCACACGCCACCCACACGACAAAGTATAGTAAGCAACTCTTCCAAGGCTGTTGTAATAACTATATCATTGTATGTTATGTTACTGGTAGGATTAAATTTTTTTAATATAAAAAATATATTTAGGAATTGTTAATTTTTTTAGTAGAAAAAGAAAATTTAAATTTTATTGAGATTAATTTGATGTAACTTGATTAATTTAGTGGATTCAAAGACAACTCAGGTAACCAATAAATATATAGTTTGACTAAAAAAAAGTTCAAGACGACATGATTTTTTTAAAAATAAAAATATTAAAATAATAACATATTGGAATGATCTAGATTTAACCTATTAAATCTGCAACCCTAATCATTATAAAATGATAACCTATATAAAGCAAATAAAAAAGTTTTGAAGCTTAATTCTCAATCAATCCAATATTAAAAGATAAAATTCAAGAAAAAATCAATTAAAAATATCTAAAAAATAACTGGGTTAACCCAGGTTAATCAATCAAACTTGTGACCAATATCATGAGATTGAATTAACATCATAAAAAGTAAATCAAAATAAATTATAAAACTTAATTTCCAGTTAACCAATGTTGAAAGATGAAAACAAAAAACATACTATTAAAAAATGGACATAAAAAACACCTTGATTCATATTGGATAACTCGCCAAACCTATAATATAGGTCATGAGATCAGAATAACCTCGTAAAAAGCAAACAAAAAAAAAATAATCCAAATCAACTTAGGTTAACTTATGAGGCTTGGATAGTCTTATAAAAAGTGAATCGCAACAAGTCATAAAGGTCAGCCCCGATCAAATCAAGTATTGGAGGATAAAATTAAAATTGAAAAGAAAATAGGTTGATTTGTTAAACTCACGACCTGAATTAAAAAACTGAGAAAACCCTATAAAGAATATATTGAATTGAATCCTGAAATCTAATCCTTAACGAACTAAATATTTAAGAATAAAATTAAAATTATAAAAAAATATTAATTAAAAAAACACCAAAAAGTAATTAAAATAAATAAATAATGTTTTTTAAGGTATTGCAAGATAAAAGCGGTTTTGTTAATTAATTAATATTGGTGGTATAAAATTTTTTTGAATGATTCAAGCAAAAGAAACTGTTTGGAATTGGATTTCAAATGATATTTTATTAAATTTTAAAATTATTTTAACATATTAATATAAAAAATAATTTTTTAAAAATAAAAATATATATTTTTTAATATATTTCCAAATACAAAACACTTTAAAATTTTTTCTACTAATTTTCTCATAACACCACTACCGAAATGAGACTTTTGTAAATTCAACATAAGCTTAACTAATAATTTATTCACCTTTCTAGAAATTATTTAGCCAACTTTTCCTTGACACATGGCAGCTGTACTTTCCATCACTGAACCATTTTCAGAGGGGTGGTTGGCATATCCTGTCAAATGCATGGTCACAGCTTCCGGGTTTCCCTGTTTCCACACAAATTACCATGCGCAGTCAAAAAAGTTTTTATTACAGAGTCAATTAAGGACCCTCGGCCATATTAACACCAATATGCAGGTCAATAATAATTTTATTTTAAATAAATAAAAAATATATATTAAGTGTTTTAAATCTGATAATAATATCATATCCATTATTATTGGATCTGGTGGTTAAGCCATACACAAAATAACATTGAGTTTGAGTTTTATAGTTGAGCCAGATCTAATATTCTAAAAAAATAAAATTAAAAATATCTTAAAATATTTTTTTAAAACATATATTGAGATAATATTTTTTTTATTTTATAAAATCTATTTTTTATATCATCACATCAAAATAGTACAAAAACATCAAAAAATATTTATTTCAAGTTAAGAAAAAAATTTCAAATTTTTTTAAAAGCATTTTTGAAAAGCAAAAACAAACATGTTTTAATAAGAAAATTCAACTCAATTTGAAATGAAAAAAAATTATCATCATCCAACTTTTGTACAATATAAAAAAGTCTCATCAATTTATTTTCTCTTTACAATATAGAAAAAAATTAAAAAAGACAAAAGACAAAA
>Ga0325414_1000042_pt1 | contig 62312 bp, 37 predicted proteins | sample PopdelMetagenome_8_FD_206183 | JGI IMG/M metagenome (GOLD analysis project Ga0325414, IMG submission 206183) | Populus deltoides microbial communities from Bellville, Georgia, United States - Leaf-PdKOR-R3 | ecosystem: Host-associated > Plants > Phyllosphere > Phylloplane/Leaf | place: USA... | reverse complement strand
CTATAGTCATTGCACATGCGCCAACCAGTAATAGTCATAATTGGAATTAACTCATTTTTCTCATTTGTTATCACAGTGACTCCAGACTTTTTGGGTACAACTTGGGTAGGACTTACCCATTTGCTGTTAGAAATAGGATAAATGATTCCATTATCTAGAAGCTTAATGACTTCATTTTTCACTACTTCTTTCATATTAGGATTAAGCCTTCGTTGCATTTCTCTAGAGGGTTTAACATCTTCCTCCAAATAAATCCTGTGTGTGCAAATCAAAGGACTAATTCCTTTTATGTCAGCTATGGTCTATCTTATTGCATTTTTTTGCATTTTCAAAGTTTGTAATAACTTAACTTCTTGATGTGCATTAAGTTTTGAAGAGATTATTACCGGAAAAGTTTCATTTTCTCCCAAAAATGAGTATTTGAGATTGAATGGTAATGGCTTCAAATCAGGTTTTGGTGGTTGAACACTTGAAGGTATGGACTCAATTGATCATAGTGGCAATTCTTCAATTTGTGGTCTCCAATTACATGCCTTTGATTCTTTTTGAAAATAGACCATTTGCAAATCATCAGATTCATCAATCTCAGTTTTACTGGAAGTGGTTTGAAATTGATCATGAACTAATTTTTCAACTACTTCTTGTAAATCATTATCATCTCCAGGTTGCTTGCAAATGTTGAAAATATTCATCTCCAATGTCATGTTTCCAAATGATAGCTTCATCAGTCCATTCCTACAATTAATCAATGCATTAGAAGTTGCAAGAAATGGACGTCCTAAAATGACAAGAATTGAATTACATGCTTCAACAGGTTGTGTATCCAAGACAACAAAATCGACAGGGTAAATGAATTTATCAACTTGTACTAACACATCCTTAACTATTCATCTAGGCACTTTTACAGATCTATCAGCAAGTAAAAGAGTTATAGAAGTTGGTTTTAACTCACCTAGATTGAGACTTTAAAAAACCAAATATGGAAGTAAATTCACACTAGCTCCAAGATCAAGTAAAGCTCTTTCAATTTTATGTTCTCCAATAAAGCAAGAAATTATAGGACAACCAGGGTCTTTATATTTCAAAGCATTATTGTTCTAAAGAATAGCACTTACTTGTTCGGCTAAAAATGCTTTTTTTTTCACATTTAGTTTTCTCTTTACAGTGCACATATCTTTCAAAAATTTAGCATAGAAAGGTACATGTTTAATAGCATCCAGTAAAGGTATATTGATCCTTACATGTTTGAAAGTTTTAAAGATTTTAAAGTTGTCATTGATTTTTCTTTGTTTGGTCATGGCATGAGGAAATGGATGTGCTGGCGGGGAATCAGTCTTTTTTTTACAATGTTCAGATTCAACCCCTCTCATACCCTTAGAGATTGACTCATCATCTTTCTTTCAAGGTTCAAGAATGAGTTTTTCAATAACCTTACAACTACGAAGGGTACTGACTGATTTGACTTGATCCATGTGTTGGCTTCCAGAACTACTTGCATTTGCATTGTGGTGATTGAGATGGAAACTTACCTTTCTCTTAAAAACTGAGAGCAGATGTGAACTTTGCAAAAGTATCTTTAAAATCTGTCATGGTTTGAGCATTTTATGTGTTGATTTTCTCTTGCTTTTCAATAAATGCATGCAATGTTTCCTCAAGATTTCTTCTAGGAGGTGGAGCATAAGGAGGTACATATCCATGAGAATTTTAAAAAGTGTGGTGTGCTTGAAACGATGGCTGTGAAGTTTGTGCATTATTGTTACCACTCTTCCAACTAAAATTTGGGTGATTTCTCCAACCAGGGTTGTATGTTTGCGACTATGGGTTATAATTGTGCCCTTGAAAACCGTTTAAAGCATGAGCTTGTTCATGGAGGCATTCTTTGAAAGAAGGTAAAGTTAGACAGTCATTTGTTGCATGTTCATTTGTTTCACAGATTCGACACACAATGTCTTGAACAGATTTTAATTGACCACTCTTTTTACATTTAAGTGCCTCAACTTTTCTAGCTAAAGATGCAAATTTGGCTTGGAGGTCATAATCTTCCTTAAGGTTGTACATACCTCCACTAAATGTATGAGGTTGAGTTTTATCCGGTGCCTCATAAGTGCCCGTAGTGTCCCAATTTTGAGCATTTTCAGCTAGCAAATCTAGGTACTCCATTGCTTCATCAGGGTCTTTATTTTCAAAAGTTTCATTGCACATCAATTCCACCATTTGTCTATCTTTAGGTGTTAACCCTTCATAAAATTATGAAACCAATCTCCATGTTTCAAAATCATGATGAGGGCAAGTATTAAACAAGTCTCAATACCTATCCCAACATTGGTAAAATGTTTCACCTGGTTTTTTAGTGAAAGTGGTGATTTGTCTTTTGAAAGAGTTTGTTCTGTGAGATGAAAAAAGCTTCTTTAAAAATTGTTGTTGCATTTCATCCCAAGCACGAATGGATCCTGACCTAAGATTTTGTAGCCATATTTTAGCTTTATCTTTTAATGAAAAAGGAAAATGCTTTAATCTAATGGTATTCATGTTACAATTTAAGTCATTATAGGTGTTACAAACTTCTTTAAATTCTCTTAAATGCAAGTATGAATTTTCTAGATCTAAGTCATGAAAAGAAGGTAAAAGTTGAATAATGTCTGGCTTAAAATTAAAATGAGATGCATCAGGAGGAAATACTATGCATGAGGGTGCACTTGTTCTTGTGGGATTCATGTGATCTCTAAGTGTTCTAACACTGTTATTCTCATTATGAAGTGACTGATATATTTTCTAAAAATGATGAGGATACTCTGTAAAGTCTACCACTTAATGTACGTGACCAAACTCTCATACACATGTAGGAAAAGAATAAAAGGAAGAAGAAAGCAAAAGAAAAGGCAACAAAACAAAAGAAACAAAGTTAGATACACGAAAAGTGAAAAGAGAAAATAAAATAAATATTATAATTTATACAAGAATTTACCTCCCCGGCAACGGCGCCAAAAAAACTTGACACGACCAAAAGATTGATGTCTTCTTCCAAGTGTGGGAGTATCGAAGTAATAAATAACTCAGCAAGACTGGGGTCAAACCACATGGAGGTTAACTATATAAATTATAGTTAACAACAACAATAAGTTAAAGAGGACTTTGAGATGTAAGATTAAAGTGAGGATTAAACAATGATAAAAACAAATGTCAAGGTTAGAGGATCCACTAATGGTATTTCAAACAAGTATAGTATAAACTCTTTTTATTACTCAACTGGAAACCACACACAAAGGAGGCTCCAATCGGATGATTTGTCATTAATAGCTTATTATAAATTGTTAACGTGATCATATTAATTATCTTATTTAAGTAACACCAAACTTTTAAATATTGTCAGGAATTCATGATGCTAACTTATGTTAACAACAAATCAAGTTCCTTTCATAGCACAGGTGTAAGTTATACCATACGGTTGGGCTATGAAAGTGTCAAGCATTTGTTGTACCAAGTGTTATACAACGCAAATCTAGATTAACCATTTAACAAAAAGGTATTAAGAGTTAATAAGATAAAAATGATAAGACATGTTAATAGCAAGTTGTTTTGGATATAAGCATTGAAGTTCATATTGAGTTTATATTGTACTTATTCTTACACCATTAGTGTAACCTTTTCACCTTGACATAATAAACTTAGCTAAACATAATGAAGAAGAGAAACATAAATAAACAAGATAAGAACATAAATAAGATACAAGTTAACTATATAAAGGAAAGGAAATGAAAAGCATAAACATGATATTAATGAAAGCAAAATTTAAGCATTACAAAAATATAAAGAGAGAGAGAGAGAGAGAAAGAGAGAGAGTAAGAGCAAGATCTTGATCTGAACAACCAAGCCCCTAAATGCATGGTAAATGCCTCCTTTTATAGGCTAAAATTTAAAACTATTGATTTGATGACTAATTGTTGAGTGGGTGGCCAACTCTTGACTTGGTGACAATCCTTATCTTTTTGTCTGAACAAACGTCATTGCTAACGTTAGAATGCAAACAGATTTGAATCATGAAAGTTCTAAGAAATTATCTCAGCTTTTCAGGGGAAATAATTGAGGTTATTTGGACTTCTAGAACTCGAGATATGGGCTGAACACTGAATAGTGTCTGGGCTGCAGCACATATTTGAACTTCTCTATTGTTGCTATAATTTGGACTTGAAATCAGCCTTTTTAAATCTTGGACTCCTATGAAAACTTTAGGCCTATGTCTTATCTTTCTATCCATATAAAGCAGACCTAAATCCAAGATCTACAGCTCCAGATATGACCCGATGACCGAATAGTGTTCCAGTTTGGACTAACCAGCATCTCTTTTCTAAGTTTGGTCCTCTCTTTATCCTTTCAATTTCAATACTTAAACTCATCAATCAATCCTTTCATTTATATGATAGGCCTACATTTAAGATGAATATTTACCATAAATTAAAGGTATCTTATGGTATCGGACTTGTTATTATAAAACATGTTTTAGTTAAGGAGTTATTGATACTTCAAGTGCAAAATGATGAAATAAAACCTTGATAAAAATAAACTTTTAAGTACTAATTAAGATCATAATTATTCCTTCCTTAATTCCAATCTTTACATAATAGGCCATGAACAAAAAAAAATTAAATATAACTTAAATATAATATTTCTAAAATCTATTTAATACAGGTGTTGTGCACCCATCTATCGTGTGTGACGATCCTATACCTCCTCCAAATTTTAGGCCTAGCTACCGCGGTATCCCCTAACATCATAAGGCTAATTTCATTAATATCATTTCCATTAACTTAGGAATCGTATCTAGATTCCAAGGTAACAATCCTTATTATCTCAACATTATATATTTCACGTACATGAAATAAACACATTTTTTCTCAATTTATTCTACAACTTCTAACCAATTAACATATCACACAATGCATTTATAATAAATGGAAACTTTTGGTCATCATAAAGAAATTCATCATAAAAGTTCTATCCCATTTAGAGTGTGTTTGGCAGTGTGATTGCGGTTGTTTTTCAAATAGCATTTCGTGCCAAAATACATGCAAATGATATTTTTTTTATTTTTTAAAAATCATTTTTGACATCAGCACATCAAAATGATTTGAAAACACTAAAAACATATTAATTTGAAGTTAATAAAAAAATAAAAAAAATTTAAATTTTATCAAAAACGCTTTTAAAACGCAGAAACAAACAGGCCCTAAACTCATCATGCTGCCTATAATTGGTCCTTGATATTAGTCCCTCGAAGCAACGTATTGTCATATATTCACCATAAAAGTTCTATCTCATTTACCTATAAATGTAAACTTTTCATTTACATTATGGATTACTATAACCTTATAACATGTTACTTTTTTTTTTGTTCATCAAGCCAAACACCCCCCCTCAAAGGAAACATGTGTTCATATATGATTTTTCTTTAAATTTCCATTTCAATTTATCTTTATACATAGAAATAAACATTTATTCCAAATCTCTTAAAAGAAATATCTTCGTCTATCTTTCCCATTATATTCTTTAACTGAAACTTTCTCTAAATAAGAGCATGGGTTTTTCTTCCATTTCTATGAAAATTTAGTTCATAACCATTCTTCAATTACCTCATATAACACCATTAAACACAATTTTTATAACAATCAAATCGACCAAGTTCATTCTCCCTAACATTACCTAGGATGAAATTCTCAAACTGGGAAGACATGTTATGTTTTCTTATCATTTTTCCATAATTCACACATGACCCATTAGTTTTTTTTCATGTCTAAGACATGATTCCAAACCAAATTTATCATTACAACAACCTGCCTTATTTTTCTCAACATTCCATAATATACATTCACATTACTAACCTCAAAATCATGCCAAAATCAAAACCAATCATAAAGAAAGTAATTCTTTCTTCTTAAACACAAGAAAATAGGAAACTTTTTGATAGAGAAACCAAGCTTTCTTCACCTTCTCCTCATCCTTTCTCTAACTTCTAACTCTTATTTTTCAAGTACCAAAACCCCTAAATCACCTAAATTTCTTTCTTTGATCCACCAAAAACCTTTTTAACCCACCTAAACTAACTTCTTTTTAATGTTTTATAAAGAGAAATTAAAAAATAAAAAACCTTAGCCTTCCATTCTCTTGATTGTTGTTAACTATAAGGAGGAAAATATAGGCAAGTATTTATAGTCCAAGGTTCCATTTATTTATGACAATGCCCTTGTATTATTTACATATTTTCATTTAATCATAAACCTCGTCTTAGCTCATTTTTTAAAGTACCGCATATAAAAATTTCCCTCCAAAAAATTCCCTCTTTGATTATTTAATACCACACTATTTTATAGTTGTTGTTGTTGTTTATTTATTTATCTATCTATCTATCTATCAACCCATTTCATCACTTAGTTAAGTTTTTAATATTTTACTAATATTGGAAAAAAAATTCAACTAGAGGTTTATATTTTCTCTCCCCTCCCCCTCCCCCTCCTTTCTCATTTTTGCTCATAAATAAAAGGTTTTAGATTTGAAAGATGTAATTTCAGATGCATAAAAGCCAGGCAAAACAGGAGGAAATGTGGTAGAGCCTACGTCTAGAAAGAAAAAGGAGGGAAATAAATCTCTTATCCATTTACAAGGCATGGAAATAAATTGATGAAGAGAATTGCTATGAAAAATATCGTTGGAATCTAAGTAAAAGCATTATGAATCCATAGTACTTTCATGATCTCTTTTAGGGTATTTTTTTTTTGTTAATAATAGCATTTAAATTTAAATTTCTTTACTAAAGTTGAATAATACATATTAAAAGTGAATAATACACCGATTATTACATATTAAAAACAAGTGGCACTAGTAACAAGGTGAGCACATAATTGGAAGGAAATATTTCTTCTTTTTTTTTTACTTTTTGGACAAAATATAAAAACCAATTAAAAAAATAATCAACTTATAAATCCTATAAATTATAAAGGTTCCCACTTTTTTTAATTTTTTTAAATATAAAAATTAACTAACCTTACCAAGAAGCTACAAAGTGAAAAAAGAAAAAGAATGGAATTTGTTCTTCAAAAGTATTTTTCTTGTCATTAGTACTATATCATTCCTTAAATTCATATAACACTATCAACTTCGTACTAAAGTGACACGTAAACAAAATTTTAGTATCAAACTCGCCACATCTTTAATTTTTATTTAATTTTATGATTTTAAGAGTTCACACATTTATTTAAAACAAATTAGGTATTAAGTATAAAGCTAAAACATGTGGGGGATTTTATTGTAGCCATTTTTACTATGCACTCTCCCACAAATCATTGTAGATTGAAATACTTAATTTTTATAAAAAGATCAATTTAGTTCTCTAATTATTTTTTGATCAATTAAGCTCCTTTATGCTTAAATTTCCCAATTGCATTTTTTTTGGAAGGGTTAGATTGAAAGTTAAAGGATCAAAATGGAAATGACAGGTAATATAGGTGGTGATTTTAAATTTCATACAAAAACTTTACTTTAGTCCCCCATATTTTTTAGTTTATAGGTGATCAGTCCCTTTAATTAGTTTTTAAAAATTCAATTTTGGTTTCAAAGTTTATTTCTCTCATTTTTAAATCATTTTTTTTATTAAAGAAGAGAGAGGAGCTCACCAAATCCCGGTTTAGAAAGAGAATGTCATCATTTATACCTATTTCAACTACCAAAATAGTTAAGATTGGTTTCAGTAGGTTATATTTAGTGAGGAGAGTTTTATAGTGGTTGTTTTAAGCCTCAAATTTGTCAAAAAAACATATCTAAGTTAAGGAAGAGAAAATTTATTCCATTTGATTTTGTGATTTGAGTCATTTTTTGGGTTTATTGAGTTGCTAAATTGGTTTCTACATGTTCTAGGATTGATTTTTGGGTATTTTTGGCTTTAAATGGGTTGGAAAATGGGTTTGGTGGGTTAAAAACATATAGCTCTGATTTTTCAGCCACCATAATGGTGGCCAGAATCTAGGTTGGGAGACGACACATTGTTTGCCTTAGGGGCAACACGTTGTCTTTGTATTTTAAAGGAAACAAAATAAAAGGAGGTGAATGATAGGTTGTTCGTCCCTTTAAATAAGAAAGAAAAACAAGTCCAAGCGCGCGGGTCTGGGCTTAAAGGAACACGTGCCTGGGTTGTTCCTTTTAAAAGCCCGTGTGGTAGGCTACGGGCCATCTTTGCTGAACTTTTTTGGCCTTTTTTTTTAGATACATGAAAAAATTAACCTTGTTAGTTTCATAGCTAGATCATAAGTTTGACAAGTTAAGTGACAACATCTAGTTTATTGTTTTTTTAATGTATTTTTAGTACCTCAATTTAAAAACAAAATGCAATTTCACCTTTTATTATCAATGATCTGTTTTTTAATTAATTTAAAATTAAAATAAATGTTATTTCACCCTTTGTTATCAATGATTTGCATTTATTATCTCAGCCCCATGCATCCGTCATGTTTTTTTTTCTTTTTAAAAAACATATTGTTAGAAAATATCATATTTGCTTTATTGTCATATAAATATGTTAAATGAAAAATAATCAATGGAATAAAAAATCTATTAAATCTGATGGCATGCATGACTTGCATTAAAAGTTTGGTTGGTTGACTCAAGTTCACTTCGGTTTTTTTTGCTAATTTTATCCTTTAACATTAAATTAATTCGATATTTAGGTTCCCAATTTGTTTTTTTAAGATTATACCTGTAATTTTTACATGTCAACCTGAAAATGATCTAGATTGATTCTATGTGTTTCCTTCTCAATGTTAGATAAAAATATCGTTTAATATGTAACTGATTTTAAATTCATGGATAAGATATTTTTATTTTTTAAAAATACATGTTACCAATACCTAATTTTTTTTGTTTGGTCATTTTTTATGCACTGCGGGCCAATGGGCTAGCCTAGGTGTTATTTTTTTATCAATGAGTTCCATTTTCTAAAGGTAGTTTGACCTAAGTGTTTTTTCCTTCTTTTTGCCCGAGGAAGTAGATCTAACCGCGAGAATAATTTTGTGTTCATATTGATTTTTGTTTTTTAAGATGTTTTCTGGTTTTTGATGGCCATGAATAGGTTTATTAAGGTGTTTATGATATTTTTTAGGTGTTTTTGGTCAAGAATGAGTTTTAAATTGAAAAAACCCGAATCCCTAGTTTTCCAGCAATTTTTAGAAAGCAGGGGCAACGCATTGTCTATTGCTTTTTTTAAGAAAAATGGTCCACCCCTTTAAAAAATTAAAAAAATAATAAGATAGGTCTAAGGGCGCTTGCTGGGCTATTTTTTTTAATGCCTAGACCCGCTCGACTAAGCTCCTTTTTTCTTCTATTTTATATTTAGTTTTAAAAAATTGATAAAACAAATTATTGAACCTAGTTGAGTCCATTATCTGGGTAGTAGTTTGACGGGTTGATGTGCGACATCCAGGGTATTATTTGTTTTTTTTGTTTTTGTTTAATGCTTTTTTATCCCTCAATTTTAAAAAAATATAATTTCACATTTTATTATCAATGATCTATTTTTTTCTATTTAACTTTAACTTAAAAGAATACAATTTTACTTTTTTATTGTCAATGATCTATTTTTTCTATCTTGACCCCACATGCTTGTCACGTTTTTTTTTACTTTACAAAAAAATATTATTTACAACAAAAAATATCATGCGCTTTATTGTCATGTAATTAAATGAAAATAATCTTCAAGCAAAAAAATTTATTGAATCTAATAACGTGTATTTAGATTTGCTTGGTTGACTCAAAGTTCACTATATTTTATAATCAAATGTTGTTTTTTTTTTTTATTAATGTTATCCTTCAATATTCTTTTTTTTTTAAGATTATCCTCAAGAGTTTCACAAGTAAACCAAGTTTAAATAAGGTGGATAGAATATATTTTTCATCATAGTGTTAAATTAAAATATCATTTAATTCATAGTTAAAATCAATTTAAAAAAAACATGTTACCAATACCTCAACCTTTTTTTTCACCCAAAATAATTTTAGTAGGACCTACAGGCTAGTTATAACAAAAGCTAAATGATGTGGAAAAATCACTGTAGATCAAGAGAGCTTTTGCTATGAATTGTAATAATGATTTCACTTTCAATTTTTCATCTTTACATAAGCGGATAAATGTTTTTTTTTTTTGGCTTTATTCCACAATGGTATTCAAGTGTTTTCAATTTCCAAATATAGTCAAATAACGCTTTTAACTTCAGAAAAGACAAAAATGAAGCTTTGCCTATGAAGGTATTTTGATATTTTACATGGGTATTTTGTGTAATGAAGAGGACCATAGGGGTGCTTTAGTATTTTCATGATGTATTTATTATTTTTTAATTGAAAAGCTGCGGATGCGTGTTCCTCACACCCCAACGAGTGTGCAGCACCCACACCATTAAGAAGGCGCGTATGATGCTTCCTGGTGGTCAAATCTGGCCATCCACTGTCTAATTAGATGTACAATCGTGCCCTTTTCCACATAGTGTGGCGTGTGTAGACAGATAATGGTTGGATTGTTACTAGTGATCGATTGTTTGTGTTTTTTTCTTTCTTTTCTTTCTCCTGACAACTGAAGTGCACAATTAACCTTTTTTGTTTATTATTTATCAAATTATGCATGTTTGCCAGACCCAAAGCGCTTAGGTCTAGCATGGTTGCAAAAATCTTAAACTTTTTCAAAAGCACAATTGGACTGCAAAAACAAACACTACCTCATTCAAGTAAGATTTTTCATTCATATGTAATAAAACTTAACTACAAACGCTTTTTTGTTTGTGCAACTTATTTTAAAAATTTGTTATATTCGAAGAGAAAAGAATGAAAAAAAATATTGAGTTCTAAGTGATTTATTTCAAGTATTAAAAAATAAACTTTCTTTTTATGTATGCATTATGGATGAAAATATTAATTTTATGTTTCCATCCAAATATTGGACAACTTTTTAAATGGTTCATACTTTCTTAAATTTGAGATGATGTTGCATGATCTAATTGTCAAAACTTGTTACAAGGAGAGTTTATTCTTCATTATAACTATTAGTATATATGAAAATTTGAATATGATCATAAAAAAAAAACTTTTGAACTTTTGAATTGATACATTATATTGTAGGAAAAGAAAATACTATATATGTAAAAGACTTACTATCCTTTTAACTATCTTAATTTGTGTTACAGATGATTTCTTCACTAAAATTAGAAATTAATAAAAACAATTGAGTGAATTTTAAGGATGCGTGTGGTTAATGTCTTAAAATAGAAGATAAAAATATAAAAAATAAAAATATATTTAGTTAAAAAGGCAAAGATGAAAATACAAAATAAATATATTTTTAGAACAATTATAAGTGAATTCATGGGTCTGACATGGTTGCGAGATCCAGGCACTTGGATCATACCAGACCCAGACGCTTGGGTCTGGCGTTCAAATGCATAATTGGACTGTAAAAATAAACACTGCCTCATGCAAGTATGATTTTTCATTCATATGTAGTAGAACTTAACTGCAAACTCTTTTTTATTTGTGCAACTTGTATTTATAAATTTGTTATAATCAAAGAGAAAAGAATGACAAAAAAAATGTTGAGTTGAGTTCTAACTGATTTATTTTAAGTCTTAAAATATAATTTTTTTTTGGATGCATTGTGGATGAAAATATTAATTTGATGTTTCTATTCAAGTGTTGGATAGTTTTTTAAAGGGTTCATACTTTTTAAAATTTGAGATGTTATATGATCTAATTGCCAAAGTTTATTACAAAGAGAGTTTATTCTACATTAGAACTATTAATATATACGAAAATTTGAAATATAGGAGAAAACTTTTGAACTTTTGAATTGATACATTATGTTGTAGGAAAAGAAAATACTATATATGTAAAAGAATTATTATCCTTTTGACCATCTTAATTTGTGCAATTTTGTAGATGATTTCTTCATTAAAATTAGAGATTAATAAAAAACATTAACAGAATTTTAGGAACGCGTGTGATTAATATCTCAAAATAAAAGAAAAAAAATAGAAAATATAAAAATATATTTGGTTAAAAAGGCAAATATGAGAATACAAAATAAATATATTTTTAGAACAATTTCAAGTGAATTCTCTTAGTTAAAAAAAACACATGAGTCCGGCATGGTTCCCAGGCTCAAGCGCTTGGGTCATGCTAGACCCAGGCTCTTGGGTCATGCGCTGCTCTGGACCCAAGGCTTCTAGGTTGGCATTTGGTTGCTAGACCCATGTTAGTTGAGTCCGCTAAAAAGTTAAATGGATATTTAAAAACTAACCTACTTGGTTAAGTTTAATAATATTATTAAAATATTTTTAATAATTTTTTTCTATTTAGTTATCAAACTTTTATGACACAGGTTCCGGGTTTGATGGGTTAACCCGGATTTTTTTCTGGTTTTCTTTTTAATTAATTTTTTTGAGTGTAGTCCACAGTGAAACGCTAAGCTGTCTTTTTGTTTTTTTGCCTTTTGTTTTGTTTTTTGAAGCAGTTTTTTTTTCTTTTCTTTTTTTGCCTTTTGCTTTGTTTTTTTAAGTTGTTTTTTTTCTTTGTTTTTTTAATGAATATTTTTTTGTTTAATTTTTTTGGTTAATGTTAAATTTTTTTTCTATTTAGTTATCAAACTTTCATGACACGGGTTCTGGGTTTGACGGGTTAACCCAGATTTTTTTCTGGTTTTTCTTTTTAATTAATTTTTTCGTTTAATTTAGTTTGTTAATGTTAAATTTTTTTCTATTTAGTTATCAAATTTTTATGACACGGATTCCGGTTTTGACGGGTTAATCCAGCTAATTCTGGGTTAACCCGTAATTTTTTTTCTTATTTACTTATCAAACTTTCATAACACAAATTCCAAATTTGACGGGTTAACCCAGTTAATTCAGATTTCTTTTCTTTTTTTTTTTCATTAATTTTTTTTCTTCATGCAGGCTTTTCTTTCTTTGTTTTTTTTAAAATTAATATTTTTTTGTTTAATATTTTTGTTTTTTTTGCTTTTTGCTTTTTTTGCTTTTTAAATGCAGTCCACAGTAAAACGCTGAGCAGCTGTCTTTTTTTTTTGCTATTTTGCTTTTTTTTAGCTGTTTTGCTTTTTTTTTTTTGCTTTTTTTAAGCTGTTTTTTTAATGAATTATTTTTTGTGTAATTGTTTTTTGTTAATGTTAATTTTTTTTCTATTTAGTTATTAAATTTTCATGACATAGGTTCCGAGTTAACCTGGATTTTTTTTCTGGTTTTCTTTTTAATTAATTTTCTCGAGTGCAGTCCACAGTAAAACGCTCAGCTGTCTTTTTTTTTTTGCTTTTTGAAAACTGCTCAGTATTTTATTGTGAACTGCACATCTTCTTCTTCTTTTTTTTTCTTTTTTGCTTTTTTTTTAAAGCTGTTTTTTTCTTTGTTTTTTTAATGAATATTTTTTTATTTAATTATTTTTGTTATTGTTAAATTTTTTTCTATTTAGTTATCAAACTTTCATGACACAGGTTCCGGGTTTGACGGGTTAACCCAGATTTTTTTTCTGGTTTTCTTTTTAATTAATTTTTTTAGTGCAGTCCACAGTGAAACGCTGAGCTGTCTTTTTTTTTTCCTTTTTGCTTTGTTTTTTTAAGCAGTTTTTTTCTTTTCTTTTTTTGCCTTTTGCTTTGTCTTTTTTCAGCTGTTTTTTTTTGTTTGTTTTTTTTAATGAATATTTTTTTTGTTTAATTTTTTTGGTTAATGTTAAATTTTTTTTTATTTAGTTATCAAACTTTCATGACACGAGTTCCGGGTTTGACAGGTTAACCTGAATTTTTATCTGGTTTTTCTTTTTAATTAATTTTTTCGTTTAATTTAGTTTGTTAATGTTAAATTTTTTTCTATTTAGTTATCAAACTTTCATGACACGGATTCCGGTTTTGACGGGTTAACCCAGCTAATTCTGGGTTAACTCTTAATTGTTTTTTCTTATTTAGTTATCAAACTTTCATGACACGAATTTCAAATTTGACGGGTTAACCCGGTTAATTCAGATTTTTTTTCTTTTTTTTCATTAGTTTTTTTCTTCATGTAGGCTTTTCTTTCTTTGTTTTTTTTTAAATTAATATTTTTTTTGTTTAATATTTTTGTTTTTTTTGCTTTTTGCTTTTTTTCTTTTTAATTATTATTTTTTAAAAATTTAGTTTGTTAATATTTAGTTTTTTTCTATTTAGTTATCAAATTTGCATGACTCGGATCTCAGATTTAACGGATTAACCTAGTTTGACGGGTTAACGCAGTTAATTCAGATTTTTTTTCTTTTTCTTCATTAGTTATTTTCTTCCTGTAGGTTTTTTTCCCTTTTTTTCTTTTTAATTAATTTTTTTTCACTTTAGTTTATTAATGTTAATTTTTTCTTATTTAGTTATCACATTCTCATGATACGAATCCCAGGTTTGACGAGTTAATCTGATTTGGTGGGCTAACCTAGTTGATTCAGATTTTTTTTCTTTTTTTTTATTAGTTTTTTTCTTCCAATTTTTCTTCTTTAAATATTGTAATTAACTATAACTAAAAGACAACAATCTTTCTTCTTTCAATTTCATAACACGAATTCCAGGTTTGACTGGTTAAACCAGTTGATTCAAAATTTTTTTCTTTTTCTTAAGTAATTTTTTTTCCTTTCAATTTCATCTTTTAATATCGATTTGATTAAGAATTAAACTTTATGATTTGTTTTATTTACTGTTCATTAGATTATTGTGATCTCATAAGGGGATTTTACTGTACCCCTCCTTGCAAAGCACTATTCATTAGAATAATTCTTTACTTTATTGTTTTTTTCTTTTCAATTAATCTTTTTTTTTTAATTTCATTCTATAATATTAAATTTTTTTCTTTTTTAATTATCACATTTTAATAACAAGACCTTGCAAGCAGACTTATATCCAAGGCTTCAGGTTTGATGTTGCAACCAAACTCGTCCCCAAGGGGCGTAGCGTGATGGCAAAGGGTTTGGGATCTGCACAGCAGGTCTCGAGTTCGAGTCAGGGCGTGCATCTCTTGTAAGAGTCTGGGACAGCCGGGGTTTTACTCCCTCACCTGGGCCCACAAAGTGTGCTTTCCGGGGGGGTGAGGTTTCCTCGAATCCAAAAAAAAAAAAGTTGCAACCAAACTCAATTACATTTGGGTCATGCAAGTTTAATATTATTATTAATATTATTAATATAACTTTTGGGTCAGGAGTAGCAAACAGATTCAATATTCTCGAGTATAATTTTATAAAAAAACTCAATATTTTTAGATTTTAATTTATTTTAATATTTTTTATATAAAAAAATTAACTCGTATAATAGCTCGTATCACGTTTATAGTAAACTAGCAAATATTAACACACGTGATCTGGTGCAAAAACGGTCGGGGCTCCTGCCCTACTGGGGATAAGATGGTCATTTACGCGTCTAGGAAGTGGATTTTGGGCCGTTTGATAGCAGCCCACGAGTTGGGGACTAGCATCATGATTTTTATTCTTTTGGGGCATTAATAAAATATTTCAATAACACGAATATAAAATAAATAAAAAGAAAGAAAAATTTAGAATACATTTTGTTAGAGCAGGCTACGGAAAAGATGGGCGGAATCCTTTTGTCTTGTCGTGTAAGGATGTTAAAACTTTCACTCTTACATATAACCTCTACACTAATTCATAATTACAAAAATACCTGTTGCCTTTAACTTGTGATTTTATCTTTAATTTTAATAATAATAATAATAATAATAATAATAATAAGGTCAAAAAAACAGAATCTTGAACAGAATCTTTAGGGAATCTGGCTTGTACTTTTACAAACAGATCCTTGGTTTCCTAGAAGGTCCTTAAGAAATCACGTGCAAAGCGTGCAAACTTAGTTAACAAATCCATAATCCATGTTAAGGTAATAAATCAAAAAGGAAATAAAAGAGATTCACAGTCAATTTAGAAGATATTATTTTAATTACGATACAATGTGACGACCGTTGACACGTCATCGACTGAAGAATATAAGATGTGACATTTATTCTCAAAACGAGCGTTTTAAGAGGAGCTTATTTACCGTTATACCATAAGATTACCAGGTCATACTTGTAATAACAACATTATAAATATTTATAAAATAATTTTTCTTGTATCCGTAAGTTATTGGTATTTTTAGTAGGTCTCTCAATTTATAATATTTTTATTAATTCTTGGAAAATAAAAAAACAAATTCATGACAAATCCCTAGAAAACAGTCATGGCAAAAACTGAAATGGAAAGAATAACTCACGTGATTTCCAATCTTTATAAAAATAAAAAAAAGGGTGTAAAGGTAGATAACCTAAGAAAAGTGTTCAAGCTTGTAAGGAGGTATTTCACGTGTTGTTTGAAATTATTGAAATAGTTATTTTTTTAAAGAATTTTTTATTTAAAAATATATTAAAATAATAATTTTTTATTTTTTAAAATATTTTTGATATTAAAACATCAAAACGATCAAAAAAACATAAAAATATTAATTATAAAAAAATAGATCTTTTTTTCCTTCAAAAAACACCATTTCAAATGCATTCCCAAACGTCTTTAACATTATTTGTTTTTTAGATAAAAAATGTTTTTAATTTTTTTAAAAATTATTTTTATTTATTTTAATATACTAATATTAAAAATAAATATTAAAAAAATATATTTTAAATAAAAAATAATTTTAAAAACAACTATAAACTTTTCCACAATATCAACAATAATAAAAACCTTACATCACCCCCGACTACTTAATTACACAAAGTGTGTTTGGCAGTGTAGTAGTGGTTGCTTTTCAAATAGCTTTTCGTGTTGAAATATATATTAATAATGTTTTTTTATTTTTTAAAAATAATTTTTTATATCAGCATATTAAAATAATTTAAAAAATACAAACTACACTTAATTTTAACAAAATAAAAAATTAAAATTTAATAAAACACATTTATAAATGCAATGCAAACATCTCTCACTAAAGACTCTCCTATCCTCTGCCAGTTTTTTAATCTCTTCCTTGAATTTCTCAAAACAGATGGGAGGGGGAGAGAGAGAGAGAGAGGTGTGTCTTTCCCCCCCTCACAGCTGACCAAACAATCAAACGAAAAACTGCAACTCTAGAGAGAGAAACAAGCACAAATACTTTGAAAGCTCAGGAGAGAGAATAAAGAAGAAGAAGCTCAAAACTGTTTAGAGAGAGAGAGATATAGTAAAGTGGGTTTGGGTTAGTTTTGTTAGAGATAGAAAGAGAGAGGGAGAAAGTGGGGTTTGAATTTTTTTATTTATTTTTGAATTTGAAAGAGTTAAACTTGTTAAGTGTGATCTTAGAGTTCGTGGGCTTCTTTCTTTTTCTCCTTTCTTCTTAGTTGGATGAGCTAAGCCTAAGAGTTTCGTACCACTTCGGTATTATCAAATGGTAATTCAAAGCAAAAATAAAATAAAATTCTAGGCATTTCTTCTTCTTCTTGTTTTAGTTAAATTTCATGGCTATGACTTCGTGTCTGGTTTTTGTTTAGTTCAAGATGTCTTTGTTTGGTTTCTTATGTTTGCTTTGAGTTTTGAATTTAGGTTTACGACTATGTGCTATTTGAATCTTTTGAAGAAGTGGGTATTCCTTTTTTATTTTTTGAAACTGTACTGAAGTTATTTGTTAGAGCTATCTTGCATATGTTCCAGAGTAGTTTGGGTTTTATTATTACAATAATACAAAAAATTGAGATAGGGAGAAAATGAAAACTAAGAAATGATAGTGGTTGGTAACTGGATGGTGATGTGGATTGTTCTGTTTTTGAATTTTAATACTTCAGGTAGCAGGAAGTTTTTGATAATCTTGAATTTCATGCCAGTTTCTATTCAGTGGCAGTTATTTTGAATGTCAGGCTACAGATTTTGCATTAGGAGGCTAAAATAGTGTTGCAAATGATAATCCTGGCTAAGTGATTCTTTTCAACCGAAACCCTGTTGTTTTAGGAATGCCGAGACATTAAATTTCTTACTAGAACTTGAGAAATTGAGTGTAACTATCTTTTATAGTTCTTGTTTCCTTCAAAAATGGAAATGCTTTTATTACCATCTGGTTGCCTCGTTATCGAGTGGGATTTCTAGTTGAATGATATCCATATCGAGAGGCTTTCATGAAAGCTTGTCTCTTACAGCTGTCATTTCCCAACACATAAGAATTGGATTTAACTAGTTCTTACTTTGCTTTTGATCATACAATTATATTTAGGTACTTATCTTTTTGTTGTGTTGGGGGCTTTTTGTTCCCCTTTTCTTTTTCTCGGTGTTGCTTGAACAGTAAAATATTTGCAGGCAGCACCGGACAATATAATTGTTGGTTCTCATGTATGGGTTGAAGATCCTGTTCTGGCTTGGATTGATGGTGAAGTTACTCGCATAAATGGCAATGTGGTCCATGTTAATACCGCAGATGGAAAAAAGGTAAGCCCTTGCATCTTTTTAAAATTTTTGGTTATTAACTTGTTCTGATGTGCATAGACTAATTCCACCAGTCCTTCCCTTCTATATGCATTAGGTTATTACTAGGAAACTAGTGCTGTGATGGAAGTGATCCTTTCCTTTTTGAATAGTGACAGTGCTTATGAAAAATGTTGATTTTTTTTTTAATCTATGATGGATAATTAATTTCTTCTATTTGCAAATCAATAAATAACTAAGGAAAGTCTGCAGTGCGCAAATGTGAAATGACAGTAACAACACTTATAATTTATATATATATATATATATATATATATATATATATATTACTTTAGAACTAAAATAAAAAATTCTCTTGGAGACAGTCATTTGGAAGTCTAAAACTTAGTTATTAGTGTGTGTAGTACATGTGTTTGAAGGTCAGAGTTTTGTATTGTTAGGACAGGAGGTACCCCCTCATGAGAATGTTTGTGCTGAAGAAGCAATAATTAACATTTCAACCGAGGAAGTAGAAGAAAAATATGGAACCTTAGGCTAACCAAGTAAATATAATAATCTGAAGCAGATTGAGCAACTCTACTCCTGATTCTCTAGATCAAGGTCTCTTAAGTTTCATTGCCACCAACATTCTTCTGGGGATTAATAAGCTGCTTTGGTGATTGGAATCACTTGAATTGAGGAATTCTGAAACATCTATAGTCCAACCTGCTAGTCACATTTATATTTGCAATTGTGTTTCAGTACATCTCAATAGACCCTCCCTCCCACCCCCATGTAGAAGAAATCAGAGATTAATATCTGTGATCATCGATGTTGGTGTTGAAAAATGATTGAGCCTGTTTGGGAACATAATGTGGACCTGTCTACCAAAATTTTCTTTACCCACTGGGCCTTTTATAGGCCGTGTTGCATCCTCAGACTAGATCCCAAACAAGGCTTGAGGATGTCATTTGCAATCATTTTCAGCTTCCAAGTTTGTTGATATATAAATGGATCTAACCTGCAAGAGTTGGAAAATCTGTCTTTTCTTTTCCTTGTTCTGTTCTTCCTTGCTGTGTACATCATTATACCTCTTCACTATGGTGGCTAATAAATCATGCATTTCCACGCATGTGTTGCTGCCAACTAAAATAAGAAACAGGGCTCGGATTTTCCAAGCTTTGGGAATGCTTTAATTTGGGGGGCTGTGTTTCCTCTTAAGATTGGGAAAGCTTTACTTGATTTGTAATGAACTGATGGATGGGCCATGTTTGAATCAATGTCTGCATCTATGAGCATCAAACTTAAGAGGAAGATTTTATTGTCAAGGGGCCTATTGCACTCCAGTAATTTACTCATATCATCGTAGAGTGATACATTATCATCATTAGTCTTTAGCTTGCCATTAAATAATCATCATCTAAGATTCATTTGTCGCTATGAGCTTTGTTATTCATTTTCTCAATCTGATAGGTTATTGCTTCATGCAAAGATAACTTGTCTTTGGTTATTGTTTCATGCCTTACAATTGTCTTATTGAGATTGTGAATCTTAAATCCATAGATGTTCTTCAGCTGTTCCTTGAATTCCTCCTTTCTCATTACTGCATGTCACATATCCATCAAAATTGAGTGTATAAACATGTTGAACCATCCAGTAAGAATCTTCTTCATTACCAGGTGCTTCTCCTATGATGCCAAGAGGTGGTAAGATAGATGTTTTAGATCATAGCTAGGTAGAAAGCATAGATTGAAATTTTAGATGTCCCATATAGTGTTTTTTTGGATAAAATTGATGAAATGATGTCCTAAGTTCAAGCTGCTAATGTCTAAGTGAATACTTTGTCAGGATGCTAAAGTTTCAAGTTGTAACACACAGCCCTTCCTTGTATCTAAAAGAAAAGGAGAAACTTGTGATCTGCATGTTGCTTTACTCTTGCTATTCTTGTGCATGAAGAAACCACCTCATGGTTCTGATTGGATGGCTAATTTCTGTAGGTTGTCTCAAACATATCAAAAGTGTTTCCAAAGGACACAGAAGCCCCTCCTGGAGGGGTGGATGACATGACGAAGCTTTCATATCTGCATGAACCTGGAGTTCTGCAAAATCTAGCTGCTAGATATGAACTTAATGAAATCTATGTGAGCCATATTACTCTTTTTCCCCGCTTTAATACTGTTCTGATGCTGAAACAAGTAACAAATATTGGAGGAAAAGGAAATATTCCCATGATGATACTGCTCTTACTTTCCCTTTTCAGACATACACTGGCAATATCCTGATAGCAGTTAATCCATTTCAAAGATTGCCTCATCTGTATGACACTCACATGATGGAACAGTATAAAGGAGCAACATTTGGGGAGCTAAGTCCTCATGTTTTTGCTGTTGGTGATGCTGCATACAGGTGAATTGAGATTCATCTCTTACATTTGACCATTTTTTAAACATTCTTTTGTTATTTCTTACTGATATGTTATAGAACAATAAAATAGGGCAATGATTAATGAAGGAAAAAGCAATTCAATTCTGGTTAGTGGGGAGAGTGGTGCTGGTAAAACAGAGACGACAAAGATGCTTATGAGATATCTTGCCTACCTGGGAGGACGATCTGGAGTAGAAGGAAGAACAGTTGAACAACAAGTTCTGGAGGTAAGATGAATGTATCTTTGCATGTTGGAACTTTTTATTCCTTGCCTTGGTTCCTCCACATGCATGAAAGGTATTCTGATGGTCATGTATCAGGTTTCCCATTGCATTTATATAAGTAATGATTAATTATAGCATTTTTTTACTGTATGCTATCAAGAGTGTAATTCTTGTGTGTTGATGTCTTCTACTACTGCTGAAAATTACAGTCCAACCCAGTTCTTGAAGCATTTGGCAATGCGAAAACAGTTAGGAACAACAACTCAAGGTGTGCACTGGTTAATGGTTTTATGCATGTATTTACAGCAATATTGCTTGATTTTGGATATCTTTAAAGGTATCTTAGTAATTGAGGTTCTTAGCACAATGTTTTCTTGATGTTCATTGTGGTGTGTCAATGCAGTCGTTTTGGTAAATTTGTGGAAATCCAATTTGACAAGAGTGGGAGAATATCTGGGGCTGCTATCAGAACTTATCTACTTGAAAGATCTCGTGTTTGTCAAATTTCAGATCCAGAAAGAAACTACCATTGCTTTTACCTTCTTTGTGCTGCACCACCTGAAGTAATTTGCACTCATTTTCCCTTCTCTTTATGTTACTTCATGGGCAGTATATTACTATCACAAGTTGCTTATGTATACAAATGTTAATTCAATAAATTTATTATTGTTATTTTTTTTTAAATTTTTGCAGGAAATTGAGAGATACAAATTGGGAAGCCCAAAATCTTTCCATTATTTAAATCAATCGAATTGTTATGAGTTGGACGGTGTAAATGATTCTCATGAGTATCTTGCAACCCGAAGGGCTATGGATATAGTTGGAATTAGTGACCAAGAACAGGTTCTCTTTCTGTAGTTTCAAGAGTTTGGTTTTATTATTACGTGATGGTCTAAATAATTTCTATGTATGCAATTATTTTCAGGAGGGAATTTTTAGGGTTGTGGCTGCAATTCTTCATCTTGGAAATGTTAATTTTGCCAAGGGACAGGAGATAGATTCCTCAGTTATTAAGGATGAAAAGTCTAGATTCCATCTCAGTTTTACTTCAGAACTTCTCAGGTATATATTCTGCACTTTTCCAAGTTTGAATAATTGCCCGTATCTTGATCTGCTGGTTATTTATTGTATCTCTAACTAATCTTGATAATGCATAGGTGTGATGCAAAGAGCTTGGAAGATGCCTTAATTAAACGTGTAATGGTTACACCAGAAGAAATTATCACAAGGACTCTTGACCCTGAAAATGCAGTTTCTAGCAGGGATGCTTTGGCGAAGACGATATATTCTCGCTTGTTTGACTGGTAAAAGCTCAGTAAACCATGTTTCTTTCCCATGGCTCCCAAATAGTTGGATGTTCAATGTTTTATTCATCAAGTTAGATAAGAATTTACTAATGACTTTTACATTTATTGTGCACAGGCTTGTGGATAAAATTAATGTTTCAATTGGACAGGATTTAAACTCAAAATCAATAATTGGAGTACTTGACATCTATGGTTTTGAAAGCTTTAAGTGCAATAGGTAAGTCATTAACTTGACATGCTAATTGTATCATTTGAGCAAGATGCTTTTCTTTCTTTCTACCCAACAAACTGTTCCAGATTATTATCCAATTGTTTGCTTGGAATTGGCTTTAAACGAAGCCTTTTTAGTGATGCATGAAACACGTTTCCACTTTTCAATGGAAACTGTAGAAGCTTTTCTTTTTGTAAATCTTTGGTAGTTCATTGCCTTTGAATGTGTGTTCAGACTCTTGAATCGAAACCATCACCAATGTTTCCACGGTGTTTGGGATAGTGTTTCACAAAAAACAAATAAACCCAGCATTCCATGTTTAGGATTTTCTTAATGAGGAATTGCTTTGAACAATACTTTCCATCAGGCCTAAGATATCACAAATGCTCATTCCATAACAACTATGCCATGCTACTCCTTTTTCCAAACCAAAAGAAGGAAATAAAGTAATTGTGCTTGAAATATGACTTACTGCTTCTCTGCTTGTGTATGCTCTCCTAAAACAGTTTTGAGCAGTTCTGCATCAATTTCACAAATGAAAAACTACAGCAACATTTCAATCAGGTTATCTTTCTTAATCAACGAGTTTAGCTTGCTCTTTTGACAACAGATTAATATTGATTTGTTATTTTCCAATTGTATGTTTGTAGCATGTGTTTAAAATGGAGCAGGAAGAGTACACCAAAGAGGAGATAAACTGGAGCTACATTGAGTTTGTTGATAACCAGGATGTATTGGACCTAATTGAGAAGGTTTTTAGCTTCTCAATTGTACACCTTTTCAATTCTAGGATTTGATGTTTCATCATCTTTCACCGTTTTCAGAGTATTTATCTAGTGATGGTGAAGAAATGAGCCTATTTAATTTATTGCTATTGTGTCTTGTAATTCACATGATAAATAAGTCATTTTGTTCTCTTACAGAAACCTGGAGGAATAATTGCGCTTTTAGATGAAGCCTGGTATTCTGCTCTCTTTAATTATTGATTCCATTTTTATTACTGTTATGTTTTTATTAATCAGAAATGGGTTTTTTCCTGTATATTGCTCTTCTTTAGAGGTCATCTTGAAGTCACTACTCATGTTTGTCTAATTGTTGATGCAGCATGTTTCCCAAGTCTACACATGAAACATTTGCGCAAAAATTGTATCAGACATTCAAAAATCATAAACGATTTATCAAACCAAAACTTTCCCGCACTGATTTCACCATATCACACTATGCAGGGGAGGTAAACTAATTATATTTTTTGTTTTATATGTACTTTCAATCTTCTTTTATTGACAGGGGGAGAAGTTCTAGGAATTTTCCTAACTTGTTAAATTTTTCCTGATGTGAAGGTAAATTATCAAGCCAATCAATTTCTGGACAAAAACAAAGATTATGTGGTGGCTGAGCATCAAGCCCTGTTGACTGCTTCAAATTGCCCCTTTGTGGCGGGCCTATTCCCACCACTTCCAGAAGAATCATCGAAGTCATCCAAGTTCTCTTCCATTGGTTCACGCTTTAAGGTAATTTTTTCTTTTTGACTTCAATTCTTTAATTGGTATTTGGTAGGCTTTAAATTATCAGCGTCCTGGTTACTGGTCCTGTTGTCCAAAGTTGACGTGTCAATATGTTGTCGAGTACTTTTGGATTCTTGTGAAAAGATGCTTCTATAAGAAACAATACGTTGCATCTATATATGATGCTTATGCCATGCCTTTTCATATTCTTATTTTTATTATCATGACAATGTTTAATTACCTTCTCCACTTGTGACATTTGTTGCATGGTTTTTTAAATGTTCAATTTTTTGACATCACTTAAAAGCGTGGCCTCCCATTCCATTTTAATAAGTTGGATGTTAGAATTCAGACATGCAGGTCAAGGGCAGTTTTCCCAATATGTGTTTGATTTGGATTGGTGCTAGTGGCACCACATCTTCACTTTCCCACACACATTACTCTGTGAGAGCTTGAAAATTACAACATACTCTTATGGTTGAAAGCAAAAAAATATTGGGTTGACCTCTAATAAAGACCACCCTTGTTACATTTCAGAGAATTTTGGTGTTGACATTTTAAATTTGCTTCACTTTAGAATAGCATCATGAACTGCGAAGTGTTACCAGTCACATTTTAGGTAGCATCTCTATGGTTCTTTTAATAGCCAGTTTCATGTTGCACTCCTATGATTATCTTATGGTTGCTATGTATATATGATGTTATGTCTGCTTTTTCCCAATAGAAAACCCTAATCTCTAGCTTTTGAGCTTGCAACCTTTTCTGTTGTAGTAGTAAAAGACAACATAGCAGGTTTATTGATAGCAAATTCTTGCATTATTTATGAGTTATGTGACTCATTACAAGGATAATGTCACAAATATTGTTTTTTGAATTCCCAGCTACAACTTCAATCTTTGATGGAGACCTTGAGTGCAACTGAACCCCACTACATTCGATGTGTGAAGCCAAATAACATCCTGAAGCCTGCTATTTTTGAGAATTTCAACATCATCCAACAGTTACGATGTGGGGTGAGTATAATATGCTTCAAAGCATTCCTTTCATCTGATCAATCATTAGAAGTTTACATCTTTAAGCTAAATTTCAGAGTTTACCTTTCCAATAAACTGATTATGTTAGCTTCTGATGATTAGGGTGTTCTGGAGGCAATTAGGATTAGCTGCGCTGGATATCCAACCAGGCGAACCTTTTATGAGCTTCTTAATCGTTTTGGATTACTTGCTCCTGAAGTTTTGGAAGGAAAGTAAGTATCATTTCATAATTTCTCTAGGTCATGTGTTAGGATAAAGATTAAGGATTGTGCACCACCAATTTCTTTAGGTTATGTGTTACGATAGATATGTTTTATTTTTTCATGTGGCAGCTCTGATGATAAGGTTGCATGTCAAATGATTCTTGATAAAAAGGGACTGACAGGATACCAGGTGACAATGCCTTTATTTATTTTTTATTTTCTGTTTTACTTTATTTTTCAGATCACTTTATTTTTTTATTTGATTTTGATCTCCAGTTTTTTTGTTGCTTGGACTATTATCGCTGTGATGGTGGGAGTGTTAACTGGAAAAACGTTTCCTTGACTCCTAACTTTTTTTTCTTTATTATGAACTAACACATTTGAAATTGTGTAGTTAATGTGCGAGATTTTCTTCAAATTAGAGGAACAAAACTAAAATAAATTAATTTAAAGTTTATTGAATTTGTTTGTTCATAACCTATACTGTCAGAATTTTCTTTCCTGTGGTTGTTGAACTAATAAAGAGTTTCAATTGTTCATAATCATGCTTTTGATTATTTAGCATTAATAACTGAATCTACAATATTTATGTGATTGTTGGATATTGATCTACATAACTATCCCAAACTCAACTGTACTTTCTCTAGTTGTGTGCTTAGAAAAAGAGATTTTAAAATATTACTATTTGATCCATTTTTCATCTTCTTTTCCTTCATTAATTCATAGCAAGATGGCTACAAGTTCAAAACTACTTAGGGAGACAATATTCTTCTGCACCACTGTTGACGAACATCTTGTCAAATTCCTAAAGGCCTTTCATATAGTGCATATGAAAATTACTTTAGGTCTTTGTCCATGTTTATCACAGTGATTATCTTGATTCACCCTTGGCAGATAGGCAAGTCAAAGGTCTTCTTGAGAGCAGGTCAGATGGCTGAGTTGGATGCTAGGAGAGCAGAAGTGCTTGGCAATGCAGCCAGAACCATTCAACGGCAAATTCACACTTACATTGCCCGCAAGGAGTTCATTTCATTGCGTGAAACTGCTATCAATTTGCAATCTTATTTAAGAGGTAATTTCCTGGACTCTCTTAAATTGCCTTGGTGAGTTTGTTTTTTTCTGTATTTGGAATATCACCAATAAATGCATTTTACAGTTTTATGACACTCTTTAAGTTTATGTACTTTATTTTAATTAAAAAGGAGATGTCTAAAAGAATGCTAGAAATCAGGTTCCCTTTGTCTCGCTTCCTATCAATATTAAAAGCACAGTACTCTCTTTTCGAATTGCCTCCTACTTGTTCTCATCAGAATCTTAATTGGTGGATTTCCCTATAATTGTTACGCTTCCTCTTTTCCAGGTAATGTAGCCCGAAAACTGTATGAGCAATTGAGGCGAGAAGCTGCAGCTTTGAAGGTCGAGAAGAATTTCCGTCTCTACATTGCCAGGAAATCCTATTTGAGAGTGAAGTCATCTGCAATCACATTACAGACAGGCTTAAGGGCAATGACTGCACGAAAAGAATTTAGATTCCGGAAGCAAACTAAAGCGGCCACCATCATTCAGGTATCGTTGTTCTTTTGTAACATAACAATCTCTTTCCATTTTTTGTAGTTATAATTCTTGAATTGTATAATTTTCTCTCTTTTTACTGCTATAGTGAATAACTCTTCAATTTTGAAAAATTGTTTTGGAAAACTGGTTCCTTACAGGCTCATTGGCGTTGCCACCAAGCTCATTCTTATTATAGACATCTTCAGAAGGCAATAATAGTTTCTCAGTGTGGTTGGAGATGCAGAGTTGCAAGAAGAGAGCTCAGAATGCTCAAAATGGTCAGCTTTTAACACCATATAACTTCAGCAATATGCAGATCTGTATAAAGAGCTCGTGCTAAATTTTTGCTTTCGAAATTTATTTAGGCAGCTAGAGAGACCGGGGCACTTAAAGAAGCAAAGGATAAGCTGGAAAAGCGTGTAGAAGAACTTACATGGCGTTTGCAATTGGAAAAGCGATTAAGGGTAATGAAGTTGATTTCTAACCTCACAACTTATTTTGTGCTCACTTTAATGTGATGACTTCAATGCTGATTTTTTATTCTGAACACAGATTGATCTTGAGGAGGCAAAAGCCCAAGAATTTGCCAAGTTGCAGGATGCATTGCATGCCATGCAAGTACAGGTAGAAGAAGCAAAGTCTATGGTTGTTAAAGAACGAGAGGCAGCACGAAAAGCCATTGAAGAAGCACCTCCTGTCATTAAGGGAACGCCTGTCATGGTTCAAGACACAGAAAAAATCAATTCATTGTCAGCTGAAGTTGAAAAGTTGAGGGTATGTATGCTATGTTTTAGCATCACTTTCAGATTCTTTTGGTTTCTGTGTTATGCATTATTGTTTCCTTGCTCCAATGAGCACCATTGTCTGCAGAAATATTGGATTTCTTTTTTTTTGACTGATGTTGAATTTAATCTTCATATGGTGAAATTGTGGAAGTATGCTAGGTAAATGTTTCTGTATATGACATGGAAGGAATATAATATACTTGCAAAGCTATGTGATGATCTCCAACTACAAAATCGAACTTTCAACGTCCCTGCTGTTCTTGATAAAAAATGATAACTGCATAGGTGTGCATGTTTGATTTAGAGTGCAAATGGATTCGGTTTATGATTAGGCTTGAAAGGATCCATGTAGTCGACCCCAACTAGTTTGGGATTGAGGTTTTGTTATTGTTGTTTGGCTTCAAGTGTTGAAATAAGTATGATCAATTTACCCAAAAGTGAAAGAAAAATATTTGATTTGGGTGTTAACTCTTGCTTTGAGGCATTGGGTACTAATCTTTTGAGTAAACTTAATAATTCTTTAGTTTTTATATGTACTTAGTTGTGGTTTATACCTGACAATATGAAACAAGAACAATTGTTGAAGATGCAGGCTGCATCTGATGAAATTTTTTGCTTGTACAGGCACAGTTGCTCTCAGAAACACAAATTGCTGACAATGAAAAACAAGCTTATGTTGTTGCTCAGGCCACAAATGAGCAACTAACCAAGAAGCTTGAAGATGCTGAGAAGAAAGTGGATCAACTCCAAGATTCAGTTCAGAGGTTTGTAACAAGTCTGCTTGTTGAAGTCTTTGGGGTGCTCTTTTTTTTTTTTTTTTTTGGGGGGGGGGGGGTGGTGGTGTTATCAAACATACAAATTGGGTTTTGATGTTACAAAATTGTTGCAACTATTTGCAATTCTGTCCTCTTCTTGCAGATTAGAAGACAAGGTGTCTAATTTAGAATCAGAGAATCAAGTACTTCGTCAACAAGCACTTGCTATATCACCAACTGCCAAAGCTTTAACTGCAAGACCTAAGACAACAATCATCCAGGTAAAGAATGCATGCCCTACCTTTCATTTGGATGAACACTTGCATATTGATGGAAATGTTTTACTTATTGTTGAATCCTGAATGCAGAGGACCCCAGAGAATGGTAATGTTCAAGATGGAGATGTGAAGAAAACAGTGGTATGAATATATGTTGTTGCATCTGGTTCATGCTAATGTAGAAAAAATTCACATGACTCTATACACCATTTTCTGAATGTCTCAGGATTCAATACTTGCCCGACCTAATTCTCGGGAAGCTGAAAATGAGGATAGGCCCCAGAAATCTCTTAACGAGAAACAGCAGGTAAGTAGTCTGTGATGGAGAAGAGTCCTTTTAGCGGGGGAGTTTCTGTAATTTTGCACTTAAGCCTCGTCAGGAATTAGGTTATTAGTCAACCGTAATGTTTTTGGGGACATTTACCTTTTCAAAGTTTTTTGCCTTTTGGATTTATAAGCTCTCTTGCTTTTCATTATAGGTTTCGGATTGTCCTTTCTAATTAAGATTTCTATGAGTCTTGAGTGTTGCAAAATCTACTTAGATAGATGACCTTGGATTTTTTTTTTGTTTTATTGCAAGTTTGTGTTTTATTGGTGGTGAAACTCCATTAAAATTGCTCTTCTTCACAAGAAAGGCCTTACTGAGTTTCAATTCAGCTCTGCTCTGGCCCCAAATCAGCCCTATTCCAGCCCTAGTATTAGCCACTCACATTGATAGGAGTACACTCAATTTTCAAATTCAATTGCCTTCCTACAGTTTTCCTTTTTGGAAATCATGGAGGCATAATTGTGATGGCATAAAGTTATGAATGCTAATTTTTTTTTGGTTCCCAGACATTTTTTTTCTTGCTATGCTTTGTCATGACATGTCATCTTCTGTGGTGCAGGAGAACCAAGACCTCCTTATTAAATGCGTGTCACAAGATTTAGGATTCAGTGGGGGCAAACCTGTTGCTGCTTGTATGATATACAGATGCCTTATTCATTGGAGGTCATTTGAAGTTGAAAGAACAAGTATTTTTGACAGTATCATTCGAACAATAGGTTCAGCAATTGAGGTGATCTAGCCTATATTCTCATTTATGGCATAACATAATATTGTTACATATTAGAATATACACATTCTCATTGACTGTATCTTTAATGGTTCAAAATAAATCAATCTCACATCTTTGCTGAGTCTATGCCCCAGTTTGTTTTTAATCAGTCCCTGGAATCTAGAAATATTAGTTTTGCTTTTATATTCATAGAATATACCTTTTATCATTTGCTTAGGTCCAAGAAAACAATGATGTATTGTCATATTGGTTATCAAATTCATCCACACTATTATTGCTACTACAACGCACCCTAAAAGCAAGTGGAGCAGCAAGCTTAACTCCACAAAGGCGAAGATCAACATCAGCTTCATTGTTTGGAAGGATGTCCCAAGTGAGAACAACTCTCTCTTCTCTATCAATTTTTTTTGGGAAAATACTTTTCATGTGTCTTGCCTTGCAGTTCATAATGAATTTTTTTTTTGAATCTCAATAAAATATTAGGGGCTTCGTGGTTCACCACAAAATGCTGGGTTCTCATTCCTTAATGGTCGGGTGCTTAGTGGACTGGATGAATTGCGACAAGTTGAGGCTAAATATCCTGCTTTGCTTTTCAAACAGCAATTAACAGCTTTCCTTGAAAAGATATATGGGATGATTAGAGATAACTTAAAGAAAGAGATTTCCCCTTTGCTTGGATTGTGTATCCAGGTAATCACTGCATGTTATTTTTCTTAAAATTGTTTGTACTTAAAAGTACGTTATAAAATTGGATATAACTCTTTTAAGTTGTTGTGATTGCATAGCATTCACTATCGCTTTCCCTGGTTGTGTGATCCTGATTTGTTATGGCATCCAGCATGTTTCTTCTCCCTAATCATGTTTGAAATATTAAACGCAGGCTCCCCGGACGTCACGAGCAAGTTTAGTCAAGGGGCGCTCTCAAGCCAATGCTGTAGCTCAACAAGCTCTGATTGCACACTGGCAAAGCATAGTAAAAAGTCTAAATAATTGCCTAAAGACTATGAGAGCCAACTATGTGAGTGGGAAGTTTGTATAACGAAAATGATCAAAAATTTTATTTCCTGTTTAAATTGCATTATCATATTTGTGTTGTCTGTACAGGTTCCCCCATTCGTAGTCAAGAAAGTGTTTACTCAGATATTTTCATTTATCAATGTTCAATTATTTAACAGGTAATTGCAATCAACTCAAATTTGTTATGTAGCTAATTTCCTTTGATGACATGATATTACTAACTAATATTTCAATTACGCAGCCTTCTTTTGCGGCGTGAATGCTGCTCATTCAGCAATGGGGAATATGTAAAAGCAGGGTTAGCTGAGTTGGAACAGTGGTGCCACGATGCAACAGAGGAGGTAACATGTCTTAACAATTGGTAATCCTTCATTCTTCACATCTTTTGGAAGACTAAATTTAGCGTCTCCCCGCCATCCAGTTTGCAGGCTCAGCATGGGATGAATTGAAGCACATTAGACAAGCTGTTGGCTTTCTGGTTGTTTATACATCCTCTCTCTCTCTCTCTCTCTCTCTGTATCAGAGTCAACAACTTTTACTTATTATTTCTTCTCCTTCCATTTGTTTTATTTTGGTTATTCAGGTTATACATCAGAAGCCCAAAAAGACTCTCAAAGAAATAACTAATGATCTTTGCCCGGTGAGTAACACCCCACCCCACCCCACCCCACCCCACCCCGCCTAGTGGCTCTCTCTCAATTTTTTTGTGCTTCTCCTTTCAGGTGCTTAGCATACAGCAGTTATACAGGATCAGCACTATGTACTGGGATGACAAATATGGCACGCATAGTGTATCTTCAGATGCAAGTCAAATTCTTCTCACTTTTAAGTCACTTTCATTTCTATTTTGAGACTTTCTGCAGACACCAACTGATGGAAAAGCAAACATTAAAGGTTTTATGTGCAAGGTTTAGGCACACTTGTGTAATTTGAATCCCCTTCCCCCCTTTTCTTTCTCCCTCCCAATTCCCAAGCGTTAATATGGAATCTGCTGTGGCCCCTTTGTTTTGCATAACTCATGCGAATGGTTTGGTTTCCCTCTGAGCCCCATCCTTTTTGGATGTTTCTTGTTTTTTTCATTAAAATGTCAGTAACTTCAACCACCCAACTTGATACCGAATTTATTCACTTCTTTTACTATGACCAGTCTTTGTTATCCATGCCCCTCATTTTCTTTCACTTACAAAACTAAATATCCAAAGTATCACTGATTAAGATTTCTCCCATATTTAGGTAATTTCAAGCATGAGAGTTATGATGACGGAGGACTCAAACAATGCTTTGAGCAGTTCTTTCTTATTGGACGATGACTCAAGGTAATAAATTTTGGTAACCATACGCCTTTGGCTTTAATTTTGATACGTGTTTTTCCGCAGCTAAACAAAAAACGTCGTTCTCTTGTGCAGCATTCCATTCACAGTGGATGACATTTCGAAGTCAATGCAAAAAGTTGAAGCTTCTGATATTGACCCTCCACCTCTAATCCGTGAAAACTCAGGTTTTTCATTCTTGTTACAACGTGCAGAATGAGATTCCATGATTATATTTTCTTGCTAGCTCAGCTTCGACATCCTGGCACTTCTCCCAAGGGCCGCGCCCCAGAATCTGTGAATAGTAATCTTTTCCCCAGCCGCACTGTAAATTATAGTTCCTTTTCTGGCACTGTCTTGCCATTTCTTATGTTTATTGGTGATTTGTGTGGTAAGATGCATCAGGGGTCAAGTTACTAGTTATCCCTATTGGGATTTATAACGTGTTCTTGTCCCTTGTTCTATGCCCTATTTCAAGCACTGTATTTATTTCTTTTTTATTAGAAAAAGGGGTACCTTATTATTCTTTAGGCCAGTGTGGTGAATTTGTTGATCATAGTGGTGGGCATGCTTTTTTTCTTTGGGCCCAAACTAGTTGTAGTTTGACTGTAATATAATGGATTATATTCTATTCAATTAATGTAAAGATTATCGGCATACAGTCAAGTTTTTTTTTTTAATTAATGTAGATGTTTGGGTTAGTTTATGTGTATCTTGATTAATTTCACGAGATCTGAAATTAATGAATATGAAAGTTTTCTGTAATTCTAAGAGAATTTGAACTTATGATCATTAAAAAATAAATTTAAAATCTAACTAGTTGAATTATTTTTCAGAATTTGAGGAGTCCATCCTTCTATCATGGAAGAATCTCTTCAATTATTTAATTAAATGCTTGTCAATTTGTGGGATGGATGCTAAGATTTTTCATTTTTTCCAATATGCTAGATTGTGAGACTGCTAAATAATTTTTAAACTACACCTTTTAAATAAATCCCTTGTGTGCGTATTTATGAATACATTCAATCATGATTGTAAATTCATCTATATTTATTTCGAGGGCTAAATTCATTTGTATTGTTAAATCTCATGCATATGCATGCTATCTTAAAAAAAAAAAAAAAAGGTAAAAACTGATTGCAATGAACAAGCCAAAAATAATGTTTTATTTATAAGCATGACGTAGCCAAGAAGACTTTGAGCGTGTTTGACAGTGTGGTTGCGGGTACTTTTCAAATAACTTTTCGTGCCAAAATACATGCTAATGATGTTTTTTTATTTTTTAAAAATTATTTTTGACATCAGCACATCAAAACGATCCAAAACGTACAAACCATATTAAATTTTAGCAAAAACAAAAAATTTCAAATTTTTTGGGAACGTAGCCGCAGCCGCGTTCCCAAACGGTAGCTTTATATAAGGTTTACTTTTGTTGTACTTGTAATAATATATGCATGTTATATATATATATATATATATATATATTAGTTGTTTATTAGAATCTCTTAGATTTTATGACTCTTGAATTTGGGAAATGCAATTAGATACGATATTTCTAAAAAAATTGAATTTTTTTTTGCTTAAATTTGATTTTTTTAATGTTTTTTGGATCATTTTGATGTGCTGTTGTTAAAAATAATTTTTTTAAATGAAAAAAACATTATTTTGATACATTTTCAAGCGAATAACCCTTTGAAAAACAACTATTACCACATTTTCAAATACCCCCTGGTCTTTTGTTTTTTTATGACACTTAGGTTTTCTAGTGTTCTTTAATGTTCTTATTTTCTTCTACTATAAATAGATTACTTGTCTTGTATTTTGAGTATTGAAAAATATATAATAAAATGTATGAATTTCTCTTTTACGTTTTATTCTTAACATGTATGTTCTTGCTTGTTCTTTATTTTTAATATTATCAGCAAAATCACTTTAATTTATATTGAAATCTTTTCATGCATGAACTCTTATGTTACGTGGCGTGTATCAATTTTTCTTTTTCCTTTTCTTTTCATTATTGTTCATACTTTATGAAATTTATTTGGGTTTGTAACATATTTTAGCAAATTTTCTTTCCTTTTTATTCATCAAGATTTAAAGTTCCTGAAGAATTAGTATTATAAGTTCTTGAAGAATTACATAAATTAAATACAGCTCTTGAAGAACTAGTATTTCTAAAAAACTAAATAAATAACAGTCTTAAAAGATAAATTTTTATTCCTTTTATGTTCATGATTTTATTTAATAAGTTATTTTTTTATATAATGAAAAATAATGTCGAATCTGATGAAGCTTGAGTTTACTGCTCTTGATATCTCTGAGTAATTATTTATCATGGTTTCTTGACTCCGAGATTCATCTGGAAGCTATGAATCTTGGAGAGACTATCAAAAAAGAAAATTGCACATCCTTGCAAGATTGCGCAAAAGTAATGATTTTCACTCGCCACCATCTCTATGAAGGATTAAAAGTTTAATATCTCACAATAAAAGATCCTCTTATTATGTGGTAAAATCTAAAGGAAAGATACGACCACTAAAAGTTTACCATACTTCCTCAAACTTGTTATGATTGGTTGCACATGAGGTTGCAAGATTTTAAATCAGTTAATGAATATAATTATGTTCTTTTTAAAATTACCTCACAGCTAAAGTTGTGTGGTGAAAATATCATAAAATACCAAATGTTAGAGAAAACATTCTCTACTTTTCATGTCTTAAATATTGTCATGCAACAACAATATAGAGAACGTAATTTCAAGAGGTACTCAAAACTAATTTCATGTTTGCTTGTGGCTAAACAAAATAATGAGCTTTTTATAAAAAATCATCAATCTTATCCCACGGGTTCTAAACCATCCCTTGAAGTTAATGGAACCTTTGTCTAAAAAACAAGAAAGAACCGAGGGTATAGATATGGAAAAAAATAAATGGAAAAGGAGAAGAGATAATCCTTCAAAAGACAACCCACCATACCATCAAAAGTGAAGACACAATGAACCCAAACAAATTACAAAGGAGAATATTTATAGTAAGCACCTGGTTTAATTCTAACTAATGATGTAGCATGTAATATAACATGTCCCCAACCATATATAGTTGTGGAATGCATGATCATTGATCTTGCACTTGTCGCCCTCCAAAAAAATCTTACAGATTTATATCAAAACTCTTCGAAACAAAATACAACTGAAACTAATTTTATTCATAAATATAATTTTGAAGATCACAATGCTTATCTTAATGGTAATATATTCTTTAAAAACCCAGATAAAAAAGATAACATACTTAATGGTAGAATCTTTGGGGATGATTAATATATTTTTTATTTGTTTTAGGATATTTATATTATTATATTTTCAATAAACAATGTCAATTTTATTTCAGTTAAATAATAAACTTTAATTATATTTTGAATAGAGACATGACTTTTCATGATGAAGATTTATGTCTGGCAAACAGTGTAACAATGCACATAATTCTCAAGAAAAAGAAATACTTTGAATATTTGACATTAACCAAAGCTAATGTCACTATAATATCAGGTCCGATAGACAAGATTAAGGGCTCCAGAAGAGTTAATATTTTGTTACCAAATACCACAAAACAGGGCATAAAAAATGCATTATATTCACATGAGTCCAAAAGAAATTTACTTGGTTTCAAAGATATACATGCTAATGGTTATCATATTAAAATAATAGATGAAGATAGAAAAAAAATATCTTTATATTATTTCACGTATTTCGAGCCAGAAGCTTGTACTTGAAAAATCACTTGCTTTTTTCTGGAATTTATTATACAATCATGGAACCTACTGAAACAAATGTTATGATACACTGGAAGTGTTCTGGCCCAAAAATATTTATGTTTTTGGCATGATTGACTTGGACATCCAGGATTAGTAATGATGCAATGGATTATTGAAAATTCACATGAGAATCCTTTAAATAACTTGAAGATTCTTTTACCAAGTGAAAATCCATGAGCTGCATGTTCTATAGGTAAATTAATTACCAAACCATCTCCATTAAAGGTTGTTACAGAATCACCATCTTTTTTCAAAAGAATTCAAAGAAATATATATGGACGTATTCATCTACTATGTGGACCTTTTAGATATTTTATGGTATTAATTGATACATCAAGTAAATGGTCACATGTTTGTTTACTTTCTAGTCAAAATGTTGCATTTGTTAGATTAATATCACAAATTATCAGACTATGAGCATAATCTCATTATTATCCAATCAAGAAAATTTGTCTGGACAATGCTAGAGAGTTTACTTTTCAAGCATTTGATAATTTTTGCTCTTCTATTGGAATTGATGTTGAACATCCTATTGCTCATGTACATATTCAAAATGGTTTAGCAAAATTATTTATAAAGAGACTTTAATTAATTGCTTGACCATTACTTATGAAATTAAAATTTCTTACACCTGTTTGTGTGGTATATGTGCCTGTAGCACCCTCACAAAAGACTAAAATGGATCCAAAACATAGAATAGGAATTTATGTTGGTTTTGATTTTTCACTATTGTTAGATTTCTTGAACCTTTGACTGATGATGTTTTTAAAGCACATTTTAAAGACTGTTATTTTGATGCGAATATTTTCCCATCATTCGAGAAATAAAAGTTAGTGCTTGAAGCATGACAAGAATTTACTTGGAATAACCCGAAGTTATCTCATTTTGATCCAATGACAAATCAATATGAACTTGAAATTAAAAAGATAATTCATTTATAAAATATTACAAATCAATTATCGAATGTTTTCACCACCAATAGAGAAAAAAGGTGGTCAAGTCCCATATTCCAGCTGCAAATGCTCCATCTATAATTGAAATCCCTGAAGAAAAAAAAGCCAACATAGTAGCAAATAAATCTATATCACGCTTGAAGCATGAAATATCTGTTGGCGCTAAAGCCAAAAATCCTAGAAAATAAAAATTACAATAAATAGATAATGATACTCCTGAAGAGTCCTCATTCATAAAATAGGCGATAAATATTTTGTCCAAACCATCTCCTAATATTGATCCTCCTAAAGAGATTAAAATACCTAGAAATAATAATACCTCCATAAACTATGTTCATACATGAGAGATTTTAGATTGAAATAAAATTGTCATAAATAACATATTTACATTTAAGGTTGTTTTTGGCATCACCAGAAGTGATGATGAAACTGAACCATAAACTGTCAAAGAAAGTCGACATAGAAATGATTGGTCAATGTGGAAAGAAGTAATCGAGACAAAGTTAAACTCAATTGCGAAACATGAAGTATTTGGACTTGTAGTTTATACACCTAAAAGTGTTATACATGTTGGATATAAGTGGGTTTTTGTTAGAAAAAAAATTAATAACAATGAAATTGTGCAATACAAAGCATGATTTGTTGTAAAAGGTTTCTCATAGAAACCTGACATTGATTATGAGGAAACTTATTCTCCAGTTATGAATGCAATTACTTTTAGATTTTTGATTGGTTTAGTAGTCTCAGAAACTCTAGATATGCATTTAATGGATGTAGTTACAACATATCTATATGGATAATTAGATAAATATATCCACATGAAAAGTCATTGAAGGACTCTAAATGCCTGAAGCCTTTTATGATAAACCCAAAAGTATTTATTCTATTAAACTACAAAAATCTTTATATGAATTGAATCAATCTAGTTGAATGTGGTATAATCCTCTTAATGAATACCTCCTAAAAAAGGGTTGGAGAATAATATGATTTGCCCATGCATTTTTATTAAGAAAACCACATTTGAATTTGCTATTGTTGTAGTATATGTTGATGATTTAAATCTTGTTGGTACTTATAAAGAGCTGATAAAAATTGCAACCTATTTGAAAGATCGATTTGAGATGAAAGATCTCGAAAAGACAAAATTTTATCTTGGTTTACAGATTGAACACCTTTCAAATGAAATATTTGTCCATCAATCGATGTATATAAAAAAGGTCTTGAAGCACTTTTACATGGACAATGCTCATCCTTTGAGTACGCATGTTGTTGTTCAATCACTTGATGCGAAAAAAGATCCTTTCCAACCGCTAGAAAAGAATGAATAAAGTTTTGGTTTAGAAGTACCATATCTTAGTGCTATTGGAGCACTCATGTATCTTGCAAATTATATAAGACCATATATAGCTTTTGTAATCAATTTATTGGTAAGATACAATTCCACCCCCACAAAAAGACATTGAAATAGGGTCGAATATAAACTTCGCTATCTCTATAGAACAACAAAAATGAGATTATTTTTATAGTGGATCAAATTCACAATTGATTGGATATGCAGATGCAAGTTATCTCTTTGATCCCCTCTAAAGGGGATTACAAACAAATTATCTATTTACCCATGAAGGTATTGTAATTTCTTGGAGATCTGTCAAATAAATATTAGAGGTTACTTCATCAAATTATTTAGAAATTATTGTAATTCATTAAACAAGTCGAGAATGTATATGTATAGGGTCAATTATCCAGCACATAAAAGAAAAATATGGATTGTTAACCATTGAAGATAGTCCCACAATATTGTTTGAAGATAATATTGCTTACATCACTCAGCTTAGAGGAGGCTACATTAAAGGGGACAAAACAAAGCATATCTCACCAATTTTTTTTTTTAATACTCATGAGCTTCAACATAAAGGTAAAAAATTGATATTCAATAAATCAAGTCAAGTAGCAAACTTATTTACAAATTCTTTACCAGCCTCAACTTTCAAAAAGCTTGTTCATAATATTAGAATGCATCATCTTAAAGATTTTTCATAAGACATGTACTTTTGAGGTGAAGTCAATGCAAATTTTATTCTCTTTCCTTCGCTTAGGTTTTTCCCATTAGGTTTTACTTTGCAAGGTTTTAATGAGGTAATTTGATATTTTTTGTGAATCCTGAAGTATTCAAATATGGATCTTAAAGTATCTATATAAAACCCTCAATTGAGTTATAAAGTATTCAGAAATCACAAGAATGTTGTACTTTTTTTTTTCGTTTAAGTTTTTTTTTCCATTGAGTTTTCTTGTGCAAGGTTTTAATGAGACATATTTTTAGTACATAATCATTCAAGGGCAAGTGTTATAAAACCTATAATTATATATATTGAATGCCTATTAAAATCTGTTAAACTTCATAACTCTTGGGTTTGGTCTCTTGGTTTTCCATGATATTTAGGTTTTCTAGTGTCTTTTAATGTTCTCATTTTCTTCTCCTATAAATATAATCATTTGTCTTGTATTATGAGTATTGAAAAATATATATCATAAAAAGCATGAGTTTCTCTTTTAAGTTTTATTTTGAATATGTATGTTCTTACTTGTTTTTTTATTTATAACAAACCATAATTAGTTATTACTTTAGTCTAAAGAATTATTACACGGGTATTCATAATTCCATATTACAAATATAACTCAATAAGAATTCCATATCCATTTAGCACAAGAGTAACTCCTATTAATACAGGACTGCTGGTGATTTTTCTCAATAGCTATAGGGGGGTTTGAGTGAGGACTTAACACCAAAAATTAAAAAAAATTATAGGGAGAGTGAGGGTTAAAGCTGGCAGCAGCAGAAGGAAATGAGGGGAGATCAAAAGGTTTGCGGGAGAAGAAGCTTTGGGAAGCAAAAACATAGCTAGAAACAAACTTAACACCTTTTGAAACCAGTTTCTAACACCTCTCTAAATCAGTTTCTACATAAGTTTTATACAAAAAATTAAGTTCTTAAATTAGAGTTCTTTAGGAGATTTTGGGGTAAATGGAAATTGAGGATAGATTGTGTAATGACAGTGAAGGAGACGTGATGTTGTTAAAAAAAAAACAACTTGAAGAAAAAGATGGGTACCAAGGCCTTGAAACCTTTGGCCAAAGAAGAAAATAAAGGGGAAAAACCTTTGCAATTTTGATTTTATATGTGCATGTTAAAAGAAAAGGTGTTTATGATCATGTAAGAAATTGTTGTATGCTGGAATCTAAACATCTAAATAAATTCATATGGTTCATGCTCTTGTGAAATTAAATTATAAGTATTTAAAATCTTATGAATGATTATTGCTGTGAAAATGACGTATTTTGTATGAAATTGTGATAAAAAGAGTGAAAGAAATGCATGAAAATAATTAGTTGTGTATTAGACCTAAAAGTTTGAAATTTGGATAGTGTTACCGACTAATTTGTGGCCAGAAATTAGGCTAGTTGAGGATAGAATTTGGAATGTTATCCCCATGAAAGTTGTAGATAAAGGTGTTTAATTTTAAATAGGACCAAATTTTCCTAAATTAGAGTTGTGAAACTCTAGCTATAGATAAAAACCTGAAGATAGGTCAGGCTGGAAGCTAGTGAACAAAATTTATATCAAGCTTTAAACTGGAATTTGAGATTAGTAAATGAGAAATTTTATGGTGGATGTCTTATGGAAACTATGGTTAGTGATTTTAGCTTCCGCAAGAAACAAACCTTACCCTATTTGGAGTTATAGAACTCCAAATATAGATAAAACACTAGAGAAAGGTTTGATTGTATGTTAAGGGAACATTCATATGCCAATGTATTTTGTTGAATTTAAGTGTGTAAACGACAGAACTGGGTTTTTCCTCTTCAAAAAAGTTGTATATTTGTGTCTTAGCTTACGAAAAAAAATAAACCCCATTTAAAACTAAGTTTTACAACTCCGGTGAGGAGTAAAACATTAAACAGTGTTCTAGTGCCTTGTTATGAATTCTTAAACATAGTGTGTCTACATATGAAATTAAAAGAAGTATTTCTTATCCAAATAATGAGTATGTGGATTGTAAATAATGTATTAACGTAAAGTATTTGTATTGTTCAGGGGAAACACCAATGACAAGATCTTTTATTGGTAGTGCTCACTTGACTAGATGAGAAGGTAAGTAAGGTCTTACCTACAATTTTGTGATGTCAATTAAGTTTTTGGTTGTAATTATAAATGCTATGTATGAAATTAATTCAAATGAATTGTAAATAGTTGTGTGAAATAATAATGTGATTTGATTGCTTTTATAAATATAAAAGCCAATGTTGTGATTGTTTCTAAAGTTATTCAGAAACCAGTGTGATTGGGTTTCTTTCTCCAAGGCGAAAGGAAATGTTGTGATTGTTTAAGAAGTTGTTTAAAAACAAATGTGATTGGGTTGTTTTCGCTAAGGCGAAAACCAATGTTGTGATTATTTTTGAAGTTGTTCAGAAATCAATGTGATTGAATTTCCTTCGCAAATGCAAAAGCCAATGTTGAGATTTTTTTCCAAAGTTGTACGAAAATGAATGTGATTGGGTTGCTTTCGCTAAGATGAAAGCCAATGTTGTGATTATTTCCAAAGTTGTTCGGAGATCAATGTGATTGGATTTCCTTCGCGAATACAAAAGCCAATGTTGAGATTATTTTTCAAAGTTGTATGGAAATCAATGTGATTGGGTTGCTTTCGCTGAGACAAAAACTAATGTTATGAAGTCTTCAAAATCGTTCGAAGACTAAATGTGTTTTGGTTGTTTTTACAAATATAAAGGCCAATGTTATCTTATTGCCCAAGCTATTTTGAGAAATATGGTAAATTAAGTTGTTTTTGATAAATCAAAAGTCAATAATAAGTCATTATGAAATGTTTGATAACTATTAAAATCAAAGTACACTAATTGACTTGAAATTAAGAGTAAGGCCTTACTCATGTCAAGTACGAATATCTTGATGTGTTATTATTGTGAAATTATGACTATTGTTCATGAAATCTTTTATAGGATTGGATAAAAAGGATGGGTGCTCTCACTATCATACATGTTTAGAAGACAAATTATATTGTAATACGAACTTGTGCTTGGTAAATTTTTGTTGTAGAACCTTCTCGAATTGGCGGACCTAATAGTTACGTTATAGTTGGACTTCAAATTCAGAACTTTTATTGTATATGTAAATAATTTTGTAAACCTAACTTAAATCTCTCTCTTACTTTCTCTCCTTCTTCAATGACATTTTCTATTTATGTTTGAAATTGTGTATGAAATCCATATATAGAATATTATTATGCAAGTTGATATACATCCTTACATAATTTTTCCATGGCATGCATCAATAATATAATCATGTTTTATGTTGGACATTAATTTAAATTCAAATAAAAATAAAAAGTACGCAAAGTGTACGCATAAATAGCAACTTGATTTATTAGAGATTGAGTAAGGTAAGCATAATATATACATTTATGGAAGAAAAGTTTAAAACATATGGTTAGAATGTACCTTCTTTTTTTTTTTAATAATTCAAAATACAAGTGTATGAGATTGGATTATTTCTCCCTTAGCTTTCATTTATAATTAAATTTTTGTGGGATGAACATAATGTAATTACCAAATGGTGTAAGATATAATGATGGTTTAAAGAATAGGTCGTGTTGATTCTTGGTTGAAATGATGTGGAATAAGATCTAGGACAATTGGATCATGTTTGTGATAATGACTTGTAATATGAAAGGAGTATTCGATAACTTGGTTCATCTACATATAGAGGAAACTCTGTCAAAATTTTAGTAGAATTATTAATAAATAAAGGAGCATGATTAATTGTATAAATAGGTGTCAAAAATAAATTAGCCATAATAAAGGCTCATATTCGATGAGAATGTGTATAATTGTTGTAAAATTTCATGTTTTAACATCCTTTGGTTGATGGAGGTGTTATATCACGATCCTGCTCTTGCTTTCTTTCTTTGTTTTTTTTTTTTGGTAATATTCAAGTTTTATTTCATGTTATATTATCCATAATATCTTGTTTATGTTTATCATTTTTTTTTAATATACTTAGTTAATTTATATCATAGCTATTCTTATTTTGTTTATTTATGTTTTTTTTAATGTTTAGTTAAGTTTATTTTTGCCAAGATTAAAAGGTTACACTAATGGTGTAAGAATAAACATAGTACCAATTCATCATGGACTTTAATGTTTAAATTCAAGAAAATTTGTTTTTAACATGTGTTGTAATTTTTATCTTAATAAATCGTAATATCCTCATTGTTAAGTGGTGAATCTTGATTTGTAGTGTCAATCCTTGACATAACAAATACTTGATTATTTCATAGTCTATCACATAGTATATTGGTATCTATGCTATGAAAAGATTTTGATTTGTTGTTGACATAAGATAACATCATAAATAATTGATAACATTTACAAGTGTTGACATTACTCATATAAGGTAATTAAAGATAATTAATATGATCATGTTAATAAATTCAAATGAGCCATTAATGATAAATCATTCATTTAGAACCTTCATTATGTGTAGTTTACAATTGAGTAATAAAAAGAGTTTTGACTATACTTATTTGAAATACTATTAGTGGATCCTTTGACATTGGCTATTGTGTTGTGTCTATTAAATTTTTACATTAATATCACATCTTTTAGATCTCTTTAACTTTGTTTCTTTTATTATTTATGATTTTGTATCCTTAATCTCCATATAGATCAATCCTGATTTTGTCGTGTTATTTATTACTTTGATACTCCTGCACTTGAGAAAAAACATCAATTATTTGATCATGTCAATGTCATATTGGTCATCCATTAAATATGGACATACTCTAATATAATTTTGTGGGTATAGTTATGACAAGCAAGACATTTGAACATGTAATATTTGATATCGACATTATAGAGGGTAAGTTAAGTAGCTTGAGGTTAGGGCATGTTTGTTTAGACATATGTCTTCAAGTGAATCAATCCTTTTACCTAGGGTGTTGCCTTATTGAACTATATAGACACTTTTGGTTTAATTTAGAGACTAGTGGTTTTTAGGCTAGTTAGGTCAACGAGACTTCTTAGATGTTGAGTCACCTTTTTTGGAATTTGTGAAGCAACAAGTCAAATGATACACCTGGACCTAAAGAGGTGTGATTCACACTTGACTTTTAGATCCTTGGTATGCTTTATGTCCCATCAGGGTTTTGGATTGGTACTTTATTTAGATCTTGCCTCGTGCGATGTGTCATAGACCTGGTAGGTGATTAGAGGTGTAAATCCTAAACTTGTGAATGTTTATATTTGATATTATGTAATGCAATGAAATAAACAATAAGTGTCATAACTCAATTTTTGACCCTTAATTTCAAAAATATTTTCCAAAAATAAAAAACAAAAATTAAAAAAGAAGTGTTTTCAATGCATTTTAGCCATGCACACATCTATTTTGTGATTTTTTACTAATTTTCTCTTGTTGATATCTTCTTGATAAAATAAAAAAGTCAAAAATATGTTTTCAACGCATTTTCTTCCATTTTTTTAATTTTCAATGTCTTTAAAAAAAAACCAAAATTTAAAAATATACTTTGTATGCATTTTGGCCTTTAACACATCCATTTTGTAATTCTTGATTATTTTTCTTATCGAATTAATTTTAGAGTTGTGTTTTGAAACAAAAAAGAAAAATATAAGAATCAAAATAGAGAGCCTCAACCTCCTGGGAGAGGAGCTTTTACGCGTAAGAATCCAACTAGAAAGTGGACAAAATGGACAAGTTGGCATAAGAGCAAAACAAGAGGAATGAAGTACCAAAAAAAAAATACAATAGAGATATTCTTAGAATATGTTTGTGATAAGGGATAAAAAATAAAAAAATTCCTATGTAAAGGGTTATAAATCAAAGTGAATAGTGAATATAAAAATAGGAATTTAAGGAAGAAAGAGAGGAAGAGTATACGAAACCATAGCCACCATAGGGCTAAAGAGAGAAAAAGAAAGAGAAAGAGATAAAGAAATGAAATGGACACCCTTATTATAAACCCCAGTCTCAGTATTAAAAAAAATTAAGTATTCACCGGGGAATGAAATGGGTTAATTAAGAGATAAATAAAGAAATATTAAATAGAATAAAATAAGTTCTTAAAGATTTAAAACTCTTGTGTACATTATTTCAAAAATGAGCTAAGATGGAATGTCTGATGTGTAAATCCCTGGTTAAATGAATTCACGTTATTAGTGAAATATTGAAAATTTAATTTGGTAATGCAAGAGTTAATTTTAAAATAAAAAATAAACTATATAAAAAGGGTTAAATTCAATAAGAGGAAGGATAAATAACACTAAGTTAGTAGAAAGAGAGAATCTTATGGGGACAAAATAAAAATATAAAGACAAATGAGGTTAAATTGTAAATAGCAAACAAAATTGACTATAAATGCCCTTCCTCTTATTATTGGTCGGCAACCTTGAATAAGAAATGGAGGGGGGGGGGTTTAAGGTTTTATTGGTTAAACCTTATTAAATCTTGGAAAATTACATCTAAGAGGGTTAGTTTTAGCAATCAAAAGGATTTAAAAGAAGATTGGAGTTAGAGAAATTGAAGATTTTCTAGGATTTGTTGGGTATAGAGGGATGGTTTTGGGAGGAGAAGAGAAGAAGTGAGGAAAAAGCATGGTTCTTGGTTGGTTTCTTCTCATTTCTTAGTGATTAAGAGGTAAGAAACACACTATACATGATTTGATTTAGTTTTGTTGTGGATTTATGCACTTTAATGAAATGTTTACATAAAGTTAGGGTTTATGAAGGAATGCTTGAAATTATTTGTTTAACTCTTGATACATGTTAAATAGGGGAAAAAAAGGGAAGGAATAAAGATTTTTGGCTAGAGTGATAATTGCACAAAACTGAAAGAAAAGTCCATCCCCCCATCATGTTTGGAAATTTCAGCTAGAGTAGAAAAATGTGAGGGGAGGAAGTTTGTTAAATTCTTTGGTTGTATTTGAGTTATTGGTGCTTGAAATAAGATATAGAAGAAAAATTAATAAAAAGAAAAAAACTCTAGGGCACCTAAGTGATAGTTTTTGGCCAAGACTTGTTATACGAGGGATGAATTTAATTTGGTTCAATTGTTAGAATATTGAGTTGAATTATGATTGAATAAATGTATAATAAATGAATTATGATGATTTGGTTGTGTGGGAGCAAAAAAAAAAGCTTGATTTTTTTGGGCTTGATTTGGCTAAATTGACCAATAAAAAAGAGTAATATATTGGTATGAATCACCCATGTAAATATCATGAAAATGTGTTTTGAAACTAAATCGTGTTGTGATGATGGATTATTCTCAGAGCGACGTCGAATGACGCATAACCTTCTAAAAAGTATTGGAAAAGGAAAGAGTTTTTGGTTTAATCATAAAATTATGATTAAAGTTCAGGAGTCACCACCTAGTATTATGGTTATTAGAAAACTTATGGTCCGCGAGAGTCTTGGTAAGAGACTGGTTGTGTTAGGGGAAGCTGTATCACCCCTAGTGCACCTTACCTGAGGTAAGCTGCATTGTTACTTGATTGTTTTTCTAAGTCAAGTTTCTATTTGTAAGTTTTTTTCTAAGGTCTAAGGCAGATCTCTCTTTTTAAGAGAGTCTACTTTATTAAGTTAAATCCTAACCACTTTAAAGTCTAAATTTTAGCATTGCATTATTTTTTTAATTTTTATATCTTTAATATCTAGTAATATACTTTATTGTATATTTTACACCTTCAAGTATTAAAGTTTACAGCTAAACCTTAAAACTTTATATATAAAGTGAACAAAATGATAGGTGAAAGGTTTTTTGATATTTTGGCCAAACCCTAATGAATAACCATAAACTGGTTACGATATCCAATTTTTTTAGAAAGCATGCTGAAAATGTTGCGATTTTTATCTTTTAGAAAATATGCTTGGAAAACTTTTAAAATTTTGCCGTATGCATGAAAACAAAATATTTTTTTTGAAATGAATTTATTTTTTTATTTTTTGCTTTTTTTTTTAAATTTAAGAGGAAACCAGATATTTTTAATACTAGATTTGTATCTTACAATATAAATCTACACCCCAATATTATGCAAAATTGTTGGAAAAACATGCGAGAAAATCACAAATATTTTGAAATGACCCTTGGAATTTTTTTGGAATTTATATATATATATATATATATATTTTATTATATTATTAAATATAAATTGGGTTGGACCCGGCCTAGCCATCCGGGCTGGGCTAAAACAGGTCCAACCTGACTTAGTCGGGTTGGGCTGATTGGTGACCCAACAAACCCATCTTTTTTTTTAGGTGGGCTGGACCCAACCTAGACATATGAGCTAGGCCGAAATGGGCCTAGCCCAATGACCTTGTTAATTATTTTTGCTATATGCAAAATTGCATGTGGTTACTAGGTGAATCAGGGAAGAAGAAGAAGAAGAAGAAGAACAAAAAAAAAGAAGAAGAAGGGGAGTAGGCTACCTTATGCAGCGGTGATGGCTGATCGTGTTGGAACATCGATGCAAGGCTGGAGGCGGTGTTAGTGTAAGGTGTGGCGGTGTAAAAACAGGAGGGAAGAGAGATTTGTGTTGGAGAGATGAAGTTTACAGAAGCAATTCTTGATGTAAGGGTGGCTCGCTGGTGGCTCATGATGGAGCTGGTGGTAGATAAGCTCGTGGTGAGATTATTGGTGGCCAAAGATCACGGTGGAGAGAGAGGGAAGAGAGAGAACTGATGGCAGAAAGAAAAAAAATTAGGGAGGGAGACTGATTTTTTGTCAACTTTACACCCAATTTTCTTCATACTCAGGACATGAAATCCACCCTTATTTATAGGGGGCAGGAGAGGAATATTTTAGGTTTAATGGTGCCAAATCATGAACCTTGATTTAGCTATGAAGGATCCCAATTGTTAGTTCAAAGTAGACATTATAAATTGTCAAATTTGGTAGTTGAAGACCGCCTGAGTTGGCCTCTTTAGGCCAGCGCTACAACTATTGTGGTGTCAATTGGTCAGAAAGAATTATACCGGGGTGTAGTCAGATGTAAGGTGATCATTTTCATGTAAGTTTTGTCAAATTTGGTGGAGAGATGAAGCATTAAATGTCCCTGAAAAGTAGAGTCCTAAGCAGTCTTTTCAGGTGAAAATTGAAGAAGAAAATGAATACTAACCAAAAAGGCGTAATTTTGGTAAAGTTCAATTTAATTATTTGATTTGTGATTTCTCTCAATTACACCCTTGATTTGCTTCAAACTTTCAATTTAATGCAAATTTGCCCCTGAAGAACTTCAATTTCAGTCTTGGATTTCAATGATTTTTTCCTTTTGGTCATTGGTCTTGGATTTATGCACAATGACCCTTAATTAACCATTAAATTTTTAATTTTCTTCAATTTCACCCTTGATTTCAACCAATTAGGTTCCTATAGTTTGGCGCCTTTTGTAAAATGGTTATTGGTTGTGAATTTCTTCAATTTAATCCTTAATTGATCCAAAAACTTTAATTTTCTTGCAATTTTACCTCTGATTTGAACCAATTAACTTTGTAAAGATTAAATTAGGTTCTCTAAAATTCCAATCTTCTTAATTAAGTCCAAATTAGGCTCCCAAACTTTATTTTTCACTAATTAAACTCCTAATAAAATTAATTTGACCAATTTAAAGTATAATTATGTCTTTGTACCTAATTAAATCCTTTAATTGGAACCAAATCAATTCTTAAACATAATTAAATTCTCAATTTGGCCCATGATTAAATCAAATTGACATATTAAAATCTAATTATGTCCCTACGCTTAATTTTTATGTAAATTCATCCTAAAATCGTTTAATTTGATTTAGAATCCGCATTGTTGTTCCATTTTTGGTATAAAAAGGTATGATTAGGCTCTTAATTTATCTTGAAATTTCAACTTGATTTTTTCTGTATATTTAGGACCCTCCTTAACTTGTTTTTGTCAAAATACCAGTTTTCTTGTTGTTATTATTTATTATTTATTTTAAAAGGAAAAAGGATAAATTTTGAGGAATAACCTAAAAATAGATTATGACAGATTATATGAAGAAAAAGGAAATGCATAGCCATAATAAGGCCATTTGACCAAGTTACAGTGGTTGGGGAGAAAGAAACTCTTGGTAATTTCAAAATTTATGTGTTTTGTCCTAGAATTTTTGGGCATTACAATCATCCTCTCCACTTGAAAACATATCCATCATTTAAGAGCAAAAATGAACTCATCTTCATTTCCACCAAAACCCAAAACATAACCAAGAACCGTAACCATATCCTTACCTACCTCATTGGATTTTTGCCACCCATATCCCTTACCAACCACCATAAGCTCCTTCACAACGTCCCTAGCAGTATCGCTACTCATGGCGACCATAAATCTTATAGAAACCAAGAGAGAAAAAAAAATAAAAAAACAACACATTTTTGCCACCCATATCCCTTACCAACCACCATAAGCTCCTCCACAACATCCCTAGCAGTATAGCTACTCATGGCGACCATAACTCATATAGAAACCAAGAGAGAAAAATAAAAAAACAAAACAATAGTAAATAAAAGAAGGGAACAACATACAATTGAAACCTCAAGCCACCAAAAATTCGCTCCACCACTGGTGGTGGCTTACATCACCACAACTAGAAGGAAAACCAAGGAATGGTGCAACCTATAGAGTGGTCCACGTGCTACATCCTGCCACCAATAAGCTGAATAATGAGTTGGAAGCCAAGTTGTTCAAAATAAACACTATCAAAGGAAAAAAAAGACTGAAACTTTTTGACCACTAATATCCTCCTCTAAATGGTGATGACCAATATCTACACTACCACTAGAAAAAGGAAAAAAAGTGGTGCTTTCTATGGATTAGGCCACTGCCTTATCTCTGCATGGTGTAGCCAAATGGCATGATGAAATTCGAGCCATCATTACCAACTTTTCCAACATTTTTTTTGCCATTTCCACCTACTGTTTTTTCCTAATCTATTCTAGCTCATCAACTTTAGAAGGTCCATTTCAAATGCTAAACATTTTATGAATGATTATTTTGATTTATGCTTGATTTGGATGTGTTTTTGTGATGAAATCATTGGGTTTGTACAAACTTTGAGATTGATTGCGTATGTATGTGAATACTTGAATTTGTTTTGTGGATGATCGTTCATTATGAATGTGTTCAATGTATTTTCAAATCCTTTTGATTTTTATGTTTCTAGGTCAAATCCTTTAACGTTTGCATCTCGTTCATGTTTGATGTTCTTGACCATTCCTTTATGTTATTTATGTGAAAGTTTGCTTTTTCAAAAAAGGATAATGGTCACACTTATATATACATTTGCATTTTATTTAATATCTTGTTTATAAAATTCACTGAGGGTTCGACTCACATTAAAAAACTGCTACGAGTTGACATTCCATAAACCCTTTCATAAACTTTTTTTTTTAAAGCACATAAAAAATGTTTTGTTATTCACTTTTAGTGTTTGAGATTAATCGACTCATAATAAGCAACTATCTTAAATGTTGAAAAGGAGTAATGCCCCGGTCTTTTTTGTTTTCAAAACATGTTTTCCTTTCAAAATTTTTAGCCTTTAAGTCTAATATACATCAATGAAATTTAAGTGTCTATTAGGGGTACTAATTTTTCATAGTAAGTCCAAAGTATTTGTGTCACTAGATCCAACCTCTAAGTAGATCAACCCATGATAGTTACTGCTTGGATATTTGAACTAAGGCACAAAACCTCATTTCACAAAAATATTATGAGTGAACCTTAGTACTATAGGATAAATGAATATGAACAAGCATTATCTATAGGCCATTATTGCATAAACAAAATGTTTAAAGACAACACCTCTTAGGATTTAGGTTGGGTTCAATTAGCCCAATAAAAGCCTATCCAATTATTCACTTGCATAGCTTGATGGATTATTAATAGTCACAGGTTGTGATCAAGAGTAAATGATTGTAGATATGTCAATTCACCAAACAATTGAGAGTGTCATAGATGACTTGAACTTTAGAATGAATAGACTCAAGCTCGCACATCCACCTAGTAGTATTAGGCACAATATACCATTAAAAATAAAGGACAATTAGCAATGCAACTTATCTTAAGTATGATGTTTTTAGTAATAACATCTTCTCTCTAGCATAACCAATCCTTTACCTTAGAATTCTGTAAACCAGTTATGGTTTTTTAATGACCATAATATTAGGAGACGACTTCTTTTCATAAAATAAGACCTTCTTCCTCACAACAACTAAAAAACCTTTTTTTTTTTTTAAGAAAGAGAACAGGTTACTGCAATGTTGGGTGAGACAATAAGAAATATGTATGACTACTTTAAATAATACAATAGTTCATTGCACAGTATTTTTATAATACTTGCACCAATCGAATATCAATATTGCAATAAAAGATAACTTAATCGGCCTTCATGCACGTTGATAGTTCACATAATTAAGACAGGACTTAGGGTACACAATCCCTTTAGTGATACCATGAGCACTGTTACAGAAAGAAGAGAGTTGTTGGCCTCAAATAGATTATTTCAATTGAATATTGTCTAACGTGATGTTGGTGCAAGCAATGCTACTGCTACAATTGAAGTTGATAGCCACTGTTGTCTTCGCCGTGCCTTGTGCCCTAGAATAGCTTACATCGCTTATGTGCACCCTGGTTTGCTTTCACAATCATAAATCAGAGAAAACACCATTTATTTCAGAAACCAGATTGTAATGTTTATTTTAATCCAATATCATATCATTAAGCTTGGCTTACATTTTTTTTTCTTGCGGATCACCATAGTGCTCATCGATGATAATTGGATTTTCCACTGCTCTGAAGATTAAATCAGAGAAATGGACGTCTTTGACATTACCTCTAGCCCCCCTGTGTTGAAAGCTAAGCTGATTACTTGTGGCTGAAGCCTTGGAAGAAGACTATGCAGACTGTAGCAAGAAGAATGAAGAAATGGAAGAAATTCTGTTAAATTGGTTAAGGAGGCAGTTAAAACCGTTATAGTAGTTATAATTGTTTTTACTGTTACAAATCAGTTACAAACCGTTTCTTACATGTGTAAGAATCGTGACCCTCCATTATTTGATGGATGAGATGATTTGGATTCCTAAAATAATGAAATCAGTTACATGTAATGTGTATAAAAGCAGAGTTTGCTGCATTAATGAAATACAGAAAAACTATAAAAATTTCTTCTCAATCTTCTCTGCAAACTTAAATACAATTTTCTTCTTAATACCTCTAGAAAACAAATATGGTATCAGAGCCCACAAACTGATTCCTAAGAGGGGCGTAAACTGTGAAAAACAGATTGATTAAACTGTTAATTACTCAAAAAATGGTAGGATCAAGCTTACCTGGAGGAGATTTAAGAACTCCACAGTTCAATGGCACAAATTACGACTTTTAGGCTGTAAATATGGAGATAATCCTCATAGCATTTGATCTATGGGACGTAATAGAAGTTGGAATACAATCTCATTAATCACCCGAGGTTGCAACTGGATTAGGCGATGAAGAGAGAGAAGCTGAGCAAACTACATTGCAAACACCCACTACATTTAGAGAAGGCAAAATCAAGAACGCAAAGGCATTAAGCCTCATACAAGGAGCATTAACAGACGACCTTTTCCCATGTATAAGAAATGAGAAGACTGCAAAGGGAGCTTGGGACATTTTGAGCAGAGAATTCAGAGGAGATAAAAAGGTTAGAGCTGTAAAACTTCAAGCAGTGAGAGTTGACTTTGAATACCCGAGAATGTCAGAAAGTTAAAACTTAGATGGATATCTAGCTAAATTCTTTGCAACTGTGAATAACCTGAAATCATTAGGAGAAGATGTGTAAGAAAATAGAATTGTGCATAAATTGCTAATGAGTCTAAGCAGAAGATATAAGTCCATTGTGTCAATCATTGAGGAAACACGAGATCTTGATGTTCTGAGAGCAGAAGAAGTCATTACTTCTGTTAAAGTCTATGATAAGAGGGAAGATCTACATGATGATAGGGATAAGCTAGCAGGAACAGAGAAAGCCTTTAACAGTTTAAAGGTTGGAAACAATCAAGCCTACAGCTCACACAAGGGTTTCCAAGGCAGACTTTCTCAAATATGGAAATCACAAGACATGAGGGGATCAAATTCATTTCCAAACAGGAACTTAAACAACTACAACAATTCAAACTAGAACAACACTGCTTGGGGAAGTAGTCAAGCGAGTGTAAAGCCACAGTGTCAAGTCTGCTAGAAGCAACACTTTGGATTGTGCAGACATAAAGGAAAACCAAGATATGGAAGATGCAATCGGTTTGGCCATATTGCAAAAGACTGTGAAAGTCACAGTCACAAACAACTAGCAAATTATGCAAAAGAAGAGAGAGTATCCACTGGAACCATGTTCTATGCTTGCCATTCTGCAAGCTTGCAAGATAGAAAGATATGGTTTGTGGATAGTGCCTGCAGCAACCACATGACCTCTAAAGAATCTGAACTAATCAACATCGATAGAACAGTGACTTGCAAAGTAAAGATGGGCTCAGGAGATCTTGTGCAAGTAACTGGAAAAGGCACATTGGTTGTGGAAACTCAGCATGGAAAAAGATATATAAAAGAGGTATTGCTTATTCCCGGATTGGATGAAAATCTATTGAGTGTAGGCCAGATGATGGAGCATGGTTATTATATCCTTTTTGGAGGTAACAAAGCAGTGATATTTGATGATGAAAGCCTAAAAAATGTCATAGAAATAGTGATCATGGGAGGAAATCGATGCTTTCCCCTTTCACTCGAGTCCATCACACCTGCAGCAAGGAAAGCTTCAGTGACTAAGAACTCCTGGATATAGCATAGAAGACTGGGACACCTGAACTTTGCTAGCATGAAGAAGATGCAGCAGAAAGAGATGGTATGTGGACTTCCTGTTTTGACAGAAGTAGAAGATGTTTGTGCAGGTTGTGCATCAGGCAAACATCACAGGGAGAAATTCGACAAGAAACAAGCGTGGAGAGCAAGCTATCCACTGGAATTAATTCACACTAATCTGTGTGGACCAATGCAGAATGAATCTATAGGAGGGAACAGATACTTCATCACATTCATTGGCGATTACTCAAGAATGTGTTGGGTATACTTCCTCAGAAACAAATCTGATGCACTCAATGTGTTCAAGAAATTTAAAGCATTTGTTGAGCTGCAAAGTGGATATAAATTGAAGAAGCTGAGAAGTGACAGAGGTGATGAATATACCTCAAATGAGTTTGAAGAATTCTGTGCAAAAAAAGGAATGGAGAGGCAACTAATAGTTGCATACTCCCCTCAACAGAATGGAGTTGCAGAGAAGAGAAACAGAACAATTTGCGAAATGGCAAGGTCCATGCTGTTAGAGAAAGAAATGCCAGTAACCTTCGGGGCAGAAGCTGTGAATACAGCTGTGTATATTCAGAACAGATGTTATACAACATCAGTCATTAAAAAGACTCCATTTGAAGCCTTCACGGGAAGAAAGCCAGGAGTCAAGCATCTAAAGGTGTTCGGTTGCTTGTGCTACACTCACATCCCATCATCACTAAGGTAGAAATGGGATAGTAAAGCTGGAAAGGGAGTGTTTGTTGGATATGGTAACTGTGAGAAAGGGTATAGAGTATATGACCTGAAACCTGAGAAGATTGTTCTCTCAAGAAGTGTGATTTTTAGTGAAGATAGAGCATGTAATTGGGAAAGAAATCTGATGAACCAAAACCGCTTGTCTCTCAATCTTGAAGGAGGTGAAGTTGAAGGTGAAAATTCTGAAGAACACTCTTCTGCAGCTCAACTCGATAATGTTGAACACTGCCATCAAAATTCTACAGTTGGAGAGTTAGCTGAGAATATTGACAGTGATAACAGTCAACAATCTTCACCTAGCTCTACTCTAGTAAAATTGAAAACTTTGGAAGATGTATATGTAAGTTGTCACATGTGCATCATAGAACCTGAGAACTATCAAGAGGCTTTTGAAGATAAAGCCTGGCAGGAGGCTATGAAAGAAGAATTGGAAGTGATAAAGAAGAACAATACTTGGGAATTAGTGGAGAGACCGATTGATAAACTTGTGATAGGAGTGAAATGGGTGTACAAAACTAAGCTTCATCTTGATGAAACAATACAAAAACACAAGGCTCACCTTGTAGCAAAAGGATATGCACAAAAATCCAGAATTGATTACAATGAAACCTTTGCACCAGTAGCAAGACTGGACACAATTCGGACTCTCATTGCACTTGCAACACAAAAGGGATGGAAGTTGTTTTAGTTGGATGTTAAGTCAGCTTTTCTAAATTGTATCTGTCATAACCCAATTCTGGGTTATTCCCCAAAAATCGATTTCTTTTTCAAAATAAAAATCAAAAAATAAAATAAAGGCCGATAATGTAGAGAAAACAGATTAAGAAAGACTGCAAAAATAGGCAAAAATCAAGCTGCAATTTTTGAAGGAAATTCAAGACCTAATTGTGCCCCATTATGCCCAAAAATGGAGAAAAAAGATGCAAATTTAAGGTGAAATTAAATGATTATTGGACGAATTTGCATAAAAATTAAGTCTAGTGACATAATTAAATTTTTAATAGGCCAATTTGATTTAATCATGGGCCAAATTAAATTTTAATTATGTTTAAGAATTAATTTGGGGTCCAATTGAAGGATTTAATTAAGTGCAAGGACTTAATTATACTTTAAATGAGTCAAATTAATTTATTTGGGGCAGGAATTTTACGTGCATTTTTACGTGAACTAATACGTCCATTCTTGCGGGAACCAATTCTTGGTAAAAGTTTTGCCATATTTTATCATCTCAAAAATGAAGTCTGAGGTCTATGGATATATCCATTTCGTGTCAAAATAGATTATTTGTATATCGGATCCTTTAGAGAGTCTCCGCTTAGAAAAATTATCCTTGTCTTTGTTTATGTCTCGGGTTGGAGCAAATTATTAGAATTCATCCCCGTCGACGTATTAGTCGACATTTTTCACAAATTTTACGAGCGGAAGCCCTTATCTTCATATTTTTCATTCCTTAATTTTGAATATACATACTTTTTGTGAAGAAAAAAAGTTTCGTTAAATTTTGAAATCGTAAATTGTATTCCTATAAAATATAAAAAATAAAAGGAATGTGAAAAATTAAGTTTGAGAGCCTAATTTGAGCTTAATTGAGAAGATTGGAATTTTAAGAGACCAAATTTAATTTTTACCAAGTTAATTGATTGAAATTAGGGGCCAAATTGCAAGAAAATTGAAGTTTTGGGGTCAATTAGGGGTTAAATTGACAAAATTCAAAGCCAAGGACCAATCTGTAAAATGCGCCAAACTATAGGGGTTTAATTGATAAAATCCAGGGGTCAAATTGAAGAAATTGAAAGTTTAATGGTCAATTAGGGACGAAATTGCATAAATCCGAGACCAAGGACCATATTGCAAAAGGCGCGTAAATCCGGGGCTGAAGTTGAAGTTGAAGTTACGCCGGGACCAAATTGCATTAAATCAAAAGTTTAGGGTCAATTGGGGATTCTATTGAAAGAAATTGAAAGCTGGAGGACTAAGTTGAAAATCGGCGAAAATGCCTAATTTTAACCCAAAACGGCGTCGTTTTTGCGTTAAAAAAAAGAGAGACCAGGAGACGCGTTGCTTTGTCACTGTTCATCATCTTCCCCGTGAAGCTGTCAGGGTAGCAATTTTGTAGGTGCATTTAATGCCTTGTTTGGCCCCCAAAATTGACAACTCATGCACCAAAATGGCCACCTGAAACCCCTCTATCCCCGAGCATTGTCCGGTCAGGCCTATAAACGTCAAAACTGCTCTTATGACCGGCCTAAAGTGGACACCTCAAGCAGCCTTGGATTGCCAAATTTGGCAGTTCAAGGTGCACACTTTGAATCGACGGTTTGGATTCTTCCAGTCAAATCAAGGACTGAAAATTTTTCCCTCGTGAAGACAAGATTGCCCTCTTCCACCGCCTATAAATAAAGGTGGATTTCATGGCTTGAGGGAGGAGAAATTTGGGTACAAAAATTGCCAAAAATCAGCTTACTCTGTTTTCTTTTCCAGCCAACGTTGCTCCCTTCCTTCTCTCTCCACCGTCTCTTCAGCCCTTGAAGACCCCACAGAAGCCTTCCTCCTCCACCAAAAGATGGCAGCGCAGCCTCCCTACAAACCCAAATCCTCACCAGTGGCAGAACAACCACCGCGACCGCTGGTCCCTCTCCCGCTACAGATTTTCTTCTTCTTCTTTCATCCTGCTCTACCACCGGCCACCATCTCTGCCACAGCCTCAGCCACTATCCTCACGTCAGTCGCTCCCCGTCTCGACCAGCCAGGCCTCCATCGATGTCAGGTAGTGCCGTCTCTCCGTTGCTGCCAACCAGGTTGCTGCATGCAGAACGAATTCTTGCTCTGCATGCAGCATGATTAATTAGCATGGTTGCTCAACAACCATGCGGGCAAGGGCCAGACCATTTGGGTCCGGCTTGGCCCAAAAAAAAAGGAGAAAAGGATATGTTGGGCTGAGATCGGCCCAACCAAAAGTTCCTGGGCTTGGCCTAATTTTCTGGGCCGGCCCAACCTATATGTTTTAATAATATTTATTTAATATATATAATATTATATTATATATTTCTTTTTAAAACAAAAAACAAAAAAAATTCCAAAAAAAATTCAAAAATCATTTCAAAAAAATTGTGATTTTCTCAAATATTTTTCTACCAATTTTGCATAATATCGGATTGTATATTTACACTGTAAAATACAAATCCGGTATTAAAATACCTGGTTTTCTCCGAAATATTTCAAAAAAAAATTTAAAACATTTTCAAAAAAATCTTAAAAAAATTTAAATCAATTTCCCTTTTAAAAAAAATTATTTTCATGCATACGGCCAAATCCTAAAAATTTTCCAAGCATATTTTCATTAAAAGATTGCATCTTTCTCATGTTTTGAAAATCCAAAAAAATGAATATCATAACCAGTTTATGATCATCCATTAGGGTTTGGCCAAAATATCAAAAACCTTTTTCCAATCTTTTTTCTAGGATCCAGATGTAGACTTTAATATTTGTGGGGTGTAAAATTACACGATAAAGTACACCATCAGGTATTAAAGATACAAGGTGTAAATAAATGTCATTCAGACTTTAGAACGGTTAGGATTTAACCCAATAAGGTAGAGATTTTCTCATGAATAGAGATCTGCCTTGAACCTTATAAAAAACTAACGAATAAAACCCGCCTTAGAAAAAAACAATCAAACAACAACGCAGCTTACCTTAGGTAGGGTGCACTGGGGGTGATGCGTCTTACCCTTGCACAACCAGTCCCTTACTCAGACTCTCGCAGACCATAGGTTCCTAGTAACCATAATATTAGGTGGCGACTCCTAAAACATTAATCATAATTTTATGATTAAATCCAAGACCTTTTTCAACACACAACACCTCATACAGGACGCACAACAAGAGCCTCCACCGTCGCCAGACGACGTCGTGGCACTCGCGCCCCCACGACAGTATCCTCAAAGAAAAAGTACATGTTGAGCAGCCTGAAGGGTTTGAAGTAAAGAATGCAGGACACAAAGTTTACAAACTAAAGAAGGCCTTTATGGACTAAAGCAGGCAGCGAGGGCCTGGTACAGTGAAATTGATGCATAACTTTCTATGTGCAAATTCAAAAGGAGCACAAGTGAAGCTACTTTGTATACAAGGTCAGACCTGGAAGGTAATTTGATCATTGTCTCAATCTATGTTGATGACATTGTGTACACTAGCAGCAGTGAAAGGCTGCTTAGTGAATTTAAAAGAGAAATGATGCAGAGGTATGAGATGTCTGATCTTGGGCTCCTACATCATTTTCTTAGCATGGGAATACTGCAAACCAATCAAGGGGTATTTATTCATCAAGACAAATATGCCAAATCCTTGCTTAGTAAGTTTGGACTTGGTGACTGCAAACCAGTCTCCATTCCCTTGGCCACTGGTGAGAAACTAAAGAAGGTGGATGGGAGTGAGTTGGCTGATGAAGGAATTTATAGAAAAATAGTAGGAAGTTTACTATATTTAACAGCTACAAGACCTGATCTAATGTATGCTGCAAGCTTACTATCACGGTTCATGACTGGACCTACCAAGATTCACATGGGAGCTGCAAAGGAGTCCTAAGATATGTGTAAGGAACTCTCAACTATGGGATTGAATACGTAAGGGATCAATCAACAACTCTTATTGGATTTTGTGATGCAGATTGGGCAGGAAGTGAAGATGATAACAGGAGCACTTCGGGCTATGCATTCAACTTTGAAAGTGGAGCATTCTCCTGGTCCTCTGTGAAACAGAACACAGTAGCATTATCAACTGCAGAAGTTGAGTATGTCTCAGCATCTGAAGCAACTGCTCAGGCCATTTGGTTACGGTTTGTTCTTGATGATTTTGGTGAAATGCAAGCTGAGGCAACACCCTTGTTTTGTGATAACATGTCAGCAATTTCAATGGCCAAAAATCCTGTTTTCCATCAAAGAACAAGACACATAAACAGGAAGTATCATTTCATAAGGGAGGCTCTGCAAGGAGTAATTAATGTGAATTTCTGCAGAAGTGAAGAACAACTTGCATACATCTTCATAAAAGCACTGCCTAAAGATAGATTCAAGCAACTAAGGTTGAAGCTTGGAGTTAATCCAGTAAACAGCTTAGGAGAGGCTATTGAAAGCTAAGCTAATTACTTGTGGCTGAAGCCTTGGAAGAAGACTACGTAGACTGTAGCAAGAAGAATGAAGAAATGGAAGAAACTCCAGTTAAATCGGTCAAGGATGCAGTTAAAACTGTTATAGTAGTTATAGTTGTTTTTACTGTTACAAATCAGTTACAAACCGTTTCTTACATGTGTAAGAATCGTGACCCTCCATTATTGGATGGATGAGATGATTTGGATTCCTAAAATAATGGAATCACTTACATGCAATGTGTATAAAAGCAAAGTTTGCTGCATTAATGAAATACAGAAAAACTATAAGAATTTCTTCTGCAAACTTGAATACAATTTTCTTCTCAATGGCTCCAGAAAACAAACACCCTGGCCATGTTTTGATCCGAGCTCCATTGGTTGTACCACTGAAGTTAGCGCGACTTAAAAATGTGCCCTCCACTTCCACCTCATTTCCACCCCCACCAAAACTCCCAATGCTGTTTCGAAGTTGAGCAACAAAAATACTGAGGTTACTGCTGATAATCGCGTTTGGAGTTTTTTTTAAAAAAATATTATCCTATGAACAGATCCCATTTGAAAAGTGATCTCATGCAATTTAGTTATTCTACAATTCATGGGATGATGTCTTGGAGAAAACTATCCACTTGATCCCATTCGTTTTTTTTTCCTTTTTTTTTTAAAAGAATAGTTTTTGAATTTGTTTGAAAACGGGCAATGACATTCTCCATATTTTATGTATAAAAAGATCATAAATTAGCAGAAATAAAAAAACTGAATATATATAGATGTAGTAATTTAATGAAGACTAAAGACAAGTACTTACCTTATACCATGACCAGGGCCACAAGAAACATCAAGAATAGTAATGTTAGAAGTTTAATCTCCAATGGAGATACAATCATATCACCTGTTATGTTGACATGCATGATCAGCACTTTTGATTACATACTTACAAAATCTAAATTAAGTATTAATTACCAGAACCAATAATTGAGTCGTGGATCGTAACATCGTTAGAGGATGAAATGTGAATTCCGTCGGTGTTAGGGCTGCTATCAGGAGACTGTATGTCTAAGAATCTCAACTCTGCATTTCGGCTTCCCAAGAGAGTGATATGAATTTGTGGACTGTTTACAGTGTTGATGTGGTCCACAAGCAAATGCTCACATTCTTCGAATCTTACAGCCTACAAAATCATTGTATGTATTATACGCTTTAAGATTCTAAAGTTCATTAATTTCTCTCTTTTCTTCTTTTCTGGGCTTGTGTAGTTCTTCGACATATACTTGTTTATATCAAGAGCAATTAACTAGTATTTTTATTATGTACATCACACAGTTTTTCAGACAGTAGAGTTTTTCTGTAAAGATTTAAAAAAAAAAAATGATCCTGCATGTATCGAAATCAAATACCATATTTGTCCCAACTACATTTTCCTTCGCCTTCAACACAATGTTTTAATTTCCAGCATCCATACTTAACTACAAGATCGAAATGCATTACTTACAGTGGGCATAAGAATGAAACATCCCTGTTCAGAAAAATTCGAACACAGTAATTGTTAGACTTTTAAGGGCAGCATAGAAATCAGAAATTAATAAATGAAGCAGTGAAAGCCTGGTGTCCATAAATAAAGCTAGTTTGCATGCTAGTTACAGTGTATCTCTTATGAACCACCAGTCCAGTCTGCCTTTCCATGGCGGTATCGGCAGGAGGCATCCCACCAGCCTTTACCACGTCCATCCATGAGCCCAGATCCACTTACTGTTAGCCAAGCTATGTCCTTAAAGCGTAACCATGTTGACAAATCCCTTTCTTTCCAATTATTTGGACCATCAGGCGCAATAACACGGCCATATAACTGCAAGAAAATTAAAATGAATGAACAAATTAACAAGTTGAGGTCTTTCTATTTTACGAAGAAGTAGAAGAAGAGCGAAGTCACATAATTCATCATGCAATGATAGAAATCTTGGGCTACATTATGGCCAAGACATTCAACCATTAATTCCTTTTATTTTTTCAGTTTATGAATATAAAAGTATTTTCGAATCAATTTTTATATATTAAGATTTTTTTTAACCCGGTTTAAATCATGCTATTATTAAAATTTGACCTTTTATGATTAAGGAAAAGAGCACAATATCAAGCCAACTCTCTCCTTTAACTTCTCTTACAATAACACTGATTTTGTTAGCCTTGCATGGACCGTTGAAGGTCAAAGGGTTCAGGAAAAATGTCTTTCCTTTCGGTATGATCATCGTAGAAGTGCCAGGTGCATTACACGTATCGTTCCATGTCCTTGAGAATGCCTAGATCAAATAAAAATAGAAACCTTGCATTAAAAAAAAAAACAAAATAAAAACCAAGAAAATAACAAGGAAAAATAAAAACGATTAAATCCCTCAACAAAAACTTTTTACCAAGGAGTCGTCAGTACTGATCCCATTCCCAGAAGCTCCATAATTTGTTACATTAAATTCAGCATTAACGCTAATTTGCAAGATGGATCGATATCAGAGCAGTGATAGATATTATTAATTATAGCAAATAGATCCTGCAAATCGACCAAATATTAATTAATATGGACTTTCATGAGGTTCAACACATTAAAATATGGCATCTTATGCTAGTACACTTG
>Ga0325414_1000039_pt1 | contig 63562 bp, 50 predicted proteins | sample PopdelMetagenome_8_FD_206183 | JGI IMG/M metagenome (GOLD analysis project Ga0325414, IMG submission 206183) | Populus deltoides microbial communities from Bellville, Georgia, United States - Leaf-PdKOR-R3 | ecosystem: Host-associated > Plants > Phyllosphere > Phylloplane/Leaf | place: USA... | reverse complement strand
AATGGATTGGCCCCTTGACCAACAAACCAAGAGGAAAAGAGAAACAAATCTTAAAGAAAAATATAATTAGTTTTTCTTGTTTTGTTTGTTTTGTAGGTGACAATGAGATTCACCACCAGCACATGAAGAAAGAGGAGGAAACGTCACTCCAGATCCACTAGGTTTTAGCCTTCCACAAGCAGCGGTGCTTGAGACCCATGTGCCGCCACTGTTCTTGCAGTCCTAAAAGCTTACCAACACTATTCCTGAGTTTTAGAAGGATCTTGCAATTAATTATCAGAGGACTCTCATAAATCCTTTTTTTTTTTACTTTTAAGTCTTATATGACTCTTGCAAATTGTTATGCGATATGGAATTTTAAAAAACCCTTATAGGTTTTACTTTTGTTTTAGATTTTAAGAGGACTCTTGTGAACTTGAGCCAAACCCCTCCATCAAGAGGCTTTTATGATTGAGTGTCAGAGGACTCTTATAAGTCTTTCTTTACCTTTGAGTCTTCGATGGATCTTACAAATATTTCTTACAATTGAGTCTTAGATGATTTTCACAAATCTTTCTTTACTTTTTGAGTCTTAGAGGAATCTTATGAATTTGAGTCAAACTTTACCATCAAGAGGCTCTTGTGATGAAATCTTAAAGGATTATTGTAAATATTTCTTTGCTTTTAAGTTTTAAAAGATTCTCGCAAATCGTTCTTATGATTGAGTATCAAAGGAATCTCACAAATCTTTCATTACTTTTTAAGTCTTAGAGGACTCTAATAAATTTAGGTCAAACCCTTCCATCAGGACACTCTTGCAATTGAGTTCCAGAGGACTCTCGTAAATGTTATTTTACTTTTAAATCTTAGTGGAAACTTGTAATTTGTTTTGCGATTTAGAGTCTCAAAGGACCCACACAAGTTTTTCCTTACTTTTTTTAGTCTTAAAGAACTCTAAAAAATTTAAGCTGAACCTTTCCATCAAAAGGCTCTTGCAAATGAGTCTTAAAGGACTCACACAAGTCTTTCTTTACTTTTGAGTCTTAGAGTACTATTGCAAATATTTCTGGAGATCAACTCATAAAAGATTGATGCAACTATATTATTCAATAGTTTTACTCACGTTTACTTAGTATTTTGCCCATGTTTTATATATAAAATGCCTTGATATTATTATTTTTTATGTTTTAAAGGTAAGATTCGAAAAGGACTAATTTAAAGATAAAATTCAAACCATGTTCTAGCCCGTTTTGAATATTGGCAGATTTGACATTGAATTGATGTTTTACACAGATAATGAGCTGTAACGGTCAAAATTAAGTGATTCTAGCGGCATTAGAAAGATAAAATCCATAACTTTCTATCCATATATAGCAAGAAAAAAAGAAAAAGAAGTGGAAATTACAACCTTAACAGACAAGTCTCATATTCTGTTTGTTTTGTCCTTTGGCCATTTCGACTTGAATATCTTGAGCTAGAAAAGTCTGTTTGTTGCAAACTTAGGTTTGTTGAATACATACTCAAAAACCTATCAACCTACCAAATGTTAGTAGAAAAGGAGCTCATATGAGAGAGATATGATTTTTCTAAGACAACTCATAAATTCTACCAACAAACAAGTTTTGTGAGGAAACAGGTCCAACTTGCTTCCCAAGCATCAAAACCAGCATGGAAATTATCTCTTCATATGAAAAAAGTCTTTACATGAGCAAATTAACTTCTCTAAGTCTAAAGTCTGAGCTTGAAAATTTCATGAAAGACTATTTTTCCTTCTTTATAGGAAAATAGTTATGTACTACTTAAATATAGATTGTCTACTTTGGAAAGAACTCTTTTTTTTTCTTTCCTGATAAAAATGAAATAATAGGAAGATGGGTATTAGGTTTTTTTAACTGATAAAAAGGAAAGAGAGAGAGGTGAAAAAGGTGGTGACCAAAAAGAAGAAAAAAAAAACTCTCATCTTTTTTTTTCTACACTTGAAATTATGTTTTCATCTTTTCTCTTCCTTAGTTTTTTTATTGTCATGAAAGATGAAGTTATTATTCTTGGTTGAAATGATACAGAAGCCTAAAACTATGAGATTTATTTTATCTTCTCTTTAGTTTATATGATGAGTATATGTTTTTCTATGCTTATTTCTTATGATTGTTTAGTTTGATTGTTAGAGTGGACTCTAAGTCATTATTGTAACCAATTTATTGCTAAGTTTACTATCAAAACCAGAGTTGTGATATTTAATTTGTGAAATGACTAAGTTTAATAATTATAGCGAATCTGTATTGTTAATCGTAGGAAAAATATTCAATTAAATCGAACATAGACTCTAGACAATTATGTTGCCTAGATTTATCAACTTTTCTAGTTTTAAGGCTGTCATTAAATTAAATTACTAGCATTGATGTTATAGTTGTTTAATGGTTAAGGGTTAGTTATATTGTGGATCGATTGACTGACTAATATTAAGGAAAGATAAATATTCATAATATAAATTGACATATTGTTTCAATGATCAATTTTGATTTTTATTGGTGAATGTTTACCTGAGACCAAAGTTTTTCTCTTAATAATTTCAATTTATTTAATTTAGTTTGATTACTTTTTTTTGTTTTACCCTAACATAACTTAGATAATCTCAAAATCCCCTATCTTTGAATCATTTAGCATAAAGACAAGAACTAGATCTTCCTCGTGAGATCGACCATTTGTTTGCTCTATATTATCTTAGTTGTTTAAGCTAGGGTGGTTAATTTGTGTGACCACGACATCATAATAAATTTTAGCGTCGTTCTCGGGGAAGTTATTCTTATTGATTCTTATATTATGATTGTTATTTATTTCATTCTTAAAAAAAAATAACTATTCGCACTATTCAAAATGAAATTTTTGGTAGAATTAGGCTTTGGAATTTAGTTTCCTGAAGGAAAACAATGTTCTGAAAAAGGCTAGTCGCTTTTAGCTGCTAACCCCACCCTCTTGAGGTTGAATTCCATTATTTTCTAGGATTTTTAGGCATTTTTATGTTTTAGAGTTAGATTTTCATTTACTTTCACTATTTAAAATCTCTTTTGATTGATTTATTTTTAGGTTATTAGAGTTTTCTTGACTATTTATACCTACAACCTGATCTACTAACCAAGAAAAAGTGCAGGTAGTTCTTGAAATAGAAAACACTTTATGCAGGTTATGAAAGGAAGCTTGCATCAACACTATGGTTGTTGCATGACAACAAACACTCAAGGAGCTTGCTAGTCCTAATATGGAGAATCAACCATTGTGCATAAACATCGACAACAACACCAACTTTGAGCTCAAATATGGGTTTATACACCTACCATCAATATTTAATGGACTTGTCGGAAAAGACCCTCATACTTATCTTAGGAATTCTATATGGTTTACGTTGGAATGAAACTGCATGGAATTGATAAAGAACAAGTTAAGTTGAACGTTTTTCATTTCTCTTTAAAAGGAGCAATAAAAGCATGGTTTTTCTCCATCCTTCCAGGTTCCATTGGAACGTGGAATGGCATGAAAAAGTTTTTACTTAAGCAGTATTTTCCAGCCTCTCGAGTTGTCAATATAAGGAAGGAAATATGTGGGATTTGGCACTCTTATGAGGAAACACTCTCTTAATATTGGTAAAGATTTGAGTAGTTGTGCATTTAATGTCCTCATCATTAAATACCCGATTAGCTACTCATTCAATACTTCTATGAAGGGTTAATTCCTACTGACCGAAGTATCATTGATGCGGCAAGTGGAGGAGCGTTAGTAGATAAAACACCTGAGGCTACATGCCAATTGATCTCATATATGGCAGCCAACTCGAAATAATTTGGCACATGTGGAGACTTCCCAAGAAAACGAGTAAACGAGGTAAGTATTGTTAACCTTAAGAATAAAGTTATTGATCTTACTTCTCTTGTGCATTCTTTGTCTTGTGGAAATGTACAACAACTAAAAGTTTATAATATATGCTTGTTACAAGGTCATGCTTTAGATATGTGCCTAACAATACAACAAGACTACATTGAACAAACTAATATAGTTAATGGAGTATTCAATGGCCAGTTCCAGTGTAAATACGATCCTTTTTATAACATATACAATCCCGGATGGAGAGATCACCTGAACTTACGCTATGAGAACCTACCATAACAGGGTAATCAAGACCGACAGTTCCACCTCATGGATTTCAACCCCAATAGAATTATCAAGCGAGACAACCTCTTGCATTTACAAATTCCAATGTTATGGGGTCATCAAATGATCTTCATGAGATGATGAAAACCTCAGCTTCTAACACAATAACTTTACAACAAAATTTCATGTCTTTTCAATAGAAACAAGGCCACGTATTAATAATTTAGAAAAGAAAATAGGGCAATGCTTCAAGTATAGAAAAATTAGAAGCATAAGTCAGCAGAAAATTGTCCTTTCAAGCATTGAATCCAAAAGAGAATGTTAGTACGATCACGCTGCGAAGTGGGAAAAAACTTGAAGAGCAAAGGTCCAAGAAATTAAGATGGAGGAAGAAGAGGATATAGAAACCAAAATGAGCATAAATAAGAAACAACCTACTCCTCCATAGACTGAAACAACCACCAATACTTCAAAGGTAAGTCCTAACTCAATGAATTCTAGTTTCAAGAAAATCTCTCCTTTTCTCCTTTTCCTTTGAATTCTTTTAGGTCTAAGAAAGAGAACAAAGAAAAAGAGATTTTAGAGGTTTTTTATAAAGTGAAACTCAACATTCCTTTGATTAATGCTATTAAGAAAATTCTCAAATAAGCAAAATTCTTGAAGGAGTTGTGTACTACCAAAAGAGCTTACAAGCTAAAAGGCTATGAAAGAATAATTGAGGTTTTCATGGATGATTTCATGGTGTACGGTGATTCTTTTAATAAGTATTTAGAAAATTTATCTTTAGTCTTGAAAAGATGCATTGAAACTAACCTTGTCTAGAACTATGAAATGTGCTATTTTATGCTAGAACAAGGAATAGTTCTTTGGCATGTTGTGTCTTCGCGTGATTTAGAGGTTGATAAAGCTAGAATAGATGTTATTTAATCATTGTCTTACCCCTCGTGTGTGAGGGAGGTTCATTCTTTTCTTGGCCATATAGGTTTTCATCAACATTTTATTAAAGATTTCTCAAAGATTACATCACCCCTGTGCAAATTATTAGCCAAAAAAATGGATTTAGTGTTTGATCAAGCATGTAAAGATGTCTATAATGAGTTTAAAAAGCATATTACATCTACCCACATCATGCAACCACCGAATTAGGATGAACCTTTCGAGATAATATATGATGCGAGTGACTATATGGTAGGGGTTGTACTTGGGTAAAGAATCAGGAAGAACTTTCATGTTATTGCCTATGCTTCTTGCATGTTGAACGAAGCACAATAAAATTACAATACAACTGAAAAAGAACTTTTTGTAGTGATGTTTGCTCTAGAAAAATTCATGTGCTATTTACTTGGTACAAAAGTTGTTGTTTTTACTGACCATGCAACTTTGAGATATCTTTTGAAGAAAAAAAAATCCAAACCAAGATTGATTAGGTTGTTCTTGCTTTTATAAGAATTTGATCTTGAAATCAAAGACAAAAAAAGGTGTTAAAAACCATGTAGCTGATCATTTAAGCTGACTACGAACTAAGGAAATACAAACCAAAACAGTAAGAGAGAGATTCCCTGACAAGCAGTTATATGTGTTATGTTCCTCTACAAGACCATGGTACGCTGATTTGATGAACTATTTATTCATCAAAGAATTCCTTTAAGGTTTGTCTAAATAAAAAAAAAAGATAAATTACGAGTTGATGCTAGATATTATTTTTAAGACACTCCTTATTTGTGGAAACTTTGTGCGGATCAAGTAGTTAGAAGATTTGTGCGACATGATAGATTTCATTTCATTCTCACTTTTTGTCATTCTCATTCTTGTGGTGGGTATTTGGGAGAAAAAAAAAACCACAAGGTACTTGAAAGTGGTCTCTATTGGCCTTTTATTTTTAAAAATGCATATCACTTTTTTAAATCATGTGAAAAATGTCAAAGAACGGGAAATATCACTCATAAGAATCAAATGCCTTTAACTAATGTTCTGTTAAGTGAAATTTTCAATGTTTGGGGTACTGATTTTATGGGTCAATTTCTTTCTTGTTTTGGTAAATCTTTATATCCTTCTTGTTGTTGAATATGTGTCCAAATATATTGAAACAAGAGCCACACGAACTAACAAAGCTCAAGTTGTTTTAGATTTTATCAGGACTCATATATTTAATAGGTTTGGAATCCCAAAACCTATCATTAGTGATTGTGACACTCATTTTTGCAATTGTTTAAAAGAGGCATTATTACGCAAGTACCATGACTCATCAGACTTCCATAGCCTATCACCCTCGAATGAATGGCCAAGTTGAAATTTCAAATCGAGAAATCAAGTCTATTTTAGAGAACATAGTGCAACCTAACCAGTGAGATTGAAGTTTGCGATTTGGTGATGCACTTTGGGCTTATTGGACTGCTTATAAATCACCTATAGGAATGTCACCTTATAAGATTATTTACAGGAAAGCTTGTCATCTCCAAGTGGAGCTTGAACACAAAGCTTTTTAGGCTTTTAAGCAATAAACCTTTGATTATGATGCTACTGGGATTGTAAGGAAGTTGCAATTGTAAGAGTTAGAAGAGATACAAAATGACGCCTACGAGAATGCAAGGATTTACAAAGAAAAGACCAAGAATCTTCATGACTGAATGATTACAAGAAAGGAGTTTCATGTTGGAGACAAAGTTTTTCTTTATCATTCACATTTAAAACTTTTTCCTGGTAAGTTATGCTCTCATTGGATTGGACTCTTTACTATTTCTAATGTTTTTTCTTATGGTGCAGTTGGGATTACAAGTGTAGAAACAAACAAAGTGCTCAAGGTCAATGGGCATCGATTGAAAACTTTTTATGAAGGTTGGATGACAAAGCTCACCGCTTTTGTAGAGTTAGCTGAGCCAATATAAGAGGCATGAGCATGCGATGTGTCAAGCTAATGACACAAAACAAAAGTGCTTACTAGGAGGCAACCCAACTTATAAAAAACATTTCAGAATTGCTTTCTTTTTCCTTTATCTTTTATTTTTCACATTTTAATTTATGTTTGTCATTATCTTCTACTCCTTTTCTGTTATTTCAACATTAAGGACAATGTTGTGTTTAAGTGTAGGGGTGAGAATTTTAGTTTTCTTTACTGTTTCTTTATATTTTATTTGGAAAAAACCCATTAACATTTGAAAACAAATGTTTTCAAACCTTAAGTATTAAGTTTTATCTATTGAACTCTTATTGATAATGAGAATATAAATATTATATATGAGAATTTGTGTGAGATAGATGAAAATATAAATTGAATGAATAAGTGTGCATGCAAGTTTTGAATTTTAATTAGTTTAGAGATTTAGTTTGAAAATATATCATGTTGACTTAATAGTGTTGTGTTAATGTAAGTTTTTGAGCCTTTAACAATATAATCTTTGATGTGTGCATTCTTTCAATGATATGTATATCTAAAACTTGTTTTATGTCTTGTTGATATTATATTCATATTACATATGTGCATGAAGATGGTGAAGGCATTAGGAATTTTAACCATTTGAGTAAAAAATCCAACTTGAAGCATATTATCCTTAGTGAGCTCTTTTGAGCTTGTTTATCTTTTCTTTGCTTTGCCCATGTTACAAGCCTTAACTTTTGGTTTTAGCCTTTTTTTTTTTCATTTTTTTACCTCACCTTAACCTCAGCCCCATTACAATAAAAAAAAATAAGACCTTTAATTCATGTGTTGCTTGTAATATTTTAGTAATGGAGATGAGATTGAAGAGCAAACTTATAGGTAGAATATATTCATTGACTGAATTTGAGAAATTTAAATATATGAGCCCTAAACATATGAATGTTGGAGTATATATCAATGAGAGGACCTATCATTTTGGCATGGAATAGATTTCATTTAAATCTCAATGATTAATTGAGTTTTGAAGTTTACATGTTAATAAATTCATGAAAATTCATGTTTTTATCCTTCTTGATTGTATTCTTGTTTATAATGCATGTCCTTTTGAATATTGATGCAAGATTAAGAGATTAGTCATAGTTATTGTGTTAAGTATTTTTTTTTTTTACTTCGGAGTTTTTTAAGTTTGATTTTATCTCTCATTTCTCGAGGATAAAGAGTTAAGTGTGGTGGTATTTGATGCAACCATATAATTGTATAGTTTTACCCATATTCACCTAGTATTTTTCTCATGTTTTATATATAAAATGTCTTGATATTTTTTTTTGTTTTATGTTTTGAAGGTACTTTTGGATGTAAGACTCGAAAAGAAGTAATTTAGAAATAAAATTCAAACCATATTCCAGCCTATGTCGAATATTGGTAAATTTGACTTTTGATCCGTGTTTTACGTAGAACTTGAGCTGTAGAAGTTGAAATCAAGTGATTTTAGTGGAATTAGAAAGCTAACATCCATACCTTTCTATCTATTTATGGCAAGAATAATTAGAAAAGAAAGAAAGAAAGAGCATGGAAATCGCAGCTTTCAAAGACAAGTCTGGTATTCTACTAGTTTTGACCTTTTGTCATTCCGACTTGAATATCTTGAGCTAGTGAGGTCTATTTGTTGCAAACTTAGATTTGTTAGATTGCTGACTCAAAGACCTATCAACCTACCAAATATCAACAGAAAAAAGAGATCATATAAGAGAGATATAAATTTTCTAAGACAACCTATAAATTCTATCAGCATACAAGTTTTGTGGAGAATCAAGTCCAACTTACTTTTCAAGCATCAAAACCGACATGACAATTATTTTTTCATATGAAAAAGGTCTTTACACGGGTAAACTAACTTCACTAAGTCCAAAGTCAAAGCTTGAAGATTTCATACCAGACTATTTTTCCTTCTTTATAGGAAAGTAGTTATTTTCACTAAGTCCAAGGTTTTTCTCTTAATAATTTTAGTTTATTTAATTTAGTTTGATTTTTTTTTTTTTTTACTCTAGTATAGCTTAGATAATCTCAAAATCCTCCATCTTTGAATCATTTAGCATAAAGACCCGAACTAAATTTTCCTTGTGAGATTGACCTCTTTCTTACTCTATACTATCTTATTTGTTTAAGCTAGAGTAGTTAATTTGTGTGACCGCAACATTACAACAAAGACTCTCATAAGTTTTTCTTTACGTTTTGAGACTTAGATGACTCTTACAAATTTAATCCAAACCTTGCCATTTTGTGGCTCTTGTGATTAAGTCTTAGAGGATTCTCGTGTATCTTTCTTTACTTTTAAGTCTCAAAGGACTTTTACTATTTATTCTGCAATTTAGAGTCTTAAAAGGCTCTAACAGGTTTTACTTTAATTTTAGAGTCATAGAGAACTTTTACAAATTTGAGTCAAACCCTACCATCAAGAGTCTCTTATGATTGAGTTTCAAAGGAAAGAAACCTCGCAAGTTTAATTTTACTTTTAAAGTCCCAAGAACTCTTGTAATTTTTTTAATTTTTTAATCTTAAAGGACTCCTATTTTTTTCTTAGTTTTTAAATCTCAAAAGACTCTTACAATTTTTTCTTTATTTTTGAGTCTCATATGACTCTTGTAAGCTTAAGTCCAAAAAATATCTCTTATGAATTTTAATAATAGGTGATTCTTTTATATTTTTTAGGTTGGTCCCTTCTCGATTTCATAATTTTTTTCACGTGCACAATCTTTTCTTTATAAGTTTACTAAGCAAAGCCTATGAAAAAACAGTTTTTTGTAGACTTTGTTCTGCAACCATTGTAAGGACGTGGTAGTTGTCATAACCTACTTTTTTACTCTTTAAATATCCTTTAAAAAGGCAAAAAAAATACTTCACCTAGCAAAAAAATGAAAAAAAATATTTCAAAAAAATATATATATTCTAAAAAAGAAAAATACAATTATGGTTGAAAATAAAAAGAAAACTTGAGAAAATAATTGAAATTAGCTGAATCATTTAAAATTGGAAAGCCAAGGTCCAAATTAAAAAAGTTTGCAATATAAAAGGACAAGATAAATGCAATTAGGCAGGAAACCAAGAAGAAATATTGAGAAAAATGGTTGAAATTGGATGAAAAAACCAATAACCAAATTGAAAAAGAAAGCAACATTCAAATAAAAGAAAAATGTAGTCATTGATGAAATTATAAAGAAATACTAAGAAAATAGTTAAAATTGGTTAAATAATCTAAAGTCGAAAAACCAATAACCAAAAAACAAAAGGCAAAGAAATTGAGAGAATATTTTAATGCAACCAATGACAAAATTGAGAAAAAATAAGTTGAAATTAGCTAAAAATAAAATTAAAAATACAAGGACTAAATTAAAAAATGTAATAAAATTGAGGGATTTATTTTAAACATGAAATTTCTATTAATTAAAGTAGCATGTTTTGGGCAAAATGACATCGTTTCATATATATATATATAAAAGCCAAATCACCAAAACTCTTTTTGGTGTATGGAAAAACAATACTTCTTCTCATGCATGACAGCTTTACAACCCTTTGTTTTTCATGATTTTGACCTGACTTTGACTACTTTTTTCTCTCTCCCATACCTCTCAAAATGTCAAACACATAATTTCCCTCTGTTGCATGTGTACTATGTTATTAGTAAAAAAATATGTTATGACCCTCTGAAATTACTACAAAATTGGTGTAAAGAGGACAATCTAAACATGTTTGACCCAAGGGTACAACCATGGTAGATGGTTGAGATTGACTCAAGGCAAACAATGTCTACGATCATTCCACCAAGACAAGTTTTAGGAGCTTCATCCTTGCCTATAAATAAGGGGCAAAACAATAAACTTTTTGTCATTATCATTAAAACCAGTCCAGCGAATCAAACTTGAAAACTAACAACTCGGCTCCATACCTAGCTCAGGTTTTAAATAAAATCATGCAGGAGTTGTCTTAATGTGACCAATTGCCTTGACAGGTCCAAAAAAAAAAAAACAAATGACAAAAAATAGTTCAGGCTTATCGGTTTAAAGGTAGCCTGGATGATCGGTAAAATCATGGTTTGGCTTTAAAAAAATATCTCAATACAAATTTTTGTAAACATTGAGACGGGGACATATTATATTGATCCACGTCAATCCAAGTTAATCCGTCAAACTTGTGAGTCGGGTCATGGACTCCACTAGGTTCAATTATATTATTTTTAATTTAATTATATTATAACAAGATATGAAAATCAATTTAAAATCAACCACATATTAAATTTTGAAATTGAAAGAAAAAAAATCCAAAAAAACTTGATTTGAAAAATGAAATTGAAAAAAAAAATGTATGCCACACGTATTGGGCTTGGGTGGCCCATCAGGCTTGGGCCATAAAAAAAAAAAGCACAGACATTTAGGCATAAGGCAAGTAGCATGTATGGTCCATGCTTTTTTTTCTTTTTTAAAGGGTGAACTTATTTAAAAATAAATAAATGACATTTTGCTTGCTGTTGCAAATAACATGTTGATGAGGGAAGGGGTTTTTGGGTTTAAAATATATTTTTCAACCTATTTTCATCCAAACATATCTACTAAGCACCATAAAAACCTTCTTAAACCACCTAATAAACCAAAAACACTCCAAAATTACTATAAAAAAAATTTTCTAAATCGATCATGATCTACTTTTTTTGACAAGATTAAAGTTCAAAATCATCATCATCAAATGGAACTCGTTGACAATAAAAATGGTGAGTTTATTCGCCAAAAAGTGGCCTCACATACAACTTTCTCTCTCCTAGATGTTTTTCGATTAGTTTATATCGCCTCTCTCTAACACAAGGAATAAAGATAAATAAAATGAATTTTGAGACCAAAATAAAAATTGTAGTGAATTTGAGATTGACCATGTATTTCTTTTTATTTACATTTCAATCCTTGGTCTTTTAATTTTATATTTTTATGATAATTTAGAACCCAATTTAGTCTAATTAGGCTATAGAAGGATTAAATTGAAAGAAACAAAAATGAAAAAAATTTAGGCAAGAGCTTCATTGTTCATATGAATAGCGAAACACCTGAGTTTCACCCCAGATCTTTTAGTATATAGGTAATTTAGCAATTTCATACAAAATAAAAGTTTAAAACCGTCACCATCAAACCCCCATTATCGAAAAAAACTCGTTAGCACAAACAACAAGAAGTTTCTTCGTTGAAAAATAACTCAACCAATAACTTTCTCTCTACTAGATATTTTCAACAAGTTTCTCTCTCCTCTCTCTAACACGATGACTGAAAAATGAACAAAATAAACTTTGAGATCAAAATAAAAATTGTAGCAAATTTAAGATTAGCTATGTATGTTCTCCATGTTTTACATTTTAGTCCTATATTTTTAAATTTTGTATTTTTATGATGATTTGAAACTTAATTTCATCTAGTTAGGATATGGAAAGATTAAATTGATACAGAAAAGAACTTTGAAAAAAATAAAAAGAAGGGTTAGGAATTTTATTATTTATATGAATAGTGAAGGTAATGGGCAATCTGACATATTATATTCTTAAGAGAAAACAAAAGGACTTATTTAATTCAGTGCATGTTTGGTTTTTCAGAGGTGGGTTGATTGTCCTTGTTAGTTTTCAATGACCTGGGATTGGGATGCATCCTATTCACATTTTATTAGAAGGGAAAAAGCAATCCTTATTAGGGATGGCAATTTTAATTGCTCCATCAAATATCTAGTGTTATTTGATCGGGAAGAATTAATTTTTTTATTTACTTTGATCATGATGAAACTAAACTGATAAAGTCTGATTTGATTTAATATGATTGTGGAATCCACTTGTTTTCTAATACGAAGACATCAAACGTAAAACAATATGCCAAAACCCTAAAGGGTAATAAAGAATCAATTATCTTCAATTCTTCTAAACACTGAGGAGCTCTCAACGAGCACAGTTAAGATATTTACAAGATTGAAACCTACCAAGTCCAGCTAGTAAGGAGTTAAGAAAAGGAAAAGCTCCAAAAAGAATATGCTTTCGAGTCTCAACTGTTGGCTATTTACTCTTTTGTACTTTGGTATCAAGTTCCACCGAGGTTCCCACGATGCCACGAGTCACCAGAGAACTTGTGCGTATATTTTACAGAAGAAAGCCGATGCAAGCCCTTCCATTTCTCTCTCAGCAACCTCTCTACATCATTTGAAATGCATCTTAAGAGCAGGATGAACCCGATGAGGTTGAGATATATATATGATAATTTAGAGGAAAACGAGCTCAACTTCAATTGCACAGTGCCTCCCCATGGTTTACCCAGTTCACAAAGCTATCTGAAAACTCCTCGAGCAAGTTGGAATTTGCTGGATTACTATACGATAGCTCTGTTCCTGTTCGCTGAATTTCCTACAAAGTAGAAAACATGAAAGCAGGGTTAAATTAACATGTAGAGTGGGTTGAGAATTCAGAAAAACTGACGGAAGCAGTTAGGTTCCTTCAAATATTCTAATCATATCATTGTCAACTTCTGTAAATCAAGTCATCAACCTTCTACAATTTTAATTATTAATGGCCACATAGACCCTGAGGGAAGGGGGGGAAAACCACAAAATGGGTCTTTGTAAGCAAGCTTCCTGATGATCATCAGGAGCCATTTACTCAGAGATGTTAGTAAAAATTATGGAAATTCAACAACATAATATGTTCCATGAGAGACCTCAGTTAGCTTTTCCAACTCAACTTTTAATAAAGGTGATGCTAAGAGAAATACTGTTCATTACTTTTTTTTTGGCAACTTGGTACTTTCTGTTGACTAAAAGATAACATGTTTTTCACTGTAGCAAGGGCCTATGAACCAACCCTTTGTTTAAATGGTGACATCAACTAGTTGATTCAACCCTGTTGTCTTTTTCTTTGTTGAACTGAAATTAATGGCCACATCTTCCCCAATAGACCAAATTTAGTAAGAGACCACTAAGATGTGCTCTCATTTGAGATGTAGCATATTTTGCTAAACAATATGGTAATGTAGGCATGCAGCAGATACCAGGCAACATGACACGATGGCATGCGAATTGAGACCCACTTATTAAGAAATGATGACAAGACAATGCACCCTCCATGAACCTTATGCACAAAAATAAAAGGGCAGCTCCAAATAGAAAAGGATGGGATAAAAAAATCGTCTTCACCATCACAATTTCAAACACTTAATGAACATTTAATCCTCTGTCTCCACCATCCGATTTCACCATTTTTCCACTTCAGCACCATTGTCATCAAAGACACTGTCAACCATGTATTCTGTTCTAACACATCCGGTTTGGGATGTTTCTCATCATCATGCGAAAACTCTAAAGATCATTGATTATGACCACCTAAACTGAGAAATAACCAAGTTAGTCATTACTAATTGTGTATTGAACAAAGCCTCCACTATCCATGTTCAAATAGGACATGATTACTTCTACAATCCCAATTGTTATAATTGATGACAATTGCTTTGCAAGGAACCCTTAAAGGCTTCAAATCCACATAAAGCTTGGTGTTTTGAAGGAGAAATCAATTTTGAGACTGTAAGGTTTCATTTAAGGAATTACTCTTTCTGTTGATGCTTGGATGTTTATTGATGAATGTGACAATTGTATGAATAGAGGAATTGAATAGCTGGTTGTGAAGATGATTGTAGTTCTAAGAGGCAAGACAGTGTTGGTTTTATCAACCACTTACAAGCTCCAGAATAAGGCTGGATGGGGTTTGAGAATGTGTTGCATTCCAGAAAATTGGTGGTACAGCCAGTGAAGGAAGAACACTGTTAGTTACACATGGATGGTAAAATGCGATTATGACATTGTGAGAGAATTGGTTTGAGAATCAATTTAGGAGTGTACAGAGAGAGAGAGAGAGAGAGAGAGAGAGAGAGGGAGGGAGAACGAGAAAATATGAACATTTTGACAATGAGGAATGACATTGGTAGCAGCCACATCCAAATATATCTCAATAATTTATGCAATTGATACATGTCAACAAAAAAATAACAGGGCAGCCTGAAAAACAGTCTTAGTGGTATAGTTTAACAGCGGTTAATTATTGTGATTGTGAGTAACATGAGGCAAAGTTTGTAATTTGACTGGAAAAAACATGACAGCTAAGTCGATCAATTGTGGCACACATATTAGTTAATTTATGGGTTTGGCCTTTTCCATTTTTTCAGAGTTTGATGCCACTTAAAATCTTGCTATCATTGAATTACTAAGAAAATGTGCAATAAGTACCAACGGAATGGTGGAGAGGACTGACCTTCGTGCTGGATCCACCATATTCACTTGTGGATGGGGTTGTTTCACCCATTATTCCATTGGCAACATCTTCTGATGACAGACCACAAATTGGAGAGTTTGTGAGCAACGATGACCTGCACAAATATCAAAAAATAATGAAGGGAACTACAATTACCAGTTCCAGCATAAGACATGATGTGACAGAAGCGCACGCACATACAAAGCAGTTTTTTGCTATACCAAGCCCTATTTTTTTGGCATTTTCCGATAATAAAATATTCCTACTTTCATGCTCAGCAGTTTCTTACTTCTGTTCCATCAAATTTTTCATCCTCATGATTGATTAAAAAAAAAAAAATACCTCTCAAATGGCTCTTCTTCGCATGAGTTTCCAGAGGAAGACAGCCAGTCTATATCAACAAAGTTTGAGCAATTAAATGTATCTCCATGTTCAGAGAAGCAAACTTGATCACTTTCCAGATAGCGATCTCTTTGCAGATCTCCAAAAAGATGCCTACGAGGCATTAAGGGAGTGTACCTGCATGCAGCAATGAACAGCCAGCAAGTGAAAAAGGGAACATGCGTTAGCATAATGGCAAGACTAATGTTGTCCATGAGGGATTCTACAAGTGATACTATAAATCATACAGATCAATCAAGGAAATGAGACAGGAAAAAAAAAAAAAAGCAGAAGAGCTAGAGAAAAGAGAGACCACTGCAACTTTTTACAAGGAAAACTTCGCATCACTTTCAGGAAGCAAACATGCATCATAATCACTTTAATTGCTGCAGATATTAAGGACAGCTTTAAGAACAATGTTTATAAGAAGAGCAGAAGACTCCATCTGACAGAAGCACAGGCAAAAACTTCAACTTCTACTATAAGTGAAAGATTTCCTTCTTTTTTTCAATAGAGTGCCATCACTAGGGGGAAAATAATGGATCCTCCAAGAAACAATCAATTTATTCCAAATTCCAATACAGACAAAAAGGTGAAGCAATCAGACCTTGAAAATGCTATATCACTTTCACAAGTAGATATTTCGGGTGATGATTCTGAAAGAACATTGTTTTCCTCTTGAAATTGATCTGGAAAAGCTGATCTGCAAAAGTTCTGCTGCTTGACATTCATAGCTGACAAAGGTGAGTGATTTTCCCGAAGAATATTTCCATCAGATAAGGACCTTTTGAAAATAGACCTGAATAATAAAAATTTGACAGTCAAAGGATAAGCCAGAGCTACAAATTTAGTCAACTTGCACTACTGTAACAAAGAAAGCAAAGTTAATAGAAAAGATCATAGGACCAATGAGCTCATGACAATAAGTGTACCTCCAGACAACAACCAACCTACCCCCAGCCCCCGAAAGAGAGAAGAATATGGAAATGATTAATAGAGAGTCCGAAAGATGTACACAAGAAAGTAATGCATCAATGCATTTTCACACTATAAAGCACAAAAGTTAACAGAAATCTGTTAAACACTAAGCCTGGGCATTACACTTAGCTTAAACATTGGCCAGAGAAGACTGAGATACAATCAGATTGACCACAAATAGGAAAGTGATGAGTGGAGAAACACATTTAAGTGTACAATCTGTAATATGTAATTTATAAAATTTGGCCTTGTCTGGCAATCTAAATACCTTGCATCTTCATCCACGTTTGTTTGCCCATTCCTTCCAACATTGTGATGCTGGTCAGAATCCAATTCCCAGAGTGCAGGTTTACCCTGTTGTGGTTGGAAGTGCCCCAAGAATCTGCTCAAGTTTTAGTTGTCAAAGTCATTATTGATAGAACAATTGCAGCAAATTACTCAAGGATGATCAAGATGAGCAAATAAAGGCAATGGCATAATCCAATTATCTCAATGCCCACCAAACTTTGCTCTTGAACTCAGCACAAGCCACAACATTTCAGAGATGGCCTTTTCAATACATAAAAGTCCTAAATTAGATTGATTAGCTTGAAGAATCACAGAGTATCTGTCCAACGTAGGCAGTATAAGCTCTTATCAAAGACAGCCTGTGTTTTTATCAAGTATTAAGACAGAATGTACAACTTACACATTAATTGCATCCTGTTTCTCAGCATCCATGTATGCATTGCTGTAATACCGTTGAAGGGTTCTGAAGAACTCCTGGGACTGAGTTGCAGCCTTCCACTGACCCCTTCTCTCAGAGAATATCTAACATCATCAACAGTTCAAAAATTAAGAAATAATGTATCTCATTAATAACAAAAATAGCAGCTTCAATTAAAACTATGGAGACCAGCAAGGGTATTTATCAGTGGGAGACGATTCACAAGTAGATGCTATCAACATAGTCAACAGAATGTACTAAGCCCACTACCAAACCCACAGCATACCTTACAGCAAAATATATGAGACATTGCTCTGTTACAGTTGACAACTCCTCCCCCCTCCTCTCTTCCCATATTCCATGAGAACACACAATTCTTATATATAGATTTTACATCAACCATTAGACACCAATAACCGGATCTGTTAATAGAAAATCCTCTTACCAAAGTGAACTGTATGATAACATTATTTTTTTCATGTGACAAATCTAGTAGTTTGATAGGCTCGAGCTTCTAAAATTATGATATAAACACCTTCCTCATCTTTTTTCTTCTTTTGATAAGAAAAATATGAAGGCACCAACAGGGTGTCATTCATATGCAAGGAATATAAACTACATACAAGGTAAAAGATCTGTCAACTCCTTTGCATCGTCAACACATTCAAACAAAAATTCCCTGTATGCCAAGGTATGAAGTCTTAATTTGATATTGTATTAAAGAAAAGTTATGGAGGACTCTTCCACCTTGAATGCTCTTCTATTGCCTTCCTCAAACTCCAACACAGCCAAAACATAGCTCATGGATTAAATGTCAAGATATAAAGTCTCCTTACTTTGTAACCACAAAATTAAATTCTTAAAAAAAAAAAAAATCCACTGACCAGTCTACATTGAAGGTTTCAAGAGAAAAAAACAAAAAGCAAACCAAAACCTACAGAAAGACACTTGTTGTAATTAAAGAACTAATAACATCTGCAATACAAGCTAGAATCACCTTATTATGAGCAGCGGAGCCACCATACTGATGCGCAAGTGTGTCACCCATTCTCTCATAAAACCCCATCAATTCATCAGCCAAAGGCACATCAAGGTCTATTTTAGGGTTATCTATAACACTCAAGGCATTAAGCTGGTGTCCAAGAGCAGCCAGCCCATATGCATACTGTGCAACATTTGTGCGATCAAGACAATCTATGCAATTGGTCCTGAGCACACCCATCTGGAACATTGGGCGCTTGATAGAATGGTTTCCATTAACAGCATTGTTACCTCCACTAGATTTCTCCTCTAAGTTGTTGCCATCCTCATTATAGCTGTTACTGTTATACTGAGACATTAAGTTGCCATTCTCAGCATGCCTGCATCACACGGGCAATGCCAACCTTGCCATCATTAAAACATGAGAAGTAGCTTACTCAGACATAAATGCAAATATTTTATCATGTCTGTCACTTATCAAATAAGATCAATCAAGCACCCACTATACTTGGCTTCCAAGATCCAAGCACTAATGTAAAAAGTAAATTGATTAGGAAAGATTAGAAGTCCATTTGGCATCACAACATAGAACCTGGGGTCAAAACTATGGTTTGCTTGCGTCATTGATCCAGTCATAGAATTTTGTTTTAAATTCTTTTTAATGTCATTGGTCCCTGCAGCACCAAACATTTCCAGGATTTTCATTGCACTTTATAGCTTACACTCAGTAAGCAGAATGCAGCATAATCAACAGAAAGAACGAAAGAAAGAAGATTGAAATTAGATCCCCTCATAACTGAAGTTAATGCTAATAACAGAAATACTGCATTTTAGATCCAGTGGCATGTGCTCATCGTTTAAGTTATTGCTTTGTCCACAAATTCAAGGTACAAGTCATGTTGTTCAAAATATCACAAATGACTGGGGAAGCTACAGAAAAGTGATTGACCAACTTACCCAGTGAAAGGTGAATCCATACAACCCTCAAGTTTCAAGTCCGATGTTGCTTGACAATAAAAGAAACCTGTTAGCGTCAAAGCATATGCTGCCACTTTTCCCAGAAGTAATAAAACATTTGTTGCTTTGCTGAGAGTTGACAATAAAGGCAAGTTCGTTGAAGTAAGAATACATTTTTGTCAAAATACAAGTACAAAATTAAGATGATTAAGCTAAAAAGAGATACCTTCTAAAATGTTTGTGTAGATCCCAGTGAAGGAACCTTAGACGATTCTCCTCAGATAAATTTTTATTAATATGATCAATAGCATTAGCAAACTCTGCACGAAGAATTGACTCTCGAGGTTTCTTCTCTTGTGTCTATGATTGTGAAACAATGAACAATAGATAAAATAAAATAAAATAAATAAATAAATAAATAATAATAATAATAATAATAATAATAATAATAATAATAATAATAATAATAATAATAATAATTTAAAATATGAATTGAGACATGATACTAACAGAAGCAACTAAAACACCCAACTTTTTGTAATAAAAAACAGAACTGTTTAAAGATCTTTCATGTCGGAAGACTAATTCAAGACATTTGCAGCTTCAGCGGAAGAAAAAAAACATGTGAACCACTGAATAAGTAAGAAACTTACCTTAATCAAGTTCAAAATAATAATGGGATTTCCATATCTCTTTGCAAGATTTTCAAAATGAAGTCTTGTTGCTTCATAATTTTGGTCCTTCTTTGACACTATAAAAGACAAGAAATCATGTGAAAATCAAAAAATGCAAAGCACCCCCATGAATGCCACAAGATCAAGGACATACATATAATATCAGGTTTAATATTCAAACGTGAGGTTTCCTGTGACCAAAATAGTGGGATGGAACCACGGTTCTGGACAACTGAACTTATTTGCATGGGAAATCCTTCGGGAACATCCTCAAAAACAATCTGCTCCGTCTCAACATCATTAGCCACTCTGCCCTTCTCATTTACCCCACGTTTCAAATACCTAAATAGAGAAGCACCAGTGAGAGGCGTACCGATGTGAAAATGAAAATTAATAAAGCAAAACAACGTAATAGACATCATCAACTCAAGCAGCAGATGGTCAAACAATATCCAATATTATCATTTTTATGGAGAAACATCGCAATCGACCCCAACTAGTTTGGGATTGACTTCTTGTTTTTCCTGCTGTTGTGTCATACATTCAGAGAAACATCATAGCCACATAAGCCGGGTTGAGTTTATCATTTTACTGAAAATTAGGGCATAAGGATTTGAAATGCATTTAAAATACATGGTGGCTGAGAACAATGGTTTCTTGATAACCACTGAAACAGAATCGCCCATAATCTTCAAATAATAGTCAAAATATATATTTCAAAAATGCTGACAAAAAAAAAGTGACAACTAGCTTAATTTATTGTTAAAGAAGATATTCTATTAAAAAATCAAAACCGAGCTAGTAGATTCTTCATCAACAAAGAGGTGTTTTGTTCTAGGAATAAATGTCCATGATATATTCTTATTTAAGAATTTCAATTTGGAGTTACAGGTAAAATTCTGTACGTAGAGGCAGAGTAATGGTTTTGGCAATATCCTGCATCATGGATTGTTTCATTTAGTAATTATGTCATGTATAGTTACTTTTCTAATTATAAGTCATTGGTCCATTTGGAATTTCAAGTTTATTAAGGATGCACAATATTATGTAGGAATCCTGGTCTTTTAGGAATTATGGTGTAGTTATAAGCTTTTCCATTTTGATATCTTTAGCTTATTTTGCATATTACTACAAGGAAAAAAGCTTACTTTGCAACATAAGGTAATCAATTTCATTAGTTATCAGTTACGGAACAAAATAGACATTTCTAAAGTCATGTTCTAGGCTTGGTGCTTAGGGTTTTCCTCTCTCTCGTTCTTCTCTCTTTCTTATTCTTCTTATTCTTGTTCTTTTAGCAAGGGTCATCATATAGGAAGCCATTAGAATATTTAGCAAGAACCTTAAGATTCCCATGCTAAGCACAAAGAAACTTGGGAGGAAAAAAAAAAAAACACAGGCATGCTACTTTACCTAGTACCAGCATAATGACGTGAACGTCTTGCAATTAGGGTAAGTTTGAACTCCCGCCCGGATACAGAAAGTTTGGCCTACATTTATATAGCATGAAGCCAACAGTGAAATAAACGTCATAATTCAAGTACACCTACTCACAAAATAAGCATTGCTTGGACAGCTATACATCTGAAAGAGGAAAAATAATTCACATTCTAAGCAACTTGTCTACCATCCATTATTCACCTGTTTAAAGAATCCATACACTAAAGCAACTGTCCACAGAGTATTTTGAAGGTGATTTCGGATGCCACGAGTCAAGAACTCATTCCAGACAAACATTGTTTCATATGGGACCTGGACTGTCCTGGTATCACACAAGTTCTTTTGAAGACTACGCATAACATGGTATGAGTAGCTAAAAAAGAAGTCCTTTGTTAGGTCCACTGTGCATAGAAGCTTCTTGTACCTATGTCATCAAAGAAATAAAGACAATCAAACTTTACAACAAAACCCTCAGAAATTTAGTGCTCAAACTCTTGCTACAAAAGGAAAGAACACATGAGAAAGAAAGTGAGCTATGGAAAGACCAGAACATCATTTTCCAATAAACCTGTAGTTGATTATTTCACTATGAATAACTAAAAGGTTAGAGTAAAAGAATGAGAAGCAAGGGCATAAGTTTCTCACCCTAAATAACCCCACTTGCGCACCACCAATAAATACAGAAAAAGAAGAAAAGACAAACAATTAATGTGCGATAAGGACAGCTGAAATTTCTATTCTTGCAAGCCAAATAGTGTTCATCAGAGACAAGTGCTAATTATTCTTTTGAATTCATGAAAATAACACAAAAAATTTGTAAGCACATTTTTTTCCTAAAAAATGGAATTTTATTAGATTATGAAAGAGGTAAGTAGCAGGATGAAAAGATGAGAATCTCTCCCAACAGAAACAGGCAAGAAAAAAGGCTAAAACACCAAATTTCTCCAGTCTCTCTGCATATTCCCTTGGGAAAAACCTCCAAAAACTTATGTGGCAAAGCACCACAGGAAAGTGAAAGACTTGGTCCAAACCATCACAAAAGAGCACACTTATACAACACTCTGCCTCCATTTCCTTCTAGAACTGAACATTTTTCCTCCTTTTGATTCACCAAGACAAGCAAATCAGCTAGGAGCAGCTCTCCTAAGGTATTCCCAAAACTTAATGGAGATAGAGAAAATGCTAGCCTAAAGATTCCAAGAAACTGAACAGTGAAAGAAGAGGTGGTCTATGATTCACTATTATTTGCCACACTTAGTGCATCATGTATCAGGGGATGAGCTCGTAGTCATAAAGTGCAAAAGAACTGTCTGAAAATGAGTAGGATACAACAAATAATACAGCTTTTGGTTTATCATTCATGATTTCTCTAACATTTAAAATAAATGAGTAACGACATCTCATGAAGAATGGGCTAAAGACCTGTTCTCCTCCTTAGAATTGCTGATACTAGACTGTACAGTGGAATTTGGAAGTGGAATCATCTCACTCTTGCAGACTGCATATACGTTGTGACCACAGATTGCACCAATTTGTCTTCTTTTTGTTATAAGTAGCATGTAGTATGGTCCAAGAAATTTGATGAACCCTAAAACGAGAAGATCACTATGAGCATAGTAATATTGTAAAGAATCTCAAAGAGAGAAAAACAATGCAACTAAAATGAACATACCAACAATTCCATAACAAGTAGTGACAAATTTAAGCCCACCGGTAGCATTGTTTCCTTCATGTACCCGCCTCAACAGATCATAACATTCACTCTCCGTATACGTTGTAGAATCTTCACGAATATTTAACTCGCAAGGATCAAGTCGGTCAATCTTTAGCACTCTCCAATACATCCTAGTCTTGTCCCTTCCTACCATGTAAAATTTCTGCAGAAACAGGTAAAGAACAAATAACCAAATGGGTGCAAAACACAACATAAAATCAATGAGTACATTTGCTGAATAAATCAAGCCATGCTGCATCTACAATAGGGAAGAGGCTTTGACTTGGTTGCAATTTCAAATGCATAAACTCAAGCAGACATCCGAAAATAGTAACAAGCATAAGAGATTTAACACTTTGTATAGCATCTTAAACTGACAGCATATGATCATTCAATTCAATTCCAAAAGGAACAAAAACAAAAGGGTGTTAAAGTCAAATGCAGTCTACTTATAAGCGATCCAAAACAACCTAATTCGGCAATGAATTTGTGAATGTAAATTAAAGAGATCGCAAAAAAAAATACGTAAGAGAAAGAGTACCGATTGAGTCTTATAAAGCTTGAATTTCTGCATAGAAACCTGGTCAGGCCACGGCAGCAACTCTTCTTGCTCATCAGTTCTACTATTACTACTTATTGTCGGGGAGTAAGACGTTCCCTCATTCCCCGTCGACGACGCCATCACTCTCTCTCACACACACTCTAATTTCTCGAATTATTTTCTAGATCTATCTGTGTCTCCCTCCCCCGAGCCCCGGGCTCAGGGAGATTATCACAATAACATGCAACACAACATCAAATAAATTATTTAGTTATCAAAAGAAAGAATCGCAACATTTGCATACAATGGAGCTTGGTTGCTTCAAATACAACATCTCTTTCTAATTATAAATTATCGTACCTCTGCTCTTCTCTCTTTTTTCCTCTCTCTCCCCCTCCATTCACACATACAAAGATATACAGCTTGATTCTTGTGATCTTCGAATCAAGAATAACAGCGCAATTGCAGAGATCGAAGCATTAATTAATTAACAGCTATAATTAGGCGGATATGGTTAACAAAAGGAAGCAGCTTTATATTTATACATAGTAGGAAAGAAAAGGAGAAGATCAAGCTCAGAGACCAAAAAAACAACGAAGAATTTTGAGAACAAAAATAAATAAATAAAGTAAAAGGAAGGGGGGGAATTCTTGGCTTTTTTTTCTTTCTGTTTTTTTGTGTGTGCGCGCCGTTCTTACAAACACAGCTGCTAATTATTGATGACGGTAAAAATTTAAAAGGTTTGTTGTTGTTGTTGTTGGAGATTTTAAGATATCTTTTTTGTTATTTTTGGAAAAGAAATTCTTTTTTAATTTTTAAATTGAATTGATTTGATAAGAAATAAATTTTAAAAAATAATAAAAAAAATAATTTTAGTATATTTCAGATAAAAACCAACCACAACTGTGAATGGCTGCTACAACCACACGTTTTTAATTTTTTTTTTTTTTTAATTGGTTAATATGATGTGAACTTATCGAAGAAAGAAAGGGAGGCGCCGGGAGAGGGCGGTTGCAGCCACGAGGAATGCCTGGATGCCATGCCGGGCTGCTCCTCATAATTGATTAGGTCATTCAGTTTCTTCACGGTCCTCCCTCGAGGATCAAACTGACCAATACACGCAAATCAAGTACTTCTTTCCTTTTTATTTTTTATTTTTTATTATTTATTTATTTTTGGTTTGTATGGCCTCCTTATGATGTATGATTGGGAAGAGGGTATCATTTTCTCAATCAAGAGTGTTGCACGTGATCCCATGTGAACTTTAGAATAGGGGTCATGTGACCATTTATTGCTTGTGTCAACAAATCCCACGCCGTTTCGGGAGGAGAAACGTTTCGAACGCGTAGATCATGGTCTCCAACAACAACTACAAGAAAGCAGCAATCATGTGAAGTAAAAGTAAAGTAAGTGCTGCGTACAAATCCAAAGCCAGTGTTAATGAGAATGACGCCCGATGCAAGAACTACACACTATGCCCAAAATGATGCCCATGGAAATAATTAGATTTAATTAGATTTGCTCAAAAATTATATGATTATACTATACTTTTCAAATAACATCAGATATTTTTTATTTTTTATAGTAATGTTAGAGGTTTTAAATAGTAATGTTAACTATTATTTATAAGGAATGGTTGTTTTGATTAGAAGAAATATGTTTTTTCTCATTAATTTAAATCATTGAGGTTCTTATAAATATTTATTTTAATTGCCTTAAGCCTTAACTCAAAAGACCATATAAGAAAAAGGGTATTTTTCATCAAAACAAAGGTGTGAACAAAAATGAAAAATCATGATTAAAGAAATGCATTTTTCTCCCTAATTTAAATTATTGGATTTTTTCTAAATATTTATTTTAATCACCATATAATTCAATAAAAATAAATTCTAAAAAGGGCATTATAGCAGCATGCGAGTAAATTGACTAGTTTTTAGCTAAATATCATTTAACCCTTGAAAAAAATATTCAAATCTCAAGATTAAAAATTTCAAAAAATTCAAGATCCATGAATAAATTTTGATTTGTGCTCTAAACTTCAATTTGAATAGTGATGTTGATAATGTGTACCCATACCAGCACATGGTAGGCAACTAAAATCCTCTTATGGATTTTTTTTCCAAATTTAAAAATGTATTATCTCACTAGTATCACATGGTGAATTTTATCCTTTCTCAAAGACACATCTTAGAAGAAAGGTGCCTTTGTGCTTATAAGCATCTAAAATCATCGTCTCCTAACTTGTCGTGACGTGCATGACATCGAATAACAGGTTTTCCTCCTAGATCGAAAGATTTTGGTATTAATCATAAAATTATAATTTTAAAGGAGTCATCACCTAATATCATGATCACTAGAAAACCTAATGATCTGCGAGAGTCTAAATAAGAGTACTAATTGTGAAAGGAAAAAACACATCACCCCTAATGCACCCTACCTATGGTAAGCTACATTGTTGATTGATTGTTTTTCTAAACCATGTTAATATCTGTTGATTTATCTAAGGTTCAAGGCAGATCTTTCTTCGTAAAGAAGTCTTTGTCTTTTTGGGTGAACTGAAAACATATCGTTTTAGGGCCTAAGTCTTAACATCGCACTTATTCCTATTTTGTGTTTTTAATATCCGAGGGTATACTTTATAGTGTAATGTTATACTCGTAAATAATAAAGTCCTTAACTAATCCATAATATTTATTGTTATTAATTCATTTAATTTAATACTTGGATTATACATTACATTGTAAAATTCATACTCCAAATATTAATTAAGCAAATTAGTTTTGTGGTATTTATGAAATTTTGCTCAAATCCTGATGGGTGATTATAAACTGGTTGCAATACCTATTTTTGTATTTTTAAAAACATGATAAAAATATAATTTTTATGTTTATAAAATATGCATGGAAAACTTTTAGAATTTGGTTGTATACACACAAACAAAAACATATTTTTGTATTTTTGAAATAAGGAAATTTTTGGATATTTGGATTTTTTTTTTGAAATTTTAGAGAAAACATGTGTTTTTAATATTGTGCTAATATCTTACAATGTCAGTCTACAACCCGATATTAAGCAAAATTATTGAAAAAACACGTGAGAGACCCACAAATATTTTTAAAATGATCCCTGAGTTTTTAATAATTTTATGGAAATTATTTGGATTTGTTTGGCAAAAGCACAAAAAAAAAGAAGAAAATAAACATTGCTGAAAAATCAGTAGGGTGTGTTTTCCAAACATGCTCTTAACTAAAAATCAGAAGCTTAAAAATTGTTTAATGCCTTGTTTGCAAACACGCCTTGAGAACACAAAAAGCATTTTTCTTTTTGATAAAATTTTTATTAGCCAAACATGCCCTTATTTTAGAAATGAACTTATCCCAACCACATGGGTTTTGCTTCTTAGCCCTAGACCCAAGCCCAGAAACATAGCCTAGAAAAAAAAACAAAGCAAATGAAAATCAAATAAGGGGTTTTCGCCGTAAATTCATGAAGAACACGTTGAAGAAACCCAGAAAACATGGATTCAATTTCAGACCATATTTCGTAAAACTAAAGGCACATTAACATGCACAAACATCATTCAAACAAGATTTTGAGGTTGGATTAACACAACAAACACCTAATCATCATGATTAACTCAATTATGTAAAAAATGATAGAACTGAAGATTCAAAACCATAATTTCAATGTTTTTAAACCATTAAAACCTTTAATTATTATCCAAAAGATTGTACGCATGTGTAAGAACCATCAATCGACCAAAGAGACATGGACAATAGGGACCCAAGGTAATGTTCAACAGATGAACACCAACCGAGAAACCCAGAAATGCATTAAAATAATAAAAAAAAATACGTAAAGAGTCCAAAAAAACAATCTAAACTTAGTAACCAAAGCTTGAGCATGCTCAACATAATTTGCTTAAACCGTCTAAACAACAACAAACAAAAAACCAATGGTAAAATAACAAGCAAAACCATACACCAACAACAAGCTAAAAATGCATTTCCTTATGTATATACAATGTTCAATTGATTAGTTCCATTGTCCTGAGGCTCAAACAACATGCTTACAGCTAGTACAAACCCATCAAACTACCTTAAAATAGCATAATCCATATAAACATCAATACTTAACATACATTGTCATGACTTCAAAATTAATTAACTAAACATGCAAGCATGCAAAACAACATTGAACATTATCATATATTGATTAGTATTTAAAAGTGCATTTTTATCAATGTTTTATATCATCATTTTGCACTTTAAGTGTTAATAACTCCTTAACTAAAACATGTTTTATAATAACAAGTCTAATACCATAAGATACCTTTAATTTATGGTAAATGGTCATCTTAAATACAAGCCCACATAAATCAAAGGATTGATTGATGAGTTTAACTACTGAAATTGAGAAGACATCAACTCTTTGGTCGTGTCAAGTTTTTGGCGCCGTTGCCGGGAGGTAAATTCTTGTATAAATAATAATATTTATTTTATTTTCACTTTTCACTTTTCACTTTTCATTTTATCTAACTTTTGTTTCTTTTATTTTTCCCCGTTTTCTTTTCTTTCTTTTATTCTCTTCCTACATGTGCATGAGAGTTTGGTCACGTACATTAAGTGGTAGACTTTGTAGGGTATCCTCATCACTTTCAGAAAATATGATCGAAGAAGATAACCAGTCGCTTTATAATGAGAATAACCGTGTTAGAACACTTAGAGACCATGTGAATCCCACAAGAACAAATACACCCTCATGCATAGTTTTCCCCCCTGATGCATCTCATTTTAATTTTAAGTCAGACATTATTCAACTTTTACCTTCTTTTCATGGCTTAGATCTAGAAAATCCATACTTGCATTTGAGAGAATTTGAGGAGGTCTGTAACACCTTTGATGACTTAAATTATAGCATGAACACCATCAGATTAAAGCTTTTTTCTTTTTCATTAAAAGATAAAGCTAAAACATGGCTATAAAATTTGAGACCGGATCCATTCGTGCTTGGGATGAAATACAACAACAATTTTTAAAGAAGTTTTTTCCATCTCACAGAACAAACTCTTTCAAAAGACAAATCATCACTTTCACTCAAAAATCAAGAGAAACATTTTACCAATGTTGGGATAGGTATCGAGACTTGCTTAATACTGGCCATCATCATGGTTTTGAAACATGGAGATTGGTTTCATATTTTTATGAAGGGTTAACACCTAGAGATAGGCAAATGGTGGAATTGATGTGCAATAGAACTTTTGAAGATAAAGACCCTAATGAAGCAATGGAGTACCTACACTTGTTAGCTGAAAATGCTCAAAATTGAGACATTACAGACACTTATGAGGCACCAAGTAAAACTCAACCTCATACATCTAATGGAGGAATGCACAACCTTAGGGAAGATCATAATCTCCAAGCCAAGTTTGCATTTTTAACTAGAAAAGTCGAGGCACTAAAATTGACAAAGAGTGGTCAATTAAAATCTGTTCAAGACATTGTGTGTCAAATCTATGAAACCAATGACTGTCCAACTTTGCCTTCTTTCAAGGAATGCCTCCATGAATAAGGTCATGCTTTAAACAGTTTTCAAAGGCTCAATCATAACCCATACTCGCAAACATACAACCTTGGTTGGAAAAATCACCCAAATTTCAATTGGAAGAGTGATAACAATAATGCACAAACTTCACAGCCACCGTTTCAAGCACACCATAATTTCTAAAATTCTCATGGATATGCACCTCTTTATGCTCTACCTCTTAGAAGAAATCTTGAGAAAACATTGCATGCATTCATTGAAAAGCATGAGATAATCAACACTCAACTTGCTCAAACCATGACAGATTTTAAAGATACTCTTGCAAAATTCACATTTGCTCTCAGTTTTCAGGAGAAAGGTAAGTTTCCATCTCAACCACAGCAAAATCCCAAGGGGCAGTACAATGCAAATGCAAGTAGTTTAGGAAGCCAACACATGGATCAAGTCAAATCAGTCATCACTCTCCACAATGGTAAGGTTATTAAAAAACCCACTTTTGAACCTTGTGAGAAAGATGATGAGTCAATCTCTGAGGGTAAGGAAGGGGTTGAATCTGAACATTGTAAAGAAAAGATCGATTCCCCGCCAGCACTTCCATTTTCTCATGCCATGACCAAACAAAGGAAAGTCAATCACAACTCTGAAATCTTTGAAACTTTCAAACAGGTAAGGATCAATATATCTTTATTGGATGCTATTAAACAGGTACCTCCTTATACTAACTTTTTGAAAGATCTATGCACTGTGAAGACGAAACTGAATGTGAAAAAAAAAAGCCTTTTTAGTTGAACAAGTAAGTGTTATTCTTCAAAACAATAATTCTTTAAAATATAAAGACCCTGATTGTCCTATAATTTCATGCTTTATTGGAAAACATAAAATTAAAAAAGTTTTACTTGATCTTAGAGCTATTGTGAATTTACTTTCATATTCAGTTTTTCAAAGTCTCAATCTAGGTGAGTTAAAACCAACTTCTGTAACTCTCTTACTTGCTGATAGATCTGTAAAAGTGCCTACATGAATAGTTTAGGATGTGTTAGTACAAGTTGATAAATTCATTTATCCTATGGATTTTATTGTCTTGGAGACACAACCTATTAAAGCATGTAATTCATTTCCTGTTATTTTAGGACGTCTGTTTCTTACAACTTATAATGCATTGATTAATTATAGGAATGGACTGATGAAGCTATCATTTGGAAATATGACATTAGAGATGAATATTTTTAACATTTGCAAGCAACTTGGAGATGATAATGATTTACAGGAAGTAGATCTTATTGAAGAATTAGTTTATGATCAATTTGAATCAACCTTGAGTAAAACTGAGTTTGATGAATCTGAAGAATTGCAAATGATTTATTTTCAGGAAGAAATCAATGACAAGAAAGGCACTGAAAATGTTGTCGCGGATCATGTGTCAAGATTGACAACAGATTCGAGATCTGACATCATACCAATCGATGATTACTTTCCTGACGAATACTTACTTTCTCTTAGTCCAATGCCTTGGTTTGGTAATTTTGACAATTTTCTTGCTTCAAGATATTTGCCAGCTCACTGGAGTATCGAAGACAAAGGAAAGTTTTTGAACCAAGTGAAGAACTTTTATTGGGATGACCCTTACTTATTCGAATATTGTCCTAATCAAATATTTCAAAGATGCATTCCTGACAACGAGGTAAGTAATGTCATTAAATTTTGTTATTCTGAGGTATGTGGGGGTCATTTCTCATCAAGAAAAACAATTGCAAAAATCTTACAAAGTGGATTTTACTGGCCCACCATGTTCAAGGACACACATGCATTCTGTAAAACTTGTGAAAATTGTCAAAAAGTTAATACTAGTAAAAAAGTTTTGCTTTATAATTCTCGACTCCATTTATTTCCTGGAAAGCTAAGATCAAGATGGAGCGGTCCTTTTATTGTGAAACATGTGTATCCTTATGGGGCTTTTGATATTGAGAATCCAAAGAATGATAATGTTTTTAAGGTAAATGGACATCGTTTGAAAGCTTACTTTGATAATTTTCCTAGTGAAAATAAATCCATTGGTTTGAATGATCTTGTATATAAAGGTTGATTATTTTGTTTTTCTCACATTGTTTTTGCGTTTCTTTTTGGTGTGAATTTTGTTTTGCTAGTCTCTCTTACCCCGGTCAAATGACAAATAACGGTACTTCATGACTCTTAAGTCGGTTCTTTCAGTTTCCCATAATAACTAATATTTGTGTATATGTTTGTGCAATTCTTTGCTTTTTCTCCTTTCTTTGCATCTTTTTTCCACTTCTCATTTAAAAAATAGACACCACTCTCGAAAAATTGAAAAAGTATTTTCCCACTTTGCCTCAAAATACGATTGCAAAAATTTGCCATGCTAGGTGTGCAAGATTGAGGTTGTTAATGAATCATGGAATTCCTAAAGATATTCGCTGGCTAATTGAAGCAAAGGTCCGATTATTAAGTGAGTCCTCCAATTCTTTCATTTCATACATGCCTGGAACAGGTAAAAGCACTTTTGCAAAGAAACGTCGTGCAAAACAACTGAAAGTCTGTCACAGATGTGCTAGATGGACTTGTAATGCAACATGTCGTTCTTTAGGAATGGTATTTGTAAACCATGAAGATAAAATACAATTCATTAAGGATGGCCTGAGTAAGCGGTCTTTAGATAATCTTCTATTAACTCTTGAGACGCATCCTAGTAGAGATGTGCATCGTGCAATTTATGATTTATGGCCACAATTCCATAAAGAACATGCTCGATATAGTCTTGGAAATCTGACTAAAAAAGACCATGTTTGCTAGTTTTTAAGAAAACTAGATGGGAAGTCTATCCACAACCCATAGAGGGCGTTTAAGCCGTTCTTGGACGTAAAACCAAGGGAATATGTGAGCCACAATCACAACTACCTGTACATACACATGCCTTTTCAAAATAAATAAATAAATAAATAAAGAGAGTGAGACTCCAACTGACCTACATATAGGTGGTATGATTGCATTTTCAATTTCTCATCTATAAAATCTTCTCTTTCTTCTATTCATTTCTACTCAACCCATACATTCAACAGATATAGAAGTGTGTAGAAATGGCAGGTTCCTCAAGTCATCACATAAGAAATATTTATGTTTTCGGTGGATCCAATCCTAGGAAAGAAAAGGAGTTTTTAGAATCAGTAAATTATCTTAGTCAGGTAGCTGAGAGAAAGATTCATTTAGTGTATTGGAGAGGCAGCCTTGGGTTAATGGGGGGTGTGTTAATAGTTGCATTTTTATGAGGTAGTCAAGTTTTAAGGGTCATCCCCAAAGCTTTAGCAAAATGGGACATCATTGGAAAAATAATTGGAGAGGAACTATAGGTCTCCAGAATGTCTGATCGAATGAATGCCATGTTTAATCATGCTGATGCCTTCATTGCTTTACCAGGTGGTTTGGGAACATTGGAAGAGATCTTTCATATTTCCTCTTAGGCCCAATTGCACATTCACTATAAACCTATAGGTTTGTTAAATATTAATGGGTTTTTATGATAATTTATTGTCTTTTCTTGATCAAGCTGTGGAATTGGAATTTCTAACATCTTCGGCACGACAAATCATAATCTCTACTGCTATTGCTGAACAATTGATTAACCAACTATAATTTTTCATCCCTGTACTTGATCCCTCCATAAGTCGCATAAATTGGTCAACTATAGAAAGCCGTAAAAAAACTTAGATTGGATTTAAGCCTTCATTTGTGAAACCTTGTGTCCTTTGGTTTTATTAATGGCATTTTATTTTGTTTTGTTATTTCTTATATTTGTTTAAGTGTGTTTCAGGTTTATTAGTGTTCGTTGTTTCAGGTGATGTTTTCTATACTCTATCTTTCTACGTTAAGACATTGAGGACAATGTCTCGTTTTGGTTGGGGGGAGAGGGTAGTAGTTGACATAAAAAAAAACTAACTAACTAACTGCTTTTGTTTTTAATAAAACCATTTGACAAAACTGTTATTACTAGGATGGCAGAGTAGGGGAGAATTTTATTGACTCTTGAGACGTATTTTAGTTAACATTTTCCAATGGTTATTTGCAATATTCATAACAAGGTCTATCACATACTTCTTGAAATATTCAGGATTACAAACTCTCGCATTGTTATCACTTGATTATGCTCATATACTCATTTGACAAGTATTCTTAAACTTTCATTTTCACACACATTTTAACATATGATTGTGGGTCGCACATTGGATTATTACATTATTTATATTCTTTTGTTAAAGGTAACAACTAGGGGATAGTATATAATTTGTTTTTTTTATAAAAAAACAAATTGATAATATTGATGATAATAAAAATATAGATAAGTTTGGTTTCGTAGCCTCCCTAACGCAATTAAACCCGAAGGGGTGTTTTAACACTTAATACCCTAAAGAGTTGACTTGGGAGCTATTGGCCCAAAGCTTGTTACATGGGTTAAGGAGAACAGCTTAAGGGAATCAAACATTACACTATCTATGTATCAATATCTGCAACCCGAGTTACTAAGCTTGTAAGGGTGTCTCAACACCTAATGCCGTAAGACCAACTGGTTTGGGAGTCATTAGTCGAAAGCTCGTTACATGGGTTAAAGATGCATTGTGTTTTAAGTTATATGTATATATATTAAAAAAAAAAAGATAATAATCCCAACTCAAGGAAGTTACCTTAAACATTAGAACAAAATATTGTTTTCTTCCAATAAAAGCCTCATCATCTATGTTTTCATAAATTGAGCACATAAACAGGGAGGTTTATTAATATTTTGTTTAAGAGGTATTGAGCAGATATATAAATTTAATGAGAGTTTGTTTATCTGAATATATTAATGGAAGTTGAATGATGAATGTCTTGCTTTGTGGAACTTGCAAATTGTTTTAACGCTTTAATTATTAGGGACTAGTAATAAGCTGGTTGAGGGGTGTGATTAGTATTTAAAAGCGTATTTTTATCAATGTTTTATATAATCATTTTGCACTTGAAGTATCAATAACTCCTTAACTAAAGCATGTTTTATAATAACAAGTCTGATACTATAAAATACCTTTAATTTATGGTAAATATTCATCTTAAATGCAGGCTTATCACATAAATCAAATGATTGATTGATGAGTTTAACTACTGAAATTGAGAAGACATCAAGTCTTTGGTCGTATCATATATCATACCATTATCACATTCTAACACATTAAAACAAAGCAATCTAACAAAACTTGAGCATATATAAACTATCTTCAAAGCATACTTAAATATTTTTTTAAAAAAATCATGGCTTTTAAACTAGCAAATGACTTCAAATAAAGCTTAAACACATATTTGAATAATAATTTAAAAGATAAAATGGGGGGGGGGTTTGCTCATTGAGCTACACCTTCTCATTAAAGTTTGAGGAATAACTCGTCCTACAAATTTGTTTCTTGGCTAGGGATTTCTGAACCAACTTTGAACTTGTAAGGGTGACTTACTAAATGTTTCATGTTGTTTTTCTTGGCTGGTTAATGGTTTGGTTAAGGTTTTTCAAGTTTTGTAGTGTAATAGTGTGTAGTTTCCAAGTTTTCCCCTCTTTCATAACCTTTAGCTTGGGTTTTTAAAAGGCAATAAGGATCATCCAAAGGCCATAAGCTGGACAATCCTCACCCTTTAATGTCAAAGACTGAATCTCAATCATCTATTGAGGCTAAGAATTATCCTTTGTAGTGTTTGATAACTGACAAGGGAGTACTCTAGTTGTTTTTTATGGTTGCTGGCAAACATGATTGATTAGGGTGAGGGTTTTGGCCTCTTATAGCAACGCCTTTAGGGTTGTAAAAGAGCCTTTGTTTTGTTTGGGTAGGAGTACATTGTTAGGGCATGAGAGGTGTGTTTCTTGTCTAGTGTAGGGGAGAGATGAGGGAGATTTTAGGCTTGGACGATGGCAACAGAACCATGTCCTCTCAAGGTGTCTTGGGAGAAAAAGATTAATAGTGGTGACACGACGAGTTGTCTAGCCCTATTATTATTATTTTTTGTTCTAGACTAAATAAAACAACGTCATTTTGACCAAAACAAACCGTTTTCGTCAAAATACACTGTTTTATTTAAATGAAACGATGTTGTTCTAATAACCCTAGATTAATTAGGGTTTTAATTTTCCTTTTTAATTTTAGCTCTTAATCTTTTGAATTTGTTCAATTAAACCATCAATTGAGTTTGATTAGGAATCAATTCAATTTTACCCCTGTGAAGTTTCAATAGGACACTTAGATTTTAGCGTGTTTTTGAACTTGATCATTGGCCTTGGATAGTTTCAATTTTATCCTCGATCAACCTTTAAAATTCTAATTTCTTCAATCACACCCCTATTGTTAGCTAAATTTGGTCCCTGAATATGCATGCTTTTTGCAAATATGTCCTTGATCTTGAATTTCTTTAATTTGACCTTTAAATAACTCCCAAACTTTGATTTTCTTGCAATTTTACCACTAATTTCATCTAATTAAGTTTGTAAAAATTAAATATGATCCTCCAAAATTTCAATCTTCTTGATTAAGCCTGAATTAGGCTTCGAAATTTAATTTTCACCAATTAAGTCCTTAATAAAATTAATTTTACCTATTAAAAGTCTAATTAAATCCTTGCACTCAATTAATTCTTTTAATTTTGCATAAATTAATTTTTAAACTTAATTAGATATTTAATTGGGCCTATAATTAAATCAAATTAACCTATTAAAAGTTTAATTAAGTTCTCTGACTTAAGTTTTATGTAACTTCATCTGATATTCACTTAAGTTAACATGGAATTTGCATTATTCTTCATATTCAGGTCCTTTAATGGTGAAATTGAGCCTTCAATCCCTCTTTAACCTGTCTTTTCCAATCAAGTTGGTAATCCTTTTTCATTTTTTTATTATATATTAAAGAAAAAAGATGATTTTAGGGAAAAACCCAAAATTAGGTTATGAGGCGAGGGGCTTGGGTAGTAACACATGACTGACGTTCCTATAAATAACTCCAATGATGATGTGTGCCCACACTCGCACATGGTAGCCCTCCAAGTGGTATTGTCTTATTAGAAACACATAATAGGTTTTATTCTTTTTAAAATACACCTCTCAGGAAGAGAGGCTCCTTTTCGTGCTTATAAGCGACTAAGGCCCTCGTCTCCCAGCTAATGTGGGATAGTGGCATCATCATAACTCTTAAGGTGAGGAGTTTGGCTAGTCACACATTATTGATGTTCTTATAGACAACACCAATGATGATGTGTGCCCCCAACCGCACAAGGTAGCCCCTAAAGAGGTATTGTCCCACTGGAACTATAAAACCCTAGATAAATTCCATAAAATTACTAAGTGAAATATTATGTTGAGTGAGTAAATTGAGTATTGTAATTAAAAAGTTGACTTTAGGTTTTGGGAATTTGAAATAAAATACCCATGTGTTGATTTAAAAGTAAAAGTATGAAAATGTAGGGAAAATTAAAAAAAAGCAAAGAAATGCAAATAAATATCAAATGGAAGAGATAAAAAGGGAAAGTGGTGTTCTAGGATATAATTAAAGGAAATTTGATGTAGTTTGTTTAAATTCGGTATTGAAAATGTGTTTGAATCTGGAAAATATGACCTAGAGAACATATAAGGTATAAAGTAGACCTATAGCTTGAAAATTGATAAATTAGTGGTATATATAAAGAATATTCATGAATTTAGGGTGAAAATATTTAGAAAAATATTTTAGAATTTTCAAATGAATTAATGCAAGGTTCTACTTGCAAATGATTTTGACCACTAGTATAAGCCCACGTGTATTTGCATAATTTTTAACCCAAAAGAAAACGAAATTTAAGGATAATTTGTATTATAAATAGGGATGGAAGTTACCAATGAATTAGTTAAAAATATGGATGAATTAAGTATATGAAATAGTACAAAAATTCAGATTTTGGCGTAGAAAATTACTTGTTGTCTAGTTTTATACTATCAGGTATAACTTTTAATTCGATCGTTGTATCGGGTTGAAATTTTATAAGTAACCTTGTGATATGTTGTTCTACCTTGGGTAAAGTTTTAGGTCAATCAGAGTTTGGAAAGACCATTCAAAATTATTAGTGGCTAGGGGGTACCTGAAAAATATTAAGAACTATAATTTGAGAAAAATTATAAAAAATAATACAAGTCAACCATTACAAGTGAAAGGCCAACAACAGCTAAAGGAAAAAAACAAAAAAAATGAGTTATTTTATTTCCTCCTCCTATTTTTTTTAAAAAACCGTAGCTACCATTTCAAATTGGAAGATTAAAAAGCGATTGGGTTATTGTGTGAGAGAAACAAGTATAGAGAGGGAGAGATAAAAGGATAAAGGGTTGGCAATAAGGAGAAGTTAGAGGGAGAAAGAGACTATGAGTTGAGAAGAAAGAAGAAGGTGTTGATGAAGAGATTTTCAAAGGAATTTGCCATCACTTATCCATAGTTAGTGGGTGAGTTACTCTTTTATAAACTAGTATCATTAGCTAGTGTTTAATTATGAAATTGAAGAAATCTTTAATTATTCAAGTTAGGGTTTATGGATGAAATTTGAGGGAAATGAAAATTAAATATAGAATTATGAAATAAGAGTTTAATGACAACTAAATAAATGGAAATTTTTGAAAATTGATAAAGGAATTTGGTTTATGAAAGACCCTTAACTTTTGGCCAAATAGGAAAGTGTAGGAGAGAGTTCTTTCAATTTAGATTTCTAATGTATATTATGTGTATTGTAAGAGCATGTTGATGGTGGGATCTCTTAAATCTAACTACAAGGTTGGGAAGTAAATCGTGATATTTGTTAGGTTCATTGTGTTTGGGTGAGTTGAATGTCACTAAATGTGTATTTGAGATTTTGAATGTAACTATTATGGAATGTAGTACTTACTTGAAAACATGTTAAGATAAAAAGAACACTAAATAAATGGAAACCAAAGCTTCGGCCAAGTAAGGGAATACGAGGAAGAAGTCTTGTATAATCTACTAAATACATGGATATGCATGTTTTGGGGATTAAAAACATTATTGCATGGGTTTAAAGTTATTTTGTTAATGGTGAACATAACAAATGATGTTTGAGATGTAATAAATGCAAATGGGTATGGATTGTTGTGTTATTAACATGCAAGATGATTTCAAGAAAATGTATTAAAGGAATTAGAAACCTTAATGTTCAATCATGAAGAAAATAATAAAGGGAAATGTCTTTTAACTAAGATGCATATCATGTTTATGGATGAAAATGCTTTTACGAAGTAAATTATAACTTAAGTGTAACTGAATATAATTTTCAATTTAGAAATGGGAAGACATTTGGGTACATAAGATGTAAATAAATGTAAGAGGTAATTGGGAAATGTTATGAAGACTTGAAATTTTATAAATTTACTAAGAAATTTTGAAAAGGATGCCAAATAAAATAGGTGTTGTTCTAAATTAAAACAATAATAACACCTAAGAGGGGTGAATTAGGTGTTTTACTTATAATAATAAATATTACAAATAACTCAATTAAATATAATTAACCAACAATATAATTAAAGTGCTTAAAGTAAAGATTACAGGGATATAAATTGCAAACTCGATTTATAACGTGGTTTTCAGCAAGCCTACATCTATACCCCAAACACCAAATTGGTCTTGAGTATTGTATTCTTTACTAATCCAACCCAAAGATATCAATGTCCTTGATAAATCATCACCAAGCTCTTTTTCACCACTTGAAGAAATACCCTTTTTAAGATTTTTTACATTGATGATGTACCCCACTAATGACCAAGAGTTTTTAACTTAAACTCTTAAAGGATTATAATTTGTTTGAAATATAACAACACTATCTCAAAAAGTAGACAATACAATTAAAGCTTGTATCTCTATAACTCACTCAATAACATTTAGAATGTATGAAGGTGTTTAAGTTAGTGATTGTGAGAATTTAAACTCTTGTGCAAGAATATAAAGGTTTTTATGCACAAATATGAGTATGATTTAGAATTGATTATTTGAAGTTATTTTTGCTCTTAAAATAGCTTGGATATGATATATATTAAATTTTGTATTTAATTCTGCAATTAGATAAGCTATATATATGTTTCTAGAAAAAAAAAACTAGTTGTCTTTATAGTTGTTAGTGTTCCTCTAACAAATGACATAGTAAATCGATTCATATTTGTTAAGCCAATTGATCGACCAGTTCCTGCAGATTCCCAGGTGTTAATCCCGAATGAACAAACGATTGACCGATTCTTTTAGTATGGCCAAGTGCACCAATTCAACTTAAAATCCAATTCTAGTAGTTTTAAGCCCGATGAATCTTGAACCAACTAAATGCATATCAATCATATGATGCATGTAATATGAAGTGTGTGAATTCATTTTAATTCTCTCTATCAAGCTAGATATAAAGATTTACATAATTTACACTAAAATGAATTTTCAAGAACTAAGCCATCACTTGTTTTGCACCGTGAACTTATTGATTGATTTCTTCATTTAATTCTTCATACTTGTTAATGATCTTTATATAAACTTATTCTTAAACAAGCATATTATTAGTCCAATTTCATTTAATTATTATCATCAAAATACATAAAATATTAATATTTGACCCAAAGATCAACAATCTTCCCATTTTTTATGATGAAAATTAATCTATAAATATAAAAATATTAATCTCCCTTATGTTTTGCAATATAGTCCCTTGGAGACTTCGATTAAAAAAATATATATAAATATAAGTTTCTCTCCCCCTAATCATGTTTTACATTTATTTTCAATTATCTCCCCTTTTGTCATTAATGAAAAGCATATAGGGAAAATACAATAATCATAGATAAATAGGACATAATATCATTACATAATATTCAAACAATAATATTCATTACAATAAGGGAAGAACAATACTAAAAACATAAAAAAATTAAAAATACAAAAACATTAAATGATTATGGTACAATCGTTTACGGTGGTGGCTAGCTAGAAAGCAAACTAACCATCATATCCTTGATATCGCACACATCCTCTCAAATGTGATGCATCTCACACTCAATATGCTCTAGGTGACCTTCCATCCTTGGTTGCCAAGAGCTTGTACCAAAATATTTAAAGGAGGAAGTTGTTGGCGATGTCGCAAATACATCAACAAACTCATCATCACCATTGATATGTTTTTCTTCTTTCTTATCATGGTTTTCCTCAGCATGAGCTTTAACTTGGTATTTGGGAACCCAAACACCTTCTTTATTTAATACAAATTTCATCTTAGTGAGGGTTTGACGATCTATCGTCAAATGTTTAGAATATGGTATTCTATCTGTATTCGTTAACTCAATATCAAAGTGTTCAAAGATTATAGATATACAATGACCATGACTTTTATTTTTGGTTGTTTTCCATAATCAAGTTTTTCATCATTATATATGACAAATTAATAGGCCTTCTCTTAATCAAACAATCAATAAGCCACAAGTCCATAAAGGTCACCTTGTCAAAATGCCTCTTTTTGGGCAATATATTGTGTTATAATTTTATGAAGCAATCTAGGTTTTAGCATCAAGTCTTGACTTTTAATTTTTGCACCTGATGCGAAATCATGTCTATTGGTATGCATTATCACAATATCATCATACACAAATCCCTCAATGGTAAGGGCAATCTTCATGTCAAATACACGAGGCCTTTCATTGCTAATACTCAAAATACTTTTTAACATTGCACAATTAAACCATATTGGTTTATTTTGAAGGCTACTTATGATTCTTGGCTCTATGGTTATTCTTATATTACAAAGAACATTATAATAAGAGTAAGGTATATGGGGTTTTTCATGTTATAAATGCCACTCCAACCTAATTCGTCAAACAATGTATCTATCCTATAAACATTAACATCATCTCTTATTCCTCTTTCAATTGTAATAGCTCTATTTGAGAAATTGTCTGTATACCTATCAATGTTGTCACTTGGAATAAATTGAGGATCGTTGGCCTTTTTGTTCCTTGATTCACTTATAATATGCTTATTAATTGTCATTGAGCTTTAAACACGAAGACATTTACTTGAGAAGGTTGGGTTCTGATGAGATTTAAGAGATTTTTAGAGAGGATTTTGGTTAGGGTTTTAAAAATTGATTTAGGGGTTTTCTTCTTTGCTGGAAAAAGACAGCAATGTATATTCTTAAGTAACTAGTCGACCGGTTGCCTAGAATTAGTTAAACTGATCAACTGATTTATGATGCCTTGGAATTTCTAAAATTTCTCTTTTCATCCTTTTTATACATTTAAAAAGGATCTTTTTGATATAAAAATAGTGTCAAACACAAAGAAATAAAGGGGTCAAAATCTAAAAATTTGGGCAGTCGCGAAACTACATGTCCCTTATCCGAACTGGTTGACCTGTTGTTTCATATGTTTGAACTGGTTGACCGGTTCACACAAAAATCATATTTTTCTAGTTTAATCAATCATATGTTTTATGAGACCAACACGTACCATTTTATCCAACTTGTTGTCTTAAAATCTAAACCCGATTGAAACTTCAAAAAGTTAATGTTCATCTAGTAGCTAATCTTCTGTTTCTCTGTTTCAATTGGTCAGCCGATTGAATTGTGATGCAATCATATTATTCGATAGTTTCACCCATATTTAACTAGTGTTTTGCCTATGTTTTATATATAAAATGCCTTGATATTCTTTATTTTATGTTTTGCAGGCACTTTTGGATGAAAGATGCAAAAAGGAGTAAATTGGAGATAATTGGCAGATTTGACATTCAGTCGATATTTTATGCAGAGCGTGAGCTCTAGATGTTGAAATGAAGTGATTCTAGTGGCATTAAAAAGCTAACATCCATACCTTTCTAGAAATCTAAGGCAAGAAAATCAAATAAGGAAGAGCGTGGAAATCATAGCCTTCAAAGTCAAATCTCGCAATCTGCCAGTGTTGACCTTCGGCCATTCCAACTTGAATATCTGGAGCTACAGAAGTTCAATTGATGCAAACTCAATTTTGTTGGATTCCTGACTCAAATTCCTATCAACGCTCCAACTTTAAAAAAACAATGATGTCATATGAGGGAGATATGAGTTTTTAAAAATAACAACTGAATTTTGTCAGCAAACAGGTTTCGTGAAGAAACGAGTCCAAATTATATTCCAAAACATCTAAACCGATATCCAAGTTTTTATTTCAGCAATTTAGCTCCTCTAAGTCAAAGCTTGAAGATTTCATGCAAGGCTATTTTTTTGTTTTTAGGAAAATATTTGTTGAAGTACTTAAATGTAAACATTTTACTTAATGGAGGACTATTTTATAAAATAGAGACCTAAGGTTTCAGAATACGTTAACTAACCAATGTTAAGAAGAGATAAATATTCAGAATATAAATTGATGTTTTGTTTCCATGATCAGTTCTGATTTCTGTAGGTGGATGTGTGCTTGTGACCAAGGTTTGTTCTCTTGATAATTTTCTGATTTTATTAAATTTCGTTTGATGGTTTTCTGTTTTCTTTTGTTTTAGCCTAGATAATGTCCAAACCCCCCCAAATTGCATATCATCTAGCATAAAAATCTGACTTGAATCTTCCTCATGGGATCGACCCCTTGCTTGCTCTATATTATCTTGTGTGTTGTGTTTGAAGCTAGGGTAATTAATTTGTGCGACCGCGACATCGCAACAAATTGGTATGACGAATCAATCAACCGGTTTGTCCCTGATCTACATTGTTAGAGAATTTGACAACAAAACACAACTTTCATGCAAAGAGGGTATACATTTCATCACTTACACATGTCCAACTTATTTTTAATAATGTATACACACAAAGATAAAACCTCAAATGTCATTAGTATGAATAAAACCTAAATTACTTCATATTTTGCAAAAGCAATTCTTAACTAAAGGCTTTGTAAAAATATCTATAAGTTGATGTTTTGTGCTAACAAACAAAAGTACAATGTCTCCTTTTAACATGTGATCTCTTAGAAAGTGATGTCCCACTTTAATATGTTTTGTAAATGAGTGTTGCATAGCATTCTTAGATAGACTTATAGCACTTGTGTTATCACACATAATAATAACATGATCAAAATTTAGTCAAAAGTCTTTTAAGAAACATAATATTTAAGCACAACAACTACCCGTTGCAATATATTCTGCTTTAGTTGTTGATATGGCTATTAAGTTTTGTTTTTTACTTGCCCAAGATACTAATGATGATCCTAGAAAGTGACATATTCCACTAGTATTTTTTTTTATCAACTTTACACCTAGCAAAATCAACATCCACGTAGCTAATTAAATTCAACTCACTTCCTTTCAGATACCACAACCCTAAATTAATTGTACCATGTAAATATCAAAAAAATTCGTTTTACAATACTAATATGAGATTTTTTAGGATATGTTTGAAAACGTGCACATAGATAAACACTAAATATAATATCAGGTCTCCTTGCAGTTAAATATAACAATGAGCCAATCATACCTTGATATTTGATGATGGCTACATTCTTACTGTTTTCATCAATATCAAACTTTGTTGATGTTTTCATGGGTGTGTCGGCTTCCTTGACTTATTTCATCTCAAATCTCTTTAATAGATCATTGATGTACTTGCTTTGGTTGATGAATATGCCATCTCTAGTTTGCTTGATTTGAAACCAAAAAAAAAAGGTTTGATTCTCCCATCATGCTCATTTTAAATTCATCTTGCATGCACTTTGCAAATTCCTTATAAAGAGATTCATTAATAACACTAAATATAATATCATCAATATATATTTGTACAATAATATATATTTACCTTTTCTCTTTGTGAAGAGGGTGATGTTGATTTTGTCAATATTGAAATCATTTTCGATGAGAAAAGTCTTTAATCTATCATACTAAGCTCTAGGTGCTTATTTTAAACCATATAAAGCATTTTTTAGTTTGAAAACATGATCGGGTACATGAAAGTTTTCAAAACCTTGAGGTTGCTTCACATATACCTCTTCCATGATAAAACCATTTAAAAATGCACTTTTGATATCCATTTGAAAAGGTTTAAAATTAACATGGCATGCAAAAGCTAAAAGCATTCTTATTGATTCTAGTCTAGCCACTATTCAAAGGTTTCTTCATAATCAACACTTTCTTCTTGATTATAACATTTGACAACTAGTTTAACTTTGTTTTTAATTATGGTCCCATGTTCATCAACTTTGTTCCTATAAACCCATTTTGTTCTTATAAAAGATTGATTTTTAGGTCTAGGGAATAGTTCCCAAACATCATTCGTTTTAAATTGGTGTAGACCATCTTGCATGGATAAGGTCCAATTTACATCATTTTTTGCTTCTAAGAAGGATTTAAGCTCTATATGCGACACAAATGAACAATGCTCATTAATGTTTCTAAGAGATACTCTAGTCTTAGTTGCTTCAATGGGATTACCAATAATGAACTTGGAAGGATGAGAGTTTACATACTTTAGCTCATTTGGTGGCACAAACGAGTTACTTACCATCTTGTATTGATTGTTTGTGTTTGGTTGGTCTTTGTCCATTTCTTCATTGTTAGCCTTCACGGGGGTCTTATTATTAAAACTCAAATGTTGAACACTTTTATTAATGTCATCTAGAATCTCAATAATTTTTTTATTTTGAGTTTACTCAAATACGACATGTATGGACTCCACAAGACAAAGTGTTTTATAAGCCTTGCTAGAAGAGGAATAACCAAGAAAAATACCAACATTGGATTTTAAATCAAACTTATCCAAATTATCCTTGGTGTTAAGAATAAAACCTTATGAATAAATTTTTTTGAAATATAAGATGTTGGGTTTCCTAATTCTCCAAAACTTATAAAGCGTCTTTTTCAACTCTGATCTCAAGGAAATGCGATTTAAAACATAATAACATGTGTTTACAGCTTCTATTCAAAAGCATTTAGGGGTATCAAATTCATTTAACATTGTTCTTACAATTTCTTGAAGAGATCAAATTTTCCTTTCCATAACCCTATTTTGTTGGGGAGTTCTAGGTGTTGAAAATTTATGATGGTATTCTTTTTCTTCACAAAATGTTTCAAACAGATCATTTATAAATTTGCCACCATAATCACTCCTTATTTTTGTGATTTTAAAGCCTTTTTCATTTTCAACTTTATTTGAAAACTTTACAAATTTATAAATAGTTTCATCTTTTGATTTTTAAAACAAAACTCATGTATATCTTGTAAAGTCATTTACAATTACAAACACATATATATTACCACTTATGCTTCTAGCTCTAGTTGGTCCAAATAGATCTATGTGTAGCAATTTTAAAGGTCTTTTAGTAGAAATGTGATTTTTTCTCTTAAAAAGTGTTCTTACTTGTTTACCTATTTAGCAAACATCACATAACTTTTTATTTTTAAATGCAATATGAGGGAGACCTTTAACAAGTTCATTTTTGACAAGTTTAGAAAAAATATCCATTCTTATATGACCTTATCTTCTATGCCAAATAAAACTATCATTAATGCAAGCAATAAGACAACTTTCTATCCTCATGCATGCATCAATCTTAATATTATAGACATTTCCTTTTCTATTATCAACAAATAGAACTTTATCATTTTCAAGGATTAAACAACATGCATGGTCAAACATAATTCTGTAGCCTTTATCATACAATTAACTAATACTTAACAAATTATATTTTAGACTATTTACAAGAAACACATTTTCTATAGAGGGAAAGGACTTACCTCTAATATTGTCAACCCCAATGATCTTTCCTTTTGAGTTGTCTCCAAATATGACTTTTCAACCATTGATCTTGGTAATACTTGGAAACAATGAATTATCTTTAGTCATGTGTCTTAAATAAGCACTATCCAAGAACCACTCATTATATTCCCTTGATTTCCATACACACAAAATCAAGATGAGGTTTTTGATGCCATACTTTTTTGGGTCCTTTATGGTTAGTGATAGTTTTTTTTGGAACCTAATTTATATTACTAACTCTGTCATTCTTAATAAGACATGCATAAATCAAATGACTAATGCTTCTACAATAGTTACATGTTTAGTTTGAGTCATTTGATTATTTGGCTTTAACGAAGTAATTTTTTAAATATCTTTACTTTTCTTAGGTTGAGAGCCTAAACCTCTTTTATTGAAAACACATATTTGATTAGCAAGTATGGTTTCTAAGATCTTAAAGCCTTGAGTGAATTTAGTTAGTATAGTGTTTAAATTATCAATCATTTTCTTTAAAGCCTTGTTTTCCTCTTCAAGTTAGTTCATTTTATCACTATCATTAATTACAATGCATGCTTTTTTTTAATTATCATTTTTAACAAGTAAACATGCATGGTTTTTTTTTCAATAAGCTATACTTGGAACCTAACTTCTTATATTCATCATACAATGTCTAAAATGCATCATGCAATTCATTATAAGAGAGATCAGATTCATCATCCAAATAGATTACCTCATTATCACTTTCAATTGCCATGAAACATATGTTTAGAACATGCTTTTCATTATCACTTGAGTTAGAGTTTGAGTCATCACTCCATTTTTTTTATTACTTGTTTGTGATGATGGTTCTTCTTCTTATTTTGAAAAAGAGGGCAATCAACCTTTATATGTCATGTCTTGTGCATTTGTAACACTAAGTGCTTCCTTGCTAGATTCTTTCTTATTTTCATCATTCTTGAAGTTTAAGAACTTTTTATTCCCTTGCTTCTTTCTTAGGAAATTTTGTAATTGTCTTATGATAAATGCAATGTCCTCCTCTACTTCATCATAATCACTATTAATATGGTGTATGGTTTTGAATTTCAAATTCTTATTTGGCTTCTCTTATAGTTTTTGCTTTTCCATAGTGATTTCATGAGTCATAAATGATCTGATAAGTTCTTTCAATGAAAGTTTGATGAAATCCTTAGCTTCTCGGATTGCCTTTTTCTTTGCTTTCCAATATTTAGCAAGGACATAAGAATTTTGCTCATGGGATCGGTATTAGTATAAGTCGACCAAGAGCATTTAAATTATTACTGATAGTTGTCATTCTAGTAAATATACTAGTTATTGATTCATTTGGAAGCATTTTAAATAACTCATATTGATGCACTAACATGTCAATTTTTTATTTGTTTACTTGATTCGTTCCTTCATGTGTTATCTCTAATGCATGCCATATATCTCTAGCATTTTTGCATTTGTGATCCTATTGAATTCACTTCTACTTAATGCATAATACAAAATATCCATAGCTTTAGCATCCATAAATAATAACTTTTTATCATCATTGGTATATTCTTTCTAGGTTTAGGAACCATTATATTATTTTCAATCTTAGTATGTTTGTTTGGTCCATTTTCAATAGATAATCATAAATCACAATCAACAGATTAAAGATATATAATCATCATAGCTTTTTAATAGGCATAGTCATTACCATCAAAGAAAGGTGGCCTAGAGGTTGATGATCCTTCATTTTGAACATTAAAACTAGTGGTTGTCATTCTACTCAAAGTCTAAGCAAACTTATATAAAGGGAAATAGGCTCTTATATCAATTGTTGTTCTAGGATTAAGGTAACAATAACACCTAAAATGGGGTGAATTAGGTGTTTTACTACTAATAATAAATATTATAATTAACTTAATTAAACACAATTAATCAACAATATAATTAGAGTGCTTAAAGTAAAGAGTATATAGATAGAAATTACAAACTTGGTTTTTAACGTGGTTTGGCATGCCTACATTCATACCTTAAGCACCAAACCGGTCTTAAGTATTGTATTCTTTACTAATCCAAACCAAAGATTATAATGTCTTTAATGATTCCTCACCAAGCCTTTTCATCACTTGAAGGAATACTTTCTTTAAGATTTTTCACCTTGGTGATGTACCTCACCAATAACCAATAGTTTTTCATATAAACTCTTGAAGGATTACAATTTGTTTGAAATATATAAAACTCTTTCAAAGAGTAGATAATATAATTGGAGCTTATATCCCTATAGCTCACTCAATAGTACTTAGAATGCATGAAAGTGTTTAAGTATAGTGAATATGAGAATTTATACTCTTGTGTAAGAATATGAATGTTTTAATGCATAAATATGAGTATAATTTAGGATTGATGATTTGAAAGTTGTTTTTGCTCATAAAATAGCTTGTATATAATATATATTAAATTTCAGTGTTTAAGCCTGCAATTAGATAAGCTATATATATGTTTCTTAAAAAACTAGTTGTTTTTATAGATGTTAGTGCTCCTTTAACAGATGACATAGCATATTAGTCAAGTTAATCGGTCGAGCAGTTCCTGCAGATTCCCGGGTGTTAATCCCGGATGAACAAGCGATCGACCGATTATCTTGGTATAGGCAAGTGGTTGACCGATTCAACTTAAAATCTAGTTTTAGCAGTTTTAAGCTTGATGAATCTTGAACCAACTAAATGCATATCAATTATATAATACATGCAATGTGAAGTGTGTGAATTCATTTTAATTTGTTTTATCAAATTAGATATAAAGCTTTACATAATTTGCACTAAAATGAATCCTTAATAATTAAGTCTTCACTTGTTTTGCATCTTGGACTTATTGATTAATTTCTTCATTTAATTCTTCATGCTTGTTGATGATCTTCATATAAACCTGTTTAAATTTATTCTCAACCAAGCATATTATTAGTTTAATTTTATTTAATTGTTATCATAAAAAGACATAAAATATTAATATGTGACCCAAATGACAACAACCAGGCCTAAGTTTCGGCCAAAATAAAGGAAAGTGGGAAAAAAACCTTTCATGATGTATTAATTTATGTATACGTATATAATTGGGGATATTATGAAATTGTGGTAGATTGAGGTAATTGAGATGGAATGCAATAGAAATAACTTAAAATAATGAAAAATAAAGAAGAAATAACTAGAGGCATCACTATATTCGATGACCAGGGTGAATTAATTAACTAAAGAAAAAGGGCTAAATGCATCAGTGTATCTGATGACTAGGATAAATTATTTGACTAGGTAACCGAAAAGAGGCTAAAAGCATTAACATGACTGATTACCGAAAAATGTATTAATGTGGTAAAGTTTTAGAAGAAGATTAAAATTAATTGTATACAATGACGAAATGTACATTTGAAATTTGATTTCTTAGCCCCAATAATGAATCTGGATCAGAAAATATTTGAAAATGAAAAGATAATTGGTAGTATAAAAAATGAGCCCAATGATGTAATTATGAATAAAGAATACATACATACGAAGTTAAAAGGAACCAAGTAGGCACAAGTTAGATAGGAATGAAGGATTTACCTAAATAAGCTAAAGTACATAATTGATTTGAAGGGTATTAAGTATATGTGAATGAAAGAATTATGAGTAAGATGGAAATGAATTAGAAGACATGTTAAGAATATAGTTTGATGGAATCAACCACGGGGACAAGCACCATTATTAACAATAAAAATATAACTTTCCACTTTAGTGAAGATATTTCTGATGGTGCATCTACTAGATATACAAGTTGAACGTCTTAGGTATGAGAATTATAGGTTACATGTATTGAGTTGTTTTTATGTAAAGGAACTAATGTACATAAATATCATAATATGATTTTAAATTCTTGTGATTGGAAATTAAACTTATAAAGTTGGATAAATGGAGACATATAGGCTAAGAATTTATGATGCTGATAAATTAAAGAGGAGATATTTTGATAAAATTCTAAGATAATGGTTTGTTACTTTCCTCATTGAAAAAAAAACTATTATCAATGGGATGTTAATAGTTGCTAATGAATTGACTATATTTCTTTTCTTTAATATTTATCAATACATGTTTATACCTTAAAGGTTCATTTCATACACAACAGGATTAGTGATTATTTGGTTGCCATCTAGCCTAGGATTTAACCTTATGATTTGTTACCTTATTCATTTAAGTTTATAATAAGTATTTAAATTAAGAACATTTATTCCTTTTTCTTATATATATAATCGATGTGATTGAACATAAACGCACGTGAACGTGTGGAGCGTTACATGTGTGATGAATGGACTTAAGTATAAACACACAAAATAGTGTGGGTGTTACAGGAACCACATAGTGAGTTTTGTCCTTTTTAGAATGCACCTCTTAGGGAGAGATATGCTTTTTGTGCTTATAAGTGACTAAGGCCCTTGTCTTCTAATCGATGTGAGATAGTGACATCATCATGTATGCCCACACCTACACATGGTAGGCCTCCCAAGAGGTTTTGTCTCACTAAAACCATATAATAAGTTTTGTCCTTTTTAAGAGGCGTCTATTGGAGAGAGAGGTGCCTTTTGTGCTTATAAACGACTAAAGTCTTCGTCTCCTAGTCAACATGAGATAGTGATATCATCATAGTCCTCCATACAAGGGGCTTGGGTAGTTGCAGGCCCTCCAAAAAGTATTGTCTTACTAGAATCACATAGTGAGTTTTATTCTTTTTAAAAGGCGCCTCTTAGGTAGAGAGGTGTGTTTTGTGTTTATAAGTGATTAAGAATCTCTTCTCCTAGCTGATGTGGGATACTGGCATTATCATAGCCCTCTAGGGGAGGGGCTTGGGTAGTCGCCTATTGCTAACATTTCCATAAACGATGTCAATGATGATGTGTGCTCATACCCGTATATGATAGGCATCTTAAGAGGTATTGTCCCGCTGGAATTACATAAAGAGTTTTGTCCTTTTTTAAAGGCGCCTCTTAGGAAGAGAAGTGTTTTTTGTGCTTATAAACGACTAAGGCTCTCGTCTCCTAGCCGATGTGAGGTAATAACATCATCAGAGACAAGTAAATATAATTTTAAATGGTGATTTTAGATATACTTTTGTTAAAATGTTTTATTAAACATTTGATTGAAGCCTAACCATAAAGGTAATTAGAGAATTTTGAAATTCTCAAGGTAAGTAAACAATAGAATTCTCAAGTCGATGAATTATTTTAGCATGGGCAATAATTAAGGGTCATCAACGGTTTTATAATTAGCTGTACAATTTCTCATTGCAAGAGCTTATATTTGATGGATTAGATTTCTTACAAAAAATTATTTACAAGAAATTAAATACAAAACATGCTAAATGATTATATTTTTTTTAAAAAATTAGTAATGTTTTGCTCTTCTTATTTTGATTTATGATTTCCTTTATAAAAAAGTTTAGATTAAAAAAATCCACACAATACATGCAGGCATTGGCATTTTAAATTAACCTGATTTAATTAGGTTTGATACGGTAAAGTTATATATGATATGATTTTTATGAGTTGGTTTTTAACTTTAATTTATAAAATAATTATAAATATGTTTGATTAGAAATGATTTAAATCAAGAATTAATAATTTTTAAACTTTTAATGTATTGAGTCTACTTATACTAAGTTCCTTTTTTAGATTTATTTATGAAAAAAGAATTTCTAAATTATAATTCATAGTTAAAAATCAATTTTCATGAACCATACCAAATACACTCCTAATTTTGTCATTGTCGACTAACGAAGACATAATCAGACAGTAAAGGTCCGAATCACCTGGCTTCACCGGCAGGGAGGGCAGCCAATGCTCCTAATTTGTCATTGCTTGATTCTTTGCATTTTACACTTGTTCCTCGTTGAACGTGTGCAAAATTCTTATTGGTGAGAGAGAGCAAGCGAAGCAGACCTGATGTTGCCATTGTATAAATCGACCGAAGTCTTGGGATGGGGGAGCTAATCATCACCAAAAATTCGTTCTCTTGGGTTTTAGAGCTTTTTTTACCCAACAAGAAAGTTAATTTTAGGGCTTTTTTGCAAGAATCCTATTCTGAGGTTCTGAAGAAACATGAACACTAGGACAAGTTGACAAGGATGATATTTCGTCCACCCTTGTATGGAAAAGAAGCCAATTCAAGCGATGAAAAACATTTTCTCAGATGGCCAAACAAGGATAGCTACGTGGGATTCAATGTTAGGCAAGTCCTTGTAGCTGCTTTATTTACACCAATAAACATGCCGTTTTCCATTTATTCATACAACATGGCAGTTTGGTATGTGGTAAAATGACTCTAGCAATGATGAAAGCCACTCTCAGACACCCTCTGAGTAATGGACATGCATTCCTTTACACCCACACGGCGTTGAGAAGTTGATTGGACTATAAAGGCAGGCAGAACTTCAGTATTGGAAGTGTTCTTCATCAGGGGCATCCAATATATCAGCTATTGTGAGCTTTTCCTTGTCGAAAAAGAGGTCTTCTAGCTTGTATGGCCCTACTGAAGGTCCATCTTTCCATAAAGTCTTGGCGATTTGCTCATGGATCCTCTCTGTTGGATGGCCAGAATCCCACCAAATATAATCATCAGCGTTATCGCATAACTGGAACTCCACGGGCTTCCTTTTGCCTCCACAGCTGGAGACACCACCATACGGTCCAGTTCCACAGCAAGCATTCACCCCCTCTTTGAAACCTTGATTTTGGGTCAATAGCAGTTACTTTGCTTGTGAGTAATTGAAATTAGCTTATCCCAACAACATACTATAACATTATATTGCAATAGAGCCTACGTTACTCTTCTGAAATAAATTCTGCACCACACTACTTCAATCAAGGAGAGCACACATACCATAGCTTGCGGGATTATTAATTCTGTCATAAAGCCAGGTATAGAATTCAGAATTGCAATACTTGAAACCTTTCAGCAGTTGCCCGAGGCTTGTGAGCACAGCATTCAAAGCATTATTGTGTGCCAATGCAAGACCAGAAGCTGCTTCAAAGCAACCGCCTTCACTGGACTTGGGGTTCCTAGCTCTCATGAGTGGCATGCAACCTAGAGGACACATGCTGAGAAATCCAAATTTTCTGGCTCCTTTCTCATACAACACCTAAATTAAAAGGACAGACAAAGTTAACATTAATCAATTCAACCTCAGGTTAATTACCATATAGATGAAGTATTAAATGTAGTTAATTAGAAGGTTCACCTGAATTGCATTTGTCAAGTTTCCAATGACCATCTCAACATACACTTCAGGCACAAAATATTCTTGCATTTTCGGATTACCTAGATAACCTGCCACGTAATCGTTGCTTCCAACACTGATGAAATAGACTGCCTCTGATAAAAGAGCTTTTGCCTCTGCTTCTCCTAGGTTTTCTGTCAATGATTTTTGCACCTCTTCAAAAGATCTTAACTGTGTCTGGAGGTCAACCACCTAATAGCGAAAGCAACAAGTTAAGAAACCCTTTCACTTTGAATTGGTGCAAACCCCGATTCCATCTCCAGCCCAATGATTGGATAGGTAATTGATGAGTTAGCTTTATTCATTTATTTTTAAAATGCATGGGTCCAGTAAGTAGATCCGATATGCTTGGACTTGACAGTTAGTCAAGTTCAAGGTGTTTGGACTTGGCATACTAATGCTAGTCTGGCACGCATGCCAGATCCAATACGCTTGGACTTGGTAGTGCACCAAGTCCAAAGTAGCGTGGGTCTGGCACGCATGCGAGACTCAATACACTTGGGTTTGATAGTCAGCTAAGTCCAAATAAAGTCTAAAGTAATGTGGGCCTGGCATGCATGCCAAACTCAATACGCTTGAACTTGGCGGTTTGCCAAGTCCAAGGTACAAGGTACTTGGACTTGACAGTTAGCCAAATTCAAGGTGGCATGGGTCTGGCACACATGCTAGATACAATATGCTTGTGCTTGGCAATCAGCCAAGTTCAAGGCATTTGAACTTGGTAGTCAGCCAATTCCAAGCAAAGTCCAAGGTAATGTGGGTCTGGCACACATGTTAAACCCAATACGCTTAAACTTGACGGTTAACTAAGTCCAATGTACTTGGACCAAGTCCAATGTGTCATGGGTCTGGCACGGATGTCAGACCCAATATGCTTGGACTTCGCAGTTAGCCAAGTCCAAGGTGTTTGGACTTGGCAGTGCGTCAAGTCCAAGATAGTGTAGGCCTGGCACACATGTTAGACCCAATACACTTGGACTTAGCAGTCAACCAACTCCAAGATGTCTAGACTTGGTAGTCAGCCAAGTCCAAGGTGGCGTGGGTCTGGCACGGATGCCAGACCCAATACATTTGGGCTTGGCAGTGAGCCAAATCCACGGTGCTTGGACTTGGCGGTGTGCTATGTTCAAGATAGCATGAGTCTGGCACGAATGCCAAACCCAAGACATTTGAACTTGGTAATTAGCCAAGTCCAAGATAATTATCATCTGTTAAATAATACATTTATCTTGTTTTATTTATTAAGGGTAAAATAGTATTTTTAATTTAACATATATATAATCTCTTTGTATTTACATTAAAACGAGCACTTTAGAATAAACAGATTAATGAAAACTCTAGCCTCTTTCTCTTTTATGTTCGTATTTCTTTTATGTTAATTTGAATTGCTTTAACAGAGTATCAGAATATTTTTTTATGGAGTGATATTGTTTCTTTTTCTGCGAATCTGGTATTTTGTCTTTCCTTTAGCTTCTGTAGTTTTGTATTTACGTTATGTTTCTACAATTGTTTTTGTATTTTATCTTCCATCAATTTTTGCAATTCAGTATTTGCGTTCAGGTTCTGCAATTTTTTTGTGTTTTGGAGTAATCGTATAGCTTCGAGAAGATATTTGTTTAGTTTCTGCAATCTGGTACTTTGTTTTTTGCTGCTTTTGCTTTCTGATTTTCTTTGTTTGTTGATTATGGCTACTGAAAAGGATGATTCACTTCTGCCTGTGAGTGTGAGGTTGGATGGAAAGAATTATTTGTATTGGAGTTATGTAATTAGAAATTTCATTAAGGGTAAAAGGATGTGGGGATATGTTAGTGGAACTTATATGATACCCAAAAATACAGAAGAGGGGGATGCTGCTTTGATAGATAAATGGGAAGCAAACAAAGCAAAGATTGTTACTTGGATCAACAATTTTGTTGAGCATTTCATAGGTATGTAATTGGCAAAGTATGAGACAGCAAAGGAGGTTTGGGATCATCTACAAAGGTTATTCACACAATTAAATTTTACAAAGCAGTATCAATAAGAGAATGACATGCGAACTCTTCATTAGAAGAATATGAGTATTTAGGAGTTTGATTTTGCTATGACAGATCTTTGGGATCAATTGTCTCTTACAAAATCAGCAAAATTAAAGGCATGTGGTGCTTATATTGATCGTAGGGAGCAGCAATGATTGATATAATTTTTAACAGCGCTTCACAGTGATTTTGAAGGACTTAGAGGTTCAATTCTACATCGTTCTCCACTGCCTTCTGTTGATCAATTTGCTATGACAGATCTTTGGGATCAATTGCTTATATTGATCGTAGAGAGCATTAACGATTAATACGTTTTTTAACAGTACTTCACAGTGATTTTGAAGGACTTAGATGTTTAATTCTGCATCATTCTCCACTGCCTTCTATTGACTTTATTATTAGTGAGCTATTGGCATAAGAAATACATCTTTAGTCATATTTTGAAAAGGGAATTCTATTTGCGTTGAATCCTTTTGTACTAGCAGTACCATCTAAGTCATTCTCTAATCATCAGAATAAACTTTACACAAGGGTTGCCTTCGACGAGCGTAATTTTTGTAAGCATAAAGGTTATTGGAAGGCTTAGTGTCCTAAGTTAAGACAATAGAATTAAGCTTGAAAGCCTGGCAGCCAGTCACAATCTCAGGGTTATAAACCATCACACCACAATATTGCAGCAGTAGCTTCATGAGGCTCTATCACCGATCCTAGTACTCTAGCTGAGCAATTTCAGAAGTTTCTCTCCTTACCACCACAAGCAATGTCCATTTCTCCTTCCGTAGGTCAGTTGTCTCATATTTTCTTAGGTATATCATATTGTGAATGGGTTTTGGGTTCTGGTGCTTCACATCATATGTCTTCAGATTCTTTATCTTTTACCTCTATGTCCTATTTGCCTTCCATTCCTGTTATAACTGCTAATGGCACTCTCATGCCCTTAGCAGGTGTTGGTTCTGTTGTCACACCTCACTTGTCTCTCCCTAATGTTTATCTTATTTCAAAACTTAGATTAAATCTTGTATTTGTTGGTCAATTATGTGATTTTGATAATTATTTAGTCATTTCTTCTTCTTCTTTTTGTTGTGTATAAGATCTGCAGTCTCAGAAGCTGATTAGGACAGTCTGTAAAGAGAATAAACTATATATTTTGGATGAGTTAAAAGTGTTAGTTGTCGCCGCTGCTACTAGTACTGTTGATTTATCTTCTTTTCATTTAAGTCCTTCATATTCTATTTTTTATTTATGACATTCTTGTTTAGGTCATGTTTCATCTTCTCGTTTGAGATTTTTGGCATTCACAAGAGTTTTAGAAAATTTACAAACTTGTGATATTTCTGATTGTAGTGGATGTAAACTAACAAAATTTTCTGCTTTATCTTTTAATCGAAGTATTTATGTTTCTTTTTCACTATTTAACTTAATTCATTTTGATGTATGATAACCTTCTCTTGTTGTCATAAAAGAAGGGTCTTGATATTATGTTTTATTTATTGATGATCATACTCGTTATTGTTGGGTTTATTTAATGAAATATCATTTTGAATTCTTTAAGATATATACAGCCTTTCAAGCTCTTGTCAAAACTCAACATTCTGCTGTAATCAAATGTTTTAGGTGTGATTTGGGTGGAGAATATATCTCTAATAAATTTTGTCAGTTGCTTGCCTTAGATGGAACCATTCACCAAACTTCATGTGCAGATACTCATGAGCAAAATGAAGTTGTTGAAAGAAAACATGGGCATATTATCGAAACTACTCATTCTTTCATATTGTTTACTTCTGTTCCTAGTGAGTTTTGGGGAAAAACTTCATGTGCAGATACTCATGAGTAAAATGGAGTTGCTGAAAGAAAACATAGGTATATTATCAAAACTACTCATTCTTTCATATTGTTTGCTTCTGTTCCTAGTGAGTTTTGGGGAAAAGTTATCCTTACTACTGTAAATTTGATTAATACAATTCTATTTTCTTATAATTCGAGTTTATCTCCTTTTAAAAAGTTATATAAGTATGTCCTTGATTATTCTTTCTTTAGAGTTTTTAGTTGTACTTGTTTTGTTCTTCGTCCTCATGTAGAACACAGTAAGTTGTCCTCTCGATCTACTATTTGTGTCTTTTTAGGTTATGATGAAGGTAAAAAGAGGTATCGTTGTTTTGATCCAATAACTCATAAACTTTATATGTCTCATCATGTTGTCTTTCTCGAGTATATACCTTTCTTTTCTATTTCATCCACTACTCATAGCCTTACTACATCTGAATTTATTCGTATAAATCCTTTTTTTGAGGATTCTGATATTTTATCATCTTACGTTCCTAATACCTCAGATACCCTTCCTCATGTTCGACCAATTTATACTCATCAATCTACAAGTATTGACATTTTACTCTCTGGCACACCTGAAGCTCCATTCTTATCTACAACCCCTTAAACTTCATATGAGATTATGGATCCACCTCTACATCAATCCATACGTATTCATAAGTCCACAAAACTACTAGATTTTACTTATTCTTCATCATTTACTTTCTTTTTAGCTTATATTCATTATCTCTCTAGGCACTCTTCCTATAAAAAGAAAATTTTTTATCCTCTTTGGCAGCAAGTTATGGATAAGGAACTTTTTGCTTATGTATATGACAGATACTTGAGATTTGGTTCCTCTACCTCCTGGTAAGAGTGTTGGTTGTTGTTGCATGTATAAAATCAAGACTAATTTTGATGGGTCTATTAAGCAATATAAAGTTAGGTTAGTTGCAAAAGGATACTCTCAATAATATAGTATGGATTGTAAGGAGACATTTGCCCCTGTTGCAAAAATGACTATTATTCGTACTCTTATTATTATAGCTTCAGTTCGTCAATGATATATCTCTTAGCTTGATGTTAACAATGTCTTCTTAGATGGAGATCTTTAAGTAGAAGTTTTTATAACGCTTCCTCCTAGTGTTTCACATGACTTTGGATATGTTTGTAAGCTCAATAAAGCGTTATATCACCCTGTGCTTTGTTTGAGAAATTTTCTGTTGTGATCTAGTCTCTTGGATTTGTTTCTAGTAGTCATGATTCTGTTCTTTTAATTAAGTGCACTAATATAGGTCATATCATTTTGTCCTTATATGTTGATGACATGATTATTACTGGTATTGGCATTGATGATATCTCAATTTTAAAGACAAAGTTAGCTAGACAATTTGAAATGAAGGATTTTGATTATTTTTTATATTTTCTGGGTATTGAGATAAATTACTCATCTAAAGGTTACCTTCTTTCTTAGTTGAAATATGTTGCAGATATTCTTGAACTGGTTAGACTTACTGATAATAAGAGTGTAGATACTCTAATTGAAGTTAACACAAGGTATTCTTCTTCTAATGGTTTACCTTTGACAGATCCTACTTTATATCATACTATTGTTAGGAGCTTATTATATCTCACCATTACTCGTCCAAATATTGTATATGTTGTTTATGTTGTTAGTCAGTTTGTTGATTCTCTTACTATTGTTCACTGAGCAACTATTTTTCATATTTTGCGATATCTTCAGGGTACAGTCTTTTAGAGTCTTTTACTTCCATCCACTTCTTCCTTTGAGTTGCGTGCATACTCTGATGTTGATCATGACAATGATCCCACAGATCACAAGTTTGTTATAGGTATTTGTATCATTTAAGGTGATTCTCTTATTTCTTGGAAGAGCAAGAAACAATATATTGTTTCTCAATCCTCAACCGAAGTAGAATATCGTGCTATGACATCTACTACCAAAAAGATTATTTGGTTACGTTGGTTACTTGCGGATATGAGAGTTTCACTTTCTCATCCTACTCGTAAGTATTGTAACAACCAGAGTTATATTCAGATTGCTTACAACTTGGTTTTTTATGAACGAACTAAGCATATTGAGATCGATTGTCATCTTACTCATCATCATCTCAAGTGATGCAACCATATTATTCGATAGTTTCACCCACATTAAACTAGTGTTTTCCTATGTTTTATATATAAAATGCCTTGATATTCTTTGTTTTATGTTTTGAAGGCACTTTTGGATGAAAGATGCAAAAAGGAGTAAATTGGAGGTAATTGGCAGATTTGACCTTCAGTCGATGTTTTGTGCAGAGCGTAAGCTCTAAAGGTCGAAATGAAGTGATTCTAGTGACATTAAAAAGCTAACATCCATACCTTTCTGGACATCTAAGGCAAGAAAATAAAATAAGGAAGAGCATGGAAATCGCAGCCTTCAAAGTCAAATCTCACAATCTGCCAATGTTGACCTTCGTCCATTCCGACTTGAATATTTGGAGCTACAGAAGTCCAATTGATGCAAACTCAATTTTTTTGGATTCCTGACTCAAATTCCTATCAACGCTCCAACTTTAAAAAAACAACGATGTCATATGAGGGAGATATAAGTTTTCAAAAATGGCAACTGAATTTTGCCAGCAAACAGGTTTCGTGAAGAAACGAGTCCAAATTACGTTTCAAAACATCTAAACCGATATCCAAGTTTTTATTTCAGCAATTTAACTCCTCTAAGTCAAAGCTTGAAGATCTCATGCAAGGCTAATTCTCCTTTTTTTAGAAAAATAGTTATTGAAGTACTTAAATGTAAACTATCTATTTAAGGGAGGACTATTTTGTAAAATAGAGACTAGGGTTTCCTAGGATATAAAAAGAATGAGAGAAGAGAAGGGGGCAGCCAGCCAATAGGAGAAAAACGCCCGCTTCCTCTAAGAAACCCTAAATCATGCATTCTTCTTTCTTTTTGATTAGTTGTTCAACAAACATGCAAGGATAAACTCGTTTTCTTGGTTGCAAGGACATGGAAACCTTCAGATTTCAAGAACTATGAGATTTATTTAACCTTTTTTTTTCAGTTTATATGATGAATATGTTTGTTCTTCTATGCTTATTTTTCCTATGATTGTTTATTTTAATTGCTAGAGCGGACTCTAAGTTATTACTGTAGACAGTCTATTAGTAAGTTTGATACCAAAACTAGAGTTGTAGTAGATGAACTTGTAAAGCAACTGAGTTTAATAATTGTGGCGGATCTACGTTATTAATCTTAGGGAGAACATTCAATCAAATCAAATATAGACTGCGGACAGTTATGTTTTCTTGATTAATCAACTTATCTAGTTCTTAAGGCTGCCATTAAATTAAATTACTAGTGCGACACTGTAGTTGTTTGATAGTTCTTAAGGCTGCCATTGAATCAATTTATCTCTCATTCAAAGTTATTAGGGAATGACCCTGTGAGTCCTCTATGAGAGCTTCAAGAAAAAGGTTCACGATGTGAAAAAACTCTCTACTACCTTGATTATTTTTGAAAATACTAACTTTACAATCAGATCAGAGAATCTAAAAGTTTCCCAAATTAGAATTGTTTTTCTTATAGGTATTCCAGATCATCTTAGTAGATTTGGAAATAGTTAACATATACTTTAGCTACTATCCCAAAAACCTTTATATGTTCCTAATTTTTGAACATCACCAGACAGTAGATCAATAGATTGCTTATTAAATTTCGTACCAGCCCTTGATTGGTCTGAGGAAGAACTCCAGCCCCTCCCGAGGCGAAGTTAACACCATTTGTGAGATCAGCAGACGGTTGATAAAATGGAGGAATTAGCGGCAATTTTGCATACTCAGCTGTCCAGTTCACACAAATACTTGGTTACGTACTGAATAGAAATAACCACTCAAAGGAAATAGGTATTATGACAAAATAATCAGCTTCGCAGATAATTTACTGCTCTAGTGGCTAGTTATTTATGACACTTTGACCGTATAAAAAAAGAGAGTCGAGAGATATGCGTGGAGCACATAGGTACCAATAAAATCAACAAAGACACGGCCATCAGAGAAGCGTCCTGTAGGGGCTTCAAAAAAACCATTCTGGCCATAAGGTTTCCAATCCGCTCGCATGCCGGCGGTGGTGTTGATGTAGTTATTGTTGCCAGGGTCAGCAGTGGAGTCCCCAAAGATGAACAAAGCACTTGTCGTCTTCTCCGGCAGACCATAACATGGCTTCAAACTAATTGATAATAACAGTGTCACAAATAGATAAAATAAGTTGAGCCTCGCCATCGATCCGGAAGGAGTAGAGGTACAGTTACAAGCCACTCACTTCTTGAATCTCCTTGATAATTATAAAGACTTGAAAAAAGAAGATAGGGTTCAGTTAAACAGGCGAAGTCTTCCTGTGCTCCTCCTAGATATTATTATCACTTCGTTATCACCAGAGCTCCAAGAACAGTCTTTTACCTATCAGTCTCATACACCTAACCTGTTTTCTTAATGCATTTTTTAAACTTCAAAAAAAATCCTTTGTTATTTAAAGATTTTTTTTATTATTTAACTTAAAAAATAAATCTTTTTGTTATTTAACTTTTAAAAAATTAATAAAACTTTTGTTATTTCAGCTTGCCTATCTTGTTTTTTTTTTTTTAGAAAAACAAATTATTATATGATATAAAAAAAGTTTCATAGGTTTCACAGCTTAACTCGAATTTGCTCGAGTATTTTAATTTTTTTTATAAAATTTTCATGGTCTCAAAAACTTAATCACGAGTTTAACTGGTTAACCTAAATTAATCCAAGTCAATTTATTATATTGTTATCTCAGTTTTTTTTTTTAATCATTCAATAATCTAATTTTATTATATAATTGTAAATTAAAAAAAAACAAATCCAAATTTAAAAAAAAAGGTAAAAATAGGGGTATGAATAATAGCATAGACCATTAGCCTAAATTTGAATTGACGAAAAAAATCAGTCACAAAACATCATAGCCTAAAAGCAATAGAGACACGTAAATTAATTAACATAAGAGAATAAAAAGTTAACAAAATGGGTGTGCTCTGTCCGTACTTATGACAAGCAAACAGAGCCGTACAAATCATCTCATAGTGGAAATTAACACGTACAGCACCGACAACTCAATTCTTTGAGGTTAAAATCATAAAATATACAACTCAATTCTTTGAGGTTAAAATCATAAAATATACACCAGATTGAAATTCCATGTATAAAATCTTTGTTGTGTTTTAGAGAGACTTCTTGGAAATACAGGGAGAAGGACAAAGTTTGGTTTGACAGAAACCATGGTTAGGGATTACAATGGATATTTATGAACCATGTTTGACACCTTCCATACCTAAACCCAAATCCAGAATTACAATTCATACCCAACTTGATGGTATGTTTTTTTGAAATCAAACTGAAACTTATAAGGTTTCGAGTAGTATCCATAACTAAATTTCAACCCAACCTGAACTCGAACCCAAATACTATAATTTCACACCTAATTAGCATAGAATTAAGCAAATGATAGGATATGAAATTTAATTACTAGTTGGTTTTTTATAATAATTTTATAGATATAAAACAAAAATAGAAAAGACATAGAACATAAACTAATAATGATTGGGATTGTACTGAATTGATAAGTAAATATTACCATATAAACTAAAAGATTTTAGGGTTTCACTAGATTGTTTTTTATTATTCACCAAGACTTATTGAATCACAGACCGCATTGTTCATTTCCATAATGTTTTTTTTTTGTTTCGGTCACTAAGCTTTTATTCTTTACAATTGCATCATTTCAAGTCCCATTAGCATTTTTCTTCATTTACATTATTTTTAATTTGCATTATCTCTCATATAACTTATTTTTACTAGTTTCTATTCCAGATATTTTGACAACTCTTTTTTTCCCACATATTATACACTTTTTATTCTTAAACTTTAGTCCATCTAAGCTATTGTAGTTTTGTATGTCATTACATTTGATATGGGCGAAGATATGTTGATTGATTAGTACTTAAAAGTATATTTTTATCAAGGTTTTATATCATCATTTTGCACTTGAAGTATTAATAACTCCTTAACTAAAGCATGTTTTATAATAATAGATCTGATAATATAAGATAGCTTAAATTTATGGTAAATGTTCATTTTAAATGCAGGAATATCTTACAATTCAAAGGATTGATTGATGTGATTAACTATTGAAAGTGAAAGGACAAAGAAACGGCTAAGATTAGAAAGGAGATACCGATTCAATTCAAATTGGAACACTGTTCAGTTATTGGGTCATATCTGGAGCTGTAGATCTTGGATTTTAGCTTAATTTATATGGATGGAAAGCTAAGAAATAGGCCTATAATGTTCATGAATAGTGTAAGACCCAAATCTGCCGTTTTCAAATTCAAAGTTTGGCCACAAAAGAGAAGTCAGAATCTGTCCTGTA
>Ga0325414_1000038_pt1 | contig 64078 bp, 52 predicted proteins | sample PopdelMetagenome_8_FD_206183 | JGI IMG/M metagenome (GOLD analysis project Ga0325414, IMG submission 206183) | Populus deltoides microbial communities from Bellville, Georgia, United States - Leaf-PdKOR-R3 | ecosystem: Host-associated > Plants > Phyllosphere > Phylloplane/Leaf | place: USA... | reverse complement strand
TTTTTTTTCTAATAATTATTGAAGGTCTCAACCTTTAGTCACCAGGATAATTTCCTCGTAATTAAGAGACTGCTAGCTTTCCGCCATTTTTCTCCAAACTGACTTGACTTCCTGTTCCGAGCGAGCGAGCGAGCGAGGGGTTCTCTACCGAGAATGCAACCTGACCCCCTCGTCTTTCCAGGAAAAAAACATGACCACTGACTGACCCTCAAATAATTTGTTTCCCAATGTTTTTTAAAATATTTTTTATTTAAAATTTTATTAAAATAATAATATTATTTTTTAAATTATTTTTAATATTAACTCATATCAAAATAATTTAAAAATATAAATTAATTTTTTAAAAAATAAAATAAAAAAATTAAACCTTTTTTATAAACATCTTCAAGCACAAAATCATCAAACAGGCCAGGATTTCTTAATTATAACAAACGAACTTGTTTTGTTGGATCAAATATATCGCCCGCAGATGTTACGATGCCTGCAGCAAGAGAGTGGGGGCCGGCAATGGCACCGCCAATCAGTTTCAAATTTAGAGTGTTTTTTGTTGCGTCAACCACAGCAACTCAATCGTTTGGTAATTCTCCAACAATAGATTTATACTGGTGGGACCTATTATTAATTGTAGCACAGCTACAGATTTACAAGAAGCAGCAATTTATTACTTCTTAAGAGTCATGCTTCATTGTTTATGGATATTTTTTTATAATTCCGGCCGGATTGATCCGCTTCAACGCTAAAATACATTGAACCGGGTCCGATCTAACAAAATAAAAAATTATTTTTTATTTTTAATTGTATTTTATTTGAAAAACTAGTAGTAAACATTATTGAATGACATTACATAAATTAGACGGAAATCGCTTGATAACGTAATATTTGCAGAATTTGATCGCAATCCCAATTTTATTCTTGATTATATTTCACCTATGTTGTTGCGCTCTTAAAAAATTTAATAGAACAATAAAATATATTTTATATAAAGTATTATTTATTTCATGATATAATAGTAATAGTTAAATCTACAATATTTAAATTAAAAATCATCAATATTAATGTATATTTTTTAAAATTATTTTATAACCTTAATTTCAAAAACATTCTTAACCAAACACATTAAACTACTTTTTCTTTAACCTCAATTTCAATCATAGTACCTATTTTTTCAAACCAACCTCAACTAAAAATACTTTTTATAAAATAATTTTTTTAAAACCATAATCACAACAACTACCACAACATCAAACATAATTACCGTATTTTTATGATTTCTCAAAACCACACGTTTTTTATGACTTGTATTTGCAAGCATGCTTCAGTCAAGATAGCACGCAGCTTCATTTAAGCTAGCCTTCCTTTTCCTTGATGTAACATTTAGGTGTTTGCCTGCAAACGTCTCTTGATTCCAAGCAGTCGAACAGGGCCACTTGGCTACAGTACACGCACCTGCCCCAGCTTGTTCTGTCCTTTGCCTCCATTACTTCCTTCCTGGTGCCTGCTCAAAAGGCTGGCTTGACTAGTTTAATTTCGTTATTGGTGTTAATCAAGTTTAATCTCTTGCCTTTCAATTGGGTTCTTAACGATCGTTCATAAACCAAACCATCACTTCCCATATCATTGCCCTTCAATTCACACTCACAAGATCAGGGAAGAGAAAATGCTTCCTTAACAACTGATTGGCTTGTCTGCGGCCAGCCAACCGCGATTCAAATTATTACGCGGTTGATCGCGTAAACAAACACACTGTTCAAGTTAAACACGTACTGATATTCACTCCTCCTATAATCCAACTTCCATTGATATACATCATAATCATGTTTGGCCCCGGGAGGAGTAAAGGAACATAACAAATAAGAAAAAAAAGTCAAGGCATACCTTTTCTTCTAGTTGCACGCAAGAAAAGCTTGCAATGCAATGCAGCAAAAAAAAAAAAAATCCCTTCTTAAACAGGAGGAAAAAAACTTGGCAAAATCAAAAGACTAAGGACTCATGCGATCAGTTACATTGAACCTTCTTTTCCCTTTAACTGGCCATCTGCGACGCCATGAATCACAGTGAGCACAGGTTTTTCGTTCTGAACATGTTCAGGTTCCTGTAAAGGTTCCAAGGAATCAACGATATCTCGCATTAGAGGCCTTGCTTTCGGATTTCGGTTCAAGCAATGATAAGCTAGCATTGCTGCCTTGTGAACTCCTTTAATAGGATAGTCTCCTTCTAATCTTGGATCCACGATGTTGAGCAATTTCTTCTTCTCTTTAAGCAAGGGAATAGCCCAGTCCGTTAGGTTCTGCTCACGGGCTGGTCGTGATTTGTCTAGAGATTTTCTTCCTGTCAGAAGTTCAAGAAGAACAACACCAAAACTGTATACATCACTTCTTGGAGTCAAATGGCCTGCACAACATTAGGCAGGCAGGATTTAAGATCACCAGGAAATTGGCCCTTTTCATCCTTAAAACATCAGCATAGTTGGGAAACTTGCCTGTCATTATATATTCAGGTGCTGCATACCCGTAAGTCCCCATTATGCGAGTGGAAACATGAGTTTTGTCTCCTATAGGTCCATCTTTTGCAAGGCCAAAGTCAGAGAGCTTTGCATTGTAGTCCTGCTCAAAAAGACACATAACTTTAAGTGATTCTAACCTCAAACATTTCTTGTCATAATACTCAACATTTCTGGCAGCAGACGCATGCAGGGCTTTTGAAAAAAAAAAACACCTGGTCTAAGAGAATATTAGATGTCTTAAAATCGCGATAGATGACAGGTTTTTCAGCTTCATGTAGAAAGGCAAGTCCTTTTGCTGCACCATATGCAATCTTCATTCTAATTGACCATGGAAGAGGAAGCAATACCCCTGCAACAACAGAAGACATGCACATATCGATTACCAAAACAAAAAAGCCAAAAAAGTGAAGAACTACTCATGGCTTCTAACCGGAAAATTTTGTAACATCCCAGGCATGCTAGAAGCTGCCTACAACTTCCACATTCAGATGTCCTCAACACTTAGTGTAAAGAAATTAGACAATCCCTCAAACACCTTTCAGTGGCTTCCCTGTCATCATCTCTTATCTTTTAATTGCTTTCAAACACAAATACAAGCTATTACATCGAATAGAAATGTTCTTGGATGGCAGTCGCATCTCCTACAATGTGATGACACAAAGATTAATGATTATCCTAAAGCTAGGGCTTTTGGATCCTATCTTGCAAAAAAGAAGACATCAAGACATGAATTGGAGGCAAATATATAGGACATTCCTTAGAACCACTTTCACAGAAAATAATTTCCTCGTTGGCTTACATTTGGCATATATTTCCACGCGTCAAAAATTAATGTTGTTGAACTAAGTTATACGAAATACATACTTGAGAACAGGATGTTTTCCACGCTTCCCCGAGACATATACTCGTATATCAGAACCCGTTGTTCGTCCTCACAGCAATATCCAATCAATTTCACCAGATTTGGATGAGAAAGCTGCCCCAGGAATATGACTTCTGCCTAAAAATCCTCAAAACTGTTACAATCTGATGGAGAATTGAAGCTTAACATATTAATGAACAGAAAAAAAATGCATAGAAATGGTGCCCCGATGTCAACAACTTAATGTTGCACAGGAACAGAAGTAAGAGCACAAAAGATTACCAGCCATTCTCTATGGCCCTGGTAACTGTTATCACCATCATGAACCTTAACGGCAACTTGAAGGGGCTGAAGCCCCTCTCTCAAATCCTCTGTAATGAGCCCTTTATAAACACTCCCAAATCCTCCTCCGCCCAGCAAATGATCTTGCCTAAAATTTCCAGTGATTAATTTTAGTTCAGCGAACGTAAAAGCAATCAATGGATTTGCCGCTGAATCACGACGCAGGTCCTCTACTTCTTCTGGATTTGAAGGTAGCTTTCTATCATCCTTTGTTGGTCTTCCTGATGGACTTTGGTCTTTCGGAGACTCTAACATAGAAACATGACAAAAAAAAAAAAAAAATTAGAATCACAAATACGATAATGAAATCCCTTTATGTTTAAACCAAAGTCAAAAGAATCATTAAAGAAGTAGAAAATAAAATCTGTCTTTTAATTTCTGCTCTTCAGCACAGGAAATCATCAGAAAGGTCATCTAAAAGCTGGTGCTTTATAAAGATTCATCAGACAACAATTAAAGAAACCAAAAGGTCACCTTAAAATGAAGCATAAAATCAAGACTAAAGGCAGCAGTTTTCAAAGCAAGAAAAGGAAAGGAGAAGAGGGAAAAAACGGGGGGGAATGGGAATATCAGAGGTTTAAAGAAAAAGAATAATTTTGAAGCAATGTGTAGGCTTTCTTAGTTCATTGGAGGAAATAGAAAAATACTGTAAAAATAAGCATCAAGCCACTATAGGGAGTATAATAGGTTCCTCTATCCACCAAAAAAGAAAAGAAAATAAAAGGTGCACCACCTCTCAATAGGGCAAACTCTACTGTGTTCTAGTCCATTGAATAAAAGATAGAGAGGTGAAAAAGAACAACAAGAGAATATTTAGTCTCATATATTTTTTACATTAAAATAGAAACTCATCACATCCAATCAGTCTAACATAAAATTCCTCAGACATTCTTAACAAAATTAATAAAAAAATAACTGGAGACATATAATTCATACAGGACATGCCAAATCATTCCGAGCAGAGGATGATCATGATATTAGTCATCTAATTATGCAGAAAAAATCACATATAAAGAAGAAAAAGAAGAAACAATTGCATGAATTGGGCAAAAAGAAGAGAAAGTGGTGGTAACCAACCTGATTTTTCATTGTAAACAGAAGGCTCCCTTCTACAACAACAATTTCCCATAATTTACCAGAAACAAAACAAACAGCAGATAAAAAAAACCCCAGCTTTCTTCACCTATAAGCTACTATAAATAATCAATCCATCATCCAAAAGATCAAATTTTTTTAAAGCTATTAGGGTATCAGACCAAACCCCAAATTACCAAGCAAGAAAAACAGAGAAAACAATTTCAAAAACTACTTTTTCTTGTGTGAAATAGAAAGAAGTTGGTTTGAGAGAGAGAGAAAGAGGGAGTGCTTGATGGGAATAATAAGGTTAATGTCAAGATGGGGACTCTTTCTTGGCCATGGAGGAGATGGACCCACCCACGAAAGAGCAAGGTTACCTGCATGCTTTGATTCTTTAGATGTTCAAAGAAAGTGTTGTTGCTTTTTTGAGCTTTCATTGTAGTGCGCATTTCAATCTTCCCACACCACACAGCACAGCACAGCACCCGCACCAATCTTTTCATTACATTCTGGTTTTGGTTAATCTTTGCCTTTCATTTTCTCCCTTTGTCCTTCTTGTACCCACTTCTTTTCACTATTTTGTGCACACAAACAAAGCTTTAGAAGAAACTTGCAACCACTTTACCTAACATTATTTCTTTGCTATTATTATTATCATTTTGATTTTTATATAATCACTACTCAAGTGGCTTGAATGGTGTCTCTTTCTATTTTCCTTTTTAAATGTATAAATCCAAATTTGGGGTAAGGTTAATTATGATGGGTGAATTTATATAAAACTACAAAAGAAATTTGATATCATAGCCATAACTCCACCCACAAGCCTAGCTAGTCATGGCAGGGGTTGATCAAGGCTCCTGATTTTGATTTTGGATTATGGTAGCCAAGAGAGTGGGCACCCCATCTCATACTTAATTGTTCACAAATTGCAATGTATATTTGTCACTTACAAGACATGAGATCAGATCAACAACAAAGCTGGTGCAAAAAAGCTGGGCCTACAGCCTATAATGGACAATAACAGGTCAACTTAGAATGTCGGTATGATGCAATGTAGTGAGAGAGTACGATGATTTGGTAATCCAGCAAATCATTTGATGACTAATGTCAAATTCTTACCTAATCTTACTTGATTAAGGAGCAGAATTTGAGGGTACTGCTCCTTTTTCTGCTTATCGGTTACTATTACAACTCTAAAGTTGATTCTTAGAAGCTTCATTAGTTTGAACACATTGAAAAGATGGAAGCTGTTGAGAGTTCCTATTCTAGTAATAAAAAGAAGAATGAATAAAAAGGGAAAAGGGAAAGAACACGGGTTCATGCGCATTATCGAAATAGAGTTTTTGTTTTTGTTTTTTAATGCTGACATGTAAAAGAAGTAGCTAGCTTCTTCTTGAATGTTGTTGGTTGATCACGGGAAGTTGAATGCGAGCATCGAATATGAACATTACATGTTGACTTGTATGAAAGGAAATTATATCTGTTGACAGAAGAAAGAAGTTCTACCTTGGAACACAGATTGCGATAGTTGAGTGTTGTTATATATCTGTGGAGTACAGGTTATGCTTTAACGTTAGTGGCCGGTGTCTATGGAAAGGAATGAAAGGATTACAGAATAAGGCCCAGGCAGTCACTATCAACGGGCTGCTAATTAGCACAACTTCTTGCTTTCTTTAACGCAGATGAAAACAACATAAGCAAAAGAAAGATCAAAATATTCCTTGAAAAAAGTTTTCATCACAAAATTAAACCCTAATCCATATTCTATTACTAATTTTTTTTTTATTTAGTATGGCTCTTTAAAGGTTTATATTTTCTTATATAAACGATTTATAAGGTAAGAAAATTAGAATTTAAGTCAAATATAAAATCCAAAATTAAACAAATATGAAAATAATGAAATTAGCTCGAATATCATCTTTCAAGCATAATTTAAGATTATTTTGAAGCTCAGTGGAAGACAGCTAGCCAATTCCTTATAAAATAGGTATGTAGAATCTTCTAATCAAATTTGAGTGCAATTTTATGATTTGATTAAAAATTATGAATTTTTTTTTTAAGATTGTTCGGTTAACCCGAGCAAATCTCTTCTTGAGCTTTTCTTTATATGCTAATCCATAATCAAATTTGTTAGGTTTATATACAATCCATAAGAAAATTATCGAACACCTTTGAGAACTCTCTGGAAGCTATCAATCTTTGTGAAATTCAGGTATAAAAAAAATTAAAAAAAAATTGCTTGGTTAGGAGTGATTTTAGTTGGGATTTGTTAACAGATGCCATGATAAAGATCTTGGAGATGGACTGGATTTAACCACGGGCCACTCATCTAACATGATGTTGCACTTAAATTTCCTGCTTATAAAAGCAAACTAGATGCTTTACTTAAATCAAATTATGATGATTCCTTAAGATTCAATTATGAAATTCTATGATAGAAATGTTGTGCCGATCGACAAAGCAAGTACTACTTAGGGTTCATGTTCAGGAGGTTTAATGATTTGAAGTTGATATCCGAAGTGGTGAAACTTTAGTAGTAAGTTCTAACGTCTTTGATTGTAAACTTGTGATCAGGCAACAAATTGAGTAGGCTTGATCATCGAGTCAGTATTTTTTCAGTAGATAGCAAAGCTTCTACAACTTTTCTGATAATTTATTTACATAAGATTGTGCCTTAATCTTTAAGGCTTGGTCCTCTAGCTTAATTAGGCGTATCTTTAATTATAGGACAGGAAACAAGATTAGGATGATGAAGTTCAATATATTGGAAAACACTGAATTTGCAGTGACACCTGAATTTTCTATTCAAAGAGAAGGATTTGCAGCTTGGAAGCCAGATGGGTAACTCTCTCTCTCTCTCTCTCTGTGCCTACGATCACAACATCACTGGGGGCAGTGCCATCAGCGGGAATTGCACAAGCAGCAGTCTTAGGGGCCGATGAAACTGGTTTGTTCTTCGTCGAACTTCCTACCAAGTACATTGCTGGTGTTGGTATCATCCCCACAGTGTGTGTCGACGATGTTCAGGGGATTAAAACTGAAATCCATCTTGCTCAATCTTCTCAGTGAGTACTGAATATGGTTCACGTATTGCATGTATATATTCCTTTTCCCCTGGAAATCACTGTCTGATATTACTATCAGGAGAAGAATATAAATGGAGATGCTTTCCATTTTCCTCATGGAAACAATGAATGTGATCAGCTCATTGAATCGGAAGACAATACACAGTTGTTGCAGAACAAATTTGACCAATTTCTAACATGGAAGTTCTGAACCATGCAGGAATCCTGTGGTGAGGATATATATTACCAAGTAAAACAGTCATCGGAAACTCACCAGCACCTCCTTCTAGCTAGCTCAAGTCCAGTTTCTTCTGACATTCTCAAGGTGGAAAAACAAGTGCTATATACTTTGTCAGCATTGGTGCTAATCTGGCCCTGGATTTGATCTTCTCATGCTTCAAGGAGGAATGCTCTTACTTAATTTGTGAACTTAAATCACTCAAGAAATCTCAAGAGAGAGATGGTTCCGGAGAGATAGTATGGTCTGATGGATTCCACAACATCAGGAGTCCATTGATTTTGTCAGTGAAAACCAACAATATTGAGAGAATGTTTGATCTCATACCATAACCATTAAACAAATTTAAATAAAACAAAAGGTATGGCACCGCTTTGCTAGGTTTACCTTATATCAGCAAGCAATTATACGCAACATAGAAACAAAATATACCTAGCTTAACATGCCTTGGTGCTTTCTGCTTGCCGCTAGAAACTCTATTCCGCTGGGCTGTTTGCCTTAATTTCTGTTTTTATATATTTCTTACTTGAAAAAATAATAAATTAATATATTTTTATTGTTTTTAATGATTTTAATTTGCTAATATTAAAAATAAAAAAATCTAAAAAATAAATATTTAATATCTTTTCAAACAACAAAAAATCGTAAACTATAATCTCAAATCTCAAACATTAGTGATCATCATATATACTATTTCCACCATCAATATAAGATTAAAAAAATAAAGAACGAAAACAACTCTAAAATACATATTATACCTATTGGGTTGAATAAACAAGGAGAAACGGGTTTATGGGACCATTCAAGAGGTGTATGAGAGCATGTTAGCGGTTATTTTTTAAAATATTTTTTGCTCGGAAATATATTAAAAAGTTATTTTTTATTTTTTAAAAATAATTTTTTTGACATCAACACATCAAAATAATTTAAAAACATAAAAAAATATTAATTTAAAATAAAAAAAATTTAATTTTTTCAAAAATATTTTTAAAATATAAAAACAAACATTCCCTTCATGAGTAAAAAAATAAAGAGGCAATGAATGGTTTCCGAGTGAGAGAGACAAGGGTTGTGGACGCTTTATTAGCTTGCAGTGAACTTTCAAGTGATTTTTGTTAGGAAAATATTTTAACAAGTTTTTAATAATTTTGATTTTTTAAAAAAATTTAAATTAATTTTTTTATATATTTTTAAATCATTTTATATCAAAAATAAATTTTTAAAAAATATTATTTTAAAATATTTTCAAACAAAACATATTTTTAAAAGCAATTTTCGATATTATCTCAAACATCCTCATAGTTGATCAAATTTCAGGTCTTTTTATCTACCACAAGCATCAATTTTAATGGTAGTAGGTGGTATATGATATTATAGTAATAATTATTTTTTTAAATTTTTTTGTTTAGAAATGCATGAAAATATATATATTTTTTATTTTTTAAAATTTATTTTTAACATCAACATCCTAAAATGATTAAAAAAAAGAATTTCAAATAATTTTTAGTGAAAACAAAGATGTTTTAAAAAATGTTTTAACATGATAAACTGCTGCTGCCTGCGAAGAAGAATTGGCTGGGGTACAAATAAATCAAGCCATGGCCGCCTCGATTCACAAATATATTCTGGACTCTTCCTTTCTTGACCGACAACAACATATCCAAGTGTTCCTCCGTCTTCCTTCCTTAATTATATATACCATTATACCCCTCTCCTCATCTTCTTCTTCTCATAAGGATCTTCGCCCTTATTTTATTAACAATAATATCCCCAAGAAATGTCAATTTCATTTTGCCCCTTTTCCATGGGGTTGGAAAAATCAAAGGTAGAGCAGAAGGATTTTTTTGTCATTTACAACCCATAAAAAAGACAAAAAGGATTCCTTACAAGAGAAAGAGAAGGATGATGCGAGATCCTTTCTTCAAAGTTTTTCAAAATATTTTTTTTTTTAAAAAATATTAAGATAATATCTTTTTATTTTTAATGTTAATATATTAAAATAATCTAATAACACTAAAAATTAATTTAAAATAAAAAAAATAATAACAACTCATTCTTTTTAAAAAACACTTCCCTTCGATGCTTGATGCCTAACGAACCCTACTGTCACCCCCAAACCTATCTCACCCACCAATAAAAACCCATCAGCTAAATAATAAAAATATGGTACCCACTCACAACTTGCCAAGTGGAAACGTGGTCCAATAAATGAACATTGATGATATCATTGAATGACCTGCGGGTGAGAGAGTATGGTAGAGCGAAAGCGAGTGGAGGGTGTGGTGGAGGTATTTGAATCACAAACATAGAGTGAAAAAAACCCTCTTTCCCCCAAAAACCCTAAAAGCTCAAACCTTTGGCGGCTATCCACTGAACCCACCAAAGGGTTTTATTATCTCACAAGATCTGTCATGGCTACCCTTTCATCCTCTGCTGACCGTATCCTTATCTACTCGTCTGCCCTTTTCTTTTTCTCTTCACTTGTTGCTCTTCTTTTTTGCTCTTGATCTGCTGGTTTTGTGTTTTGCTGTGTTTATTACGCTCTCTTGCAGGGATTTCATTGAACTTGAGATGGGTTTTGAGTTTTTTCTTAACTATACATGTACTGATAGCTATGCCTTTGTTAGGTTGATTTGCTTGACATATATGTGGCATAAGTGAATTGAATTTCACACTATGAAATTTGTTTTGTGGATTATGCTTGATCTTCTGGTTGAAGCTTTCTTCTTGATGAATTGCTTGCTCTATTTTGTTTTCCAGTAATAATATTCAAAGTTGGGATTTTTTTCCTGTTGTTTGTTTCAATATTATGATTCCGGATTTATGGAATTCCTTTACTTTAAATTTCCATAGAAACTTCAGATTTGCTGCAGAAGTTATCCCTGGACTCACAAACAAAGACCTTGGAGATGCCTGAGCCCACCAGCAAGGTAATTTTCACCCTTAAAGATTAGATCTTTATCTTTGGCGTAGACTTGTGCTTATATGTGTTAATTTTGTTATTACTAGATCCAGCCAAGTGACCGGTCTGTGACCCCAGTGCTATCCAACTTCATGGATCCAACTGTGTGCTATCTTCCTAATGGTTATCAATCCTATTACTATGGAGGTGAGTTTAACGTGCCAAAATACTGCTGGAATTTAATATCTTTTTTTTTCATCTTGAATTATTCGCTCTGTGATTTCTTTGAAGAGATGAACGTAAATTTGATAAAATGTATCGCTGCTGGCTCTTCCAGGCTATAATGGGGCTGGGGAGTGGGACGACTATTCAAAGTATCTGAACCCAGAAGGAGTAGATATGGTTTCTGTAAGTATTCCTGCTTGGTTGGTAGTTGTATCAAATGGCAGTGTTATTAGGTGCTTAGTAGAGTTGCTTTTCTAATATCTTCTTCAATTGTATTTATATAATTGGGGACTCCATTTCTTTTCCAAACAACTGGTTTTCTAATGTGCATTTTCTGTTTTTTAGGGGGTTTATGGGGATAACGGATCTGCTATGTATCCTCATGGTTATTGGTATGGACCCTATAGCCCATATTCACCAGCAGCTTCACCGGTTCCCACTATGGGAAATGATGGTCAATTATATGGTCCTCAGCACTACCAATATCCTCCTCCCTACTTCCAGCCATTGACTCCAGGTGGTGAGCCCTTCACACCCAGCCATGTAGCCCCTTCCCAAGGCGATCTTTCTATCTCAACAGCTACTGACCAGAAGCCTCTGCCTGTGGAGACAGCTAAAGAAAATTCTAATGGCATTGCAAATGGTGTGGATGTTAAGGGAAGCAACGGTGCAGTTCCCTACAAGCCCAAGTATCAAAATTCATATGGAAGGGGTGGTTTTACAAAGGGACTTCCTGCTTCTGGTTACAAGGATCTGAAATCTCGTTTTGATAGGTTACAACCTGATATCCCATTGCTGGATACCTCTGTGCTTTCCAGTGGGCTGTACAAAAACACTGAGATTTCTTCTTCATTTTCAAAGGCTGGCAATGCTCCATCTTCAAGGAACCAGAATTTCCATCAAAATTCTCATTTCATGGTATGTGATCTATGGTTTTCCTCATTCTATCTGTTGCATGTTTTTGACCAAATGGATGATAATAAATCACGTGTCCTAATTTATTATTCTTAAATCGTAATCAAATGATTCAGTTGGCTGAATCCTTTTCCCCATTCTATTATTTATTTGTCCAAGTTGATATCTCAAGTTGATGTCTACCCCCCTATCTTTAGTTCTACAACGCTTTAAATGTTGCCATGCCATTTTGGATTGTTAACCTTTATATCAATGTTGGGGCTTTATTAATTTTTGAGCATGACTTTTGATTTTTCTAAATGTTTCCAGACTCCTTTTGTGAACATTCCTTGTTTTGCTCATTAGTATTATTCATTTTATAGAGTATTCTTTTCTCATGGATGATGTTGTTTGATTCATCAGGGATGGCAGCACCCTGCTCTGGCACCAGGCGTGGGTTCAACTCATGGATATATGAATAGGATGTATCCAAACAAATTCTATGGTCAATATGGAAACGGTTTCAAATCTGGTATGGGCTTTGGATCTGGTGGTTATAATGCAGGAATAAATGGACATGGGTGGTTAGCTATCGACAGCAAATACAAACCCAAGGGGCGAGGCAATGGTTACTTTGGTTATCACAATGACAGCATTGATGGTTTGAATGAGCTGAACAGAGGACCTAGGGCCAAGGGATATTTCAAAAACCCAAAGGGTTTTGTTCCTGCCACAGTTGCAGTCAAGGGGCAGAGTGTGCCATCAGGTGATACTAATGTTGAGGAGAAGGATAAGACAACTGTAGTTCCAGACCGAGAACAATATAACAAAGCAGATTTTCCTGAGGAATATGATAATGCTAAATTTTTCATCATCAAATCTTACAGCGAGGATGATGTGCATAAGTGCATTAAATACAACGTCTGGGCTAGCACACCTAATGGTAACAAGAAGCTTGATGCGGCGTACCAAGAGGCTGAGCAGAAATCTGGTGGCTGCCCTGTGTTTCTATTGTTCTCGGTGAGCATGTGAATGATACTGATCTTTCTGATTTATTATTTCACAATTGTCAATGACTATGTGCTAAGCTTTCTTTTTGAATTTTGTCTAGGTTAATACCAGTGGGCAATTTGTAGGACTGGCAGAGATGACAGGGCGAGTTGATTTTGACAAGAGTGTCGAGTATTGGCAACAGGACAAGTGGACAGGCTATTTCCCTGTGAAGTGGCACATTGTGAAGGATGTCCCCAACAGTTTCTTGAAGCATATTACCCTTGAGAACAACGAGAATAAACCAGTCACCAACAGCAGAGACACTCAAGAGGTAGTTATATTAGCTTATATAATTTTTATTGGTTCTTATCCGTCACTATTTTCATTCTAAAATGCACCCTTGGTGATTTTAGGTCAAGTTAGAGCAAGGGCTTAAATTGATAAAAATATTCAAGGATCATAGCAGCAAAACATGCATCTTAGATGATTTTGTGTTTTATGAGGATCGGGAGAAGATGATCCAGGAGAAAAAGGCTAAGCAACAGCAGCTCAAGAAACAGGCACGTGATCTTCATCATATTTTTATCTTGCTTTATAGATGATTTGTTTTTTTTATTTCTAATAATTCTTTTTAACTTATGTTGACCCATCCTGCATAATTGCAGGTGTGGGATGGAAAGCAATGTGATGAAAAGAAAGAGATAGCAAATGGTTCATAGAAAGTTTCTGGACATTGTCTCTGATTTTAGCTAAGAACCTTACTCTAACTGAACATTCCAAGGGAGAGCTGAATGATTCTAGAATGTTTTGGTTGCTGAAACTAAAGATGCATCAGAGGCAAATCGAAATATGGCAAATGGGGTTTTGCAAGTTCTGCTTTGTGCAGCTGTATTTGTAGATTTTCATACAACGAGTTTTGTCAGAAGATTTCTGCTTTAAACTTCTCAGGGGGGATGGAAAATAACCTGGCGGGCTAGGCTTCTTCCAATCCAAATAGTTCTTGGTGGGAAGCTAATGAGTAATGACAGGTTTCTGTTTCGGCAGGAGTTTGGATTTTAGGGTTTCTGCTTTAGGGTTTTTATCTTCCTATCTTGATCTTTTTTTTTCGGACTACATTCTCTATATTTATCCTTATTTTGCAGTTTGGTTATTATTTTCTGCCTTGTAAATCCAGGAACCCCTTTGTTACAACAGAGTATGTTGTCTCTTATAAGAGGGCTAGAAAAGCAAGGTTGGAAAAAGTCTGCAATATATTTCAAGTAAAAGGAGCTTTTAATGTCTTTTCCCTTTTCCATCTTCCATTGCTGCTTTCCTTTTCAGTGTTCTCTCCTAATATTACTAGTATCAATCATTACCCCTTTGCCATGATCTCTTGTCCCTGGTATGTTTGCGAGAATAGGGGAGATTCAATTGAGTTTTTGCCTGGGAAATTCTTGGGGTAAACTTCGTAAGATTAAGAATCCAAGTGTTAGGGATATTGTCCTCGTTGCTTCCGCTCTGCTCATCTTGATAATTCGAGCAATTTTGACTCTTTTGAGTGGCAGAGAACGACAAACCAAGGAGACTCAGGCTCTCGTTCGGTGCTATGATATGATTTGTGTTTTCACTTATTTTGTTTTTGCGTTTAAACCTTTTTTTTAAAACTTTTTTTTTTTTGTATTTTTGACTGTTTCGATATGTTATTAAAAATAAAATTTAAAAATAAAAATATATTATTTCAATATATTTTCAAGAAAAAATATTTGAAAAAACAATTTCTATATTTCTATGACAATTATAAATACTGATCAACTTATTCTGATCCAAAGGTTTTCTTCGGGATTACAATGCATGATAGATATATCTCATAGTTGTAGCGGTTATTTAGAAATTTAATTAATGGTTGGCATTTCCTCATCTTTTATCAAATCAACAAGGATCATCATGCCATATGCAGCCTAAAAAAATATTAAATTAATATTTGTTTTAGATATTCATTGATTTTCAATGTTTTTATAACTTTTTATTAAAATTATTTAACAAAAAAATACTTGATTTTAATATCAAATGATATCTAATGTGGCTATTGTGGTTTGAAAATAAAAAGGTTTAAGCGATGTATAATATTTTTTAATTAAAAATATATTAAAATATTTTTTTTATAATTTTTTACTTGATTTTTATATTTGTATATTAGAACTGTAAAAATATAAAAATAATAATTAATTTGATATTTTTCAAACAACATAATTTAAAAAATATTTTAAAAAATAGAAGCTACGGCACTGCAATACAACTATACACTAAAAAAACATTATAAATTATAACTTTTTCTTGATTGAGATTTCAAGAAAAAGAAACTATTATGTATATTAATTAAATAATTATTTTCAAATATTTTATTGGAGTAAAATGCAAACCACAACACCATAATAATAATAAAAAAACAATATCTTTAAATGTATGTTTTGTATTATGGTATAAGCTATTTTTCAAAAATATTTTTTATTTTTAAAATATATTAAATCATACATTAACACATCATAATCATAAAAAATATTAATTCAATATTTTTTTAAATAAACTTATTTTTTTTTAAATATGAAAAAACAGATGCTACGGACCCGCGACCCATATCTAAATAATATTCCAAGAGCACATATCGTCTTAAAGCATAATAAAAAACTATTTAAGTATTTGTTTTTCCTTGTAAATAGTGGATGGACAGCTAAGGATGATAGGAGGCAGTAGAGATACTCTCGCCACATGGATCACACATAAATGCCATGCCGGCTTGCCTGTTTAACGTGCAAATCTGGACTTGATTCTCACCAACTCTTTACCATCTGCACCCTCCCTCTTATCAATTCCAATAAATGTTACTTCCAAAGTAGCTAGCAAGTTTTTTCAAGAAAGAAAAAGAAAAAAAAGAGGCAAAGGAGGCGTCTTTCTTTCTGGGGTTGAATTGAATTAGAATCTTTGGTGCCTGCAAAATATTACTAGAAATGGTTATGGCAACTAGTTTGAGGAGATGTGGAAGAAGATTGGTTTCTTCTGTTTTCAATAACAGGGAATTCTCAACCACTTTTCAAGGCAACAAGGCTATTCAACAACAACATGAGCAACTACAAGAAACTGGGAAATCATTGAATCTTTGCTCTGCCATCAATCAAGCTCTCCATATCGCATTAGAAACCGACCCTCGGTACGTTTCTAGCAATACCCATTTCATTTTTCTCTTTCTATTTGGTTTCTAAACTTTGATTCCCAGTCAAAGTTTCCATCCTTTTCACTTTCGAGTTTTTTTGGATCAAACTGTTTATCCATTTCTTCAAGAGTGAAACTTTGAGTTTTGTGTTTAGGGAGTAGTATGAGATTAAATTCTGTAGTAATTATTTAGACCTTCTACTGTATTCCAGCTCGTATGTGTTTGGGGAAGATGTGAGCTTTGGTGGGGTATTTCGATGCACAACAGGACTAGCTGAAAAATTTGGTAAAAAACGAGTTTTCAATACCCCTCTTTGTGAACAGGTACCTCTCTGTTTCGTTCTGTCGCTATTCTACTCTTGTTGATATAATATTATAGAATTTCTTCGTGGAAAATCTTTTCTCTACTGATATTGGCTTCTATAAAGTTAAGTTGACTGTTAATGATAATCTACCTGCCAAAGGGTATCAATCAGTTGGACCTGCTTAATACTGAATATTGATCTTCTTGTTCTGATTCTCGGTTCATTGTTTCAGTTTCCTTCTTTTATAACTAACGCTGTTACTGAAATAAACTACTTGCAGGGCATTGTTGGGTTTGGCATAGGCCTGGCAGCAATGGTTAGTTTTCATATTTGTTGCGGAGCTTGCATAAGCTTTTGATTCATTTCTCATCTGATAATTACTTATTTTCATCTCATCTAATAGGATAATCGTGCTATAGCAGAAATTCAGTTTGCGGATTATATCTTTCCTGCTTTTGATCAGGTAAGCATCCTTCCCAATTCCAAGCTTTATTCTTACCTCTAAATTCCCTCTAGTTGACACTAATTTTTACTTTTAGATTGTTAATGAGGCTGCAAAGTTCAGATATCGGAGTGGGAATCAATTTAATTGTGGAGGTGAATTTGGTTTTTGTTTCATTGGATAATGGAATTGCTATTTAACCACTGATTCACTCTCCATTACTCATTTTTACGGTTATGATGGGATTTAATGTTATTCCACAGGTTTAACCATAAGAACACCATACGGAGCTGTGGGCCATGGTGGACATTATCACTCTCAATCCCCTGAAGCTTTCTTTTGTCATGTTCCTGGTATCAAAGTATGTCTCCTTATTCCACGTTCTTAATTTATTTTTCCCTTGGGAAAGTTTGGAGTGTTTTAGGAGCAACGCCTCCTACTAATTGATTGCCTGCATATTATGTGGAAATGTTGCATATTTTTCTTCATGAATACCATACTAGTTTCTGTTCCAAGGCATTCTTTTCGAGACATGAAAATACATGGCAATGTGTGAAACAAATGTTCAATGACGCAGAAAGTGTTTGTTTTGCTTTATCAGTTTCGTAGCTGTAGTTATCCAGTTCTTGTCCAGAAAGTGAAAGCTTTACTTAGATATTCTTAACATTGAGACTCCATGGAACTCTTGTGAAGCAAAACATTTCCCATGTCATCCACCACCCTAGACTGACTCAGGTAAGCCACAGTACTTCCTAAAGTGGGACAATGGTGGTTGTTTCTGTCCTGTCATGCCATTTATTGTTTACAGAATTTAAAGAAAGTTTTCTTTCCCCCTATCTTTTTTCATACATCATTTGATAAATCAAGTTTGAATCACATGAGCTCCGTTTGGGTTAATAAGACCAAGTAGCAAGACAGTCAAATTTCTTTGAATTCTTTCCAGCTCCATTTATGGGATTCACACATGTTTTCTGATAAATCTAACCAGTATCTCTTTGACAGGTGGTTGTTCCACGAAGTCCAAGAGAAGCAAAAGGATTATTACTGTCATGCATACGTGATACAAACCCTGTTATCTTTTTTGAACCAAAGGCACCTGCTCTTTGTCCTCATATTAAATAAATAATATGACCATAAATTTAACAATTGGTTCATTCTGGGATTGACATCAATACAAATGCCTTGAATTTTCAGTGGCTTTATCGTTTGGCAGTAGAAGAGGTTCCTGAGCATGATTATATGTTGCCTTTGTCAGAGGCAGAGGTAAGCTATTCTTAGCTTTTCTTTGGAGAGTTCAGAATTCTAAATCTGAAGAAAGTCACTAATTCGATAAATACTTAGGTGATCCGAGAGGGCAGTGACATAACACTAGTTGGTTGGGGAGCACAGCTGTCTATTATGGAGCAGGCCTGTTTTGATGCTGAGAAGGTAACTGTAGTTGCAATAGTTCCTTGTCATGTGCTAAATAGTGTGACCTGTGCCAAACATCTCCATTAAGCGTACTTAATATAGAATTATTCACCAAGCACCAGAAAATTTACCAAATGGCAACTTCTCTGTACTGCATTTGCGACTTTGCCCCTCTAAGAAGAAATTTTGATTTATTTATATGCTACAAACTTTTAAACGGGGAGTTTAATGCATTATATTTTGCAGGAGGGAATTTCTTGTGAACTGATAGATCTCAAAACTCTAATACCCTGGGACAAAGAAACAGTAGAAGCATCTGTGAGAAAGACTGGAAAGCTCCTTGTAAGTATTACAAACTGTGGTCCCTAAGAAAGCAAAGAAAGGATGTTTAGTGGAAAACTAGGTGGTAACTCTGTTGTTTCTTTGTAGATAAGTCATGAAGCTCCAGTTACTGGAGGTTTTGGTGCTGAAATTTCTGCGTCTATCGTTGAACGTTGCTTCCTAAGGGTAAGCATTAGCATTTACAAATTTTTATTTTCTTGTATTGACACAAGTATTTAAGTTAAGCACTCCTCTTATCATTTTCTTCGCATCATATCTTACAGTCAAGTCTTTCATTTATCATTCTTGTGTAAATTGAACATTGTTAAAAAAAGAAAAAATTTCTTTATGCTGCAAGAAGGAGATGCCATTGATTTAACAAGATATGTTGCTAAAGGTGCAGTAGATTGGTGAAAGGGTAATGCATCTATTACTTACATATCAACTTATTGCTAAAAAAGGTGGATGTGTTTTGCAGTTAGAAGCCCCAGTAGCCAGAATTTGCGGGCTGGATACACCCTTTCCTCTTGTTTTTGAACCCTTTTATGTACCGACCAAGAACAAGGTAAATTCATGTTATGGAAACCTAACATTGGATGGCAAATGGGTAATATGTTGGTGGTGTTTGGATGCAGATAGTGGATGCGATCAAAGCAACAGTAAATTACTAGTGCGTGATTGGTGAAGAGGACAGGATGAGCTGCTTAATGTTTGTAAATGTGTATTGTTGTACCCCTTGGCCTTGGATTATTAACAAGGAATCCAACAAGGCAATAACTCAAGGCCAAGTGCAAGTCCACAACCAAGGGCATTGATTGATTAGCAGCAACTAATAAAAGCATAGAATCCGATTCTCTTGATGCAATAATTTATTTAATTATGCTTAACAACATATAAAAAATATAGTCAAAACAGTAACTACCCCATTCCATTCCATTGACTTTGATAATTAATTAATAATAGCAATTGACACAAATATAGTACGACGACTGTACTCTTAATCCAGCAATGATGACACTATAGTTGCGAGGACAAGGATGGAGACGATACTTCTCATGGTAGTGCCCGCTTCCAATTGCACTTCTACAATGCACATACACATAAACACCCACCACCAGTACTCTTATGAAAGCCATATGAATGTAAGATAAATAATTAGCTTCTATTTTGTCCTTGTAATAATAATATCTCAAAATTTTAGTCATCATCTCAGCATGTCCATGTTACATTACAACTTGACAGATAAATCATATACAACAATATAAACCTTCTACTCTGCGGTGTCATACACGACAAGTCCTTTTTCGTTTGCGCAGGGCAGCAAACATAGCATAAATATGCATTCTATCGAAGGATTATGGGAATTTCAATCTTAAAAAAAGATACCAACCAATGCAGCTCTTCTGACAACAAAGTTTTTTCGAAATCGATCTCCATCATTCAGAGCATTCTTCAAACTGAGGTTCTTCTGCTGAATTTTTCTTCTCGGATCCCTGACCACCTGAGCAGACAGTCACTTGGATCGTTTCACTTCATACTTCTACTTTCTCATTAGCATCTGAAGTTTGGGCCACACTGGCTCCTGAGAGATCTTTCAAGAAAGTCCTAAGGCACCCGTTGATAATGCGCGGTCCTGCACCATCACAGAATCGCTTTGCAAGATCTACAGCCTTCATCCACAGCCAAACATAGTGGAAGATCAGATTAATGGCATGGAGGTGCAAGAAGAGGAAGCTAATGACACTAGCTTGTACAGGGAAGATAAAAAGCTACCTCATTAATCACAATCTGGTGCCGTGTGCCAAGAACAGTAATCTCGGACATTGCCATGTGGAGGATACAGAACTCCAAAATTCTTCCCGCTGGCTCATTCTGAGGCATGAGAGAAGTAAACTTGTGTGATATTCATGGATTAGAGGAAAAACAATGAAATTCCATGTAACTTTGTGGTATGATAAAATGTCCAAGCCCACGAGTTAACATGTACACAACCATGAAACTGGATAATCATTTCAATTTCAACAACGTGAACAAGTGCGGCAAATATTTCATCTTCGTCACAAATAATATCCAAAAATATCCTATCAATACTCAACGCTCAACTTATGAAAATCTAGCACAAGGGGTTAGCAAGGGTTGCTGTCTCCCCAGCCCACGGCAATCTAACCTGTGGTTGGTATAAATTTGTGGACCAATTAGACACTCAATACGAAGTGGGGTGCGGTAGAAAGGACAGATTAGAATCAAAGCCAGACTTCAACAAGTGTTCTACAGAAATATATACCATTTACTATATATTTAAAATCTACATTTCATTCAAAGTATTTGACAGCATACGCTTTCCAGCTGACCACCACGCACATAGAAGTCATGTACTATTTAACATGCGAGTTTAACAGCAATCAAATTAAAAAACATGGGATCAACCTTCAAGCACCAAGAAAGAAAACTATCTGTGAGGTGGTGACACTTAAAAAAAAGGTGTTAAAAGACAAATAAAGCTAGCAGCAAACTTGAAAATCAAGCATTTCATTCTGTCAAAGCTCGAATCCAGACCTTCCAATTTGGCGGAGAGACTTTGTCTATTACAAGGACATGGCTGTCCCACTTATCCACCACAGCTACCAAAAGCTTCCTTGTGAAACTGCCACAAAAGGCACAGAAAAGCAATCAGAAAGACAATTTAATCCCACTACCTCTTTCACTGTATTCAATTGCTCTAGCTACGCAATCAACCGATCAAGATATATCCAGAACGTTTACCGCAAAAGCAGTTTGCTGTATACCAACTTTGGAGGAGCTGAAAGGACTTCGGCTTCTGAAATACAAAGAGCACGATTGATTCAGACATCCAAAGAGACTTCTGAAATACAAAGTGCACGATTGATTCAGACATCCAAAGAGAAGTGACAAAAGGGAAAATGAGCATAGATGAAATGTTTTAGAACTAAATCTGGTGGCATAAGTAATTCTCCTGAAGAAAAAAATGGTGCAGATTGACAGTACGGGGAGACCATATAAATTTAAATTTTTGTCTGTGGTTGCAGATTCTAAAATCTATGGATAGTAAATAATAGTTCCACTACACTCTCTAAAAACATATAAAATTAATAAAAATGGTACTGTAGGCCATTCGATGTGATAAAAATGGCCTGAAAAATGTGTGCTCTGAAAGAGACAATAGGAAAAAAAAAAAAAAACCTTGAGCTGGAAAGCTTATAAGAAATCGCATTCATCAAAAGCTAAGCAAAATGCTATAGCTAGGCGAGTGACCATAAAAAAAGAAGCCCAATTACCAATTGCAGACTCTTTCTCATCGCTAAGCTGAAGCTCATCAGCTTCTTCAACAGTCTCAGTTGTAACAGGTGGTCCTCCAAAGCTCATGTGATTATACTCCAACAAAGATGCCTTGTCGAATTCATAACCAGGTTCTGAATGCAAGAATTGCAAACAAGCCAATCACATAACCATCAACCAGATGTGTTTAAAGAGCAAATATGATATAAACCATCAAAAGTTGCTGTAATGTTAAGTAAAGGGAATCACTAAATTACCTCTTCTTGCATTCATTCTTTTCTCAAATAGCCGAATTGGGTCAGACCCTTCTAAGCACGCAGCATAAATGATCAATCTTGCGCACCACCAACAAAAACCAATAAGAATTTTCATTTTCTTAAATTGAAAAGTAAAAGGAAACAAGCAACAATAAACATTAAAAGTTTCTATTTAGAAAAAAAAGGGGAGGAAAAGATTGAGAATTTGAGACTGAACCAAATATGTGAAGCAGAAGTATTGAGCATCAGCTGACTTAAAGTTGTGAAATTTGGAAAAGCGAAGATGTAAAATCATAAACCCAGAAATTATATATAATTGTTTTTGGTATTTATTAAGAAAAATAAAAAGAGGAAGAGAGAGTGAGAGAGGAACTACAAAGCGAGCTCCCGGGCGGCTCTTGGGCTGCAAAACCTTCCACTCTTATCAATCTTTGGCATCATTTCTTTGTAATTGGTTGGAGAAGAATCGTCCAAGGCTTTGTCGACAACAAAAGCCGAAGTTCGAAGAGAGCTTGCCATCAAATTTTTTTTGCGAGACCTGTTCTTCTTCATCTCCTGGTTTCTGTTGGGTTTAAAGAAACTAAAGCTCACAATATGGGACTGGGTAGTAACAGTAGAGTAACAGTGGTGAGAAGAAGATGGGAAAGAAGGGTTTCTGAAGAAATTGAAAGGGGTTTTCGAACAGTTCGATAAAAGTGAGCTTCCCTCCATTCTTGCTTCTCACTGCGACTCAACAAATGGATGTATGGTTGGATAAAAATATTATCTTTCGCTTCCTCTTGCACTCTTAAGTCGTAGCAGCGTGTGTAGGTATAGGCGAATGTGTAGGTTCAACCCAATGTTACGTCGTTTTTGTTTTTATTTTATTTTTCATCGGGAGAGGAGAATAGAGGCCGACAGAAATACTGCCATTGTTTCTGAAAGTATTTTCTTAAAAAATATATTTTAGGTTTTATTCTATGTTTGTTTATTATTAAAAAATTAATTAATAAAAAATAATTTTTAATAAAAAAATTTTGGATTAATTTCTAGAAAAAATATTTTTATTTTATTTTATACAAAAAATACTTTTTAAAAATTATAAAAAATTAATTTTTTTATTATTTATTAATTATATTAAATTTAATTCTTAATTTTTTGATTACTATATATTTTGTTTTGATTTTATTTTTAATTTTACTTATTAAAATTTGATTTAATTTTATTTTTGTATTAAGTTTAATTCTTATTTATTATTTATTTATTTAGTTATTTTTTATTTAAATTTTTTTATCATTTATATTTGATTTATATTTTTTTATATTTATTTTTTATTTGAAATAATTTATAAAATTATATATTTTTTAATTTTATCATTTTAAAATTTTTTATTTGTCAAAGTTGATATTTATTATTTTAATTATTATTTATATAATTTTAAATAATTAATAAAATTAGATTTGTTTTCAATCTCATCCTCCAACTTTTTTATTTATTAGATTTTGTTTTTATTTTTTTAATTAATTTTAAAAAAATTTAAAAAATATTTTTCAATTTATTTTTATAATATAATGAAATACTAGAAATTTGTTTTTAGCTTATTTTCATAATAATATTAAATATAAAAATTAATTAACTTTTCAAAAGAAAAGGCTAAGGGAGAGCACTAGATACAAGAAAAAAATAAATAAATGGAAACAGCGTCGTATTGACATCAGCAAGCCTCCCAAGCCTCCCCTCACTCTCCCGTCTGCCACCGTCCTCTCCTCCTCTGTCCATCAAATCGAATCGAGCTCTCTCTCTCTCTCTCTCTCTCTCTCTCTATATATATATATATATATATACACCCACACCCACACCCACACCCACACCCGCACACATATATAATAATAATCAAATAAATAAATAGTAATTGATTGATTGATTTATTTTCTCTCTCACAGAGACACATACTAAGTCATGGAAATAGAAAGGAGGAGCTTCTGCTTCTTCTTCTTCTTATTAGTTTTTCCGGTTTTTATTGGAGTGCTGTGTGGATCAGCATCAGCATCAACTGTTGTTCCTAAAAACCCTTTTCTTGGAATCCCTCCTCAAGGTCACTCCTCATCTCTCTTCCTTTTTCGATTTTTGTTTTGATTTTAGATTTGTTTGCTAAAATTTGTTATCTTTTTGGATGCCTAGATGAGCATTATTACAAGACATCTTCAAATACTATAAAATGCAAAGATGGATCCGCTACTTTCACCAAAGCTCAGCTTAACGATGACTTCTGTGATTGCCCTGATGCAACCGACGAGCCTGGTCTCTCTCTTAGATTACTTTTAATCCATTTTCTGCAAATCTCCCTTTTTTCCATCTATATTTCACGTCTTGTTATTTCCTTTTACGTTTCTCTTTTTGCTTACGCATGCTATTCCCTCCCTTTTTGGGGACAACAACAAAAAAAATTATATCTTTACTTGTTTTGACTGTATATTTTGTGGGTGGATGGATGGATTGTAGGCACATCGGCATGCCCTGGTGGGAAATTCTATTGTAGAAATGCAGGACATGCTCCTCTTTTCTTATTTTCTTCAAGAGTCAATGACGGCATCTGCGGTGAGTACATAAGCAATATGTGTTTGTATTGTTATTATTTTACTCGTCCTTGTAATTTGTATTGACTGCCTAATATCATAATGTAGATTGTTGTGATGGGAGTGATGAGTATGATGGCCAAGTTAAGTGTCCAAATACATGCTGGGAAGCTGGCAAAGTGGCTAGAGATAAGTTGAAGAAAAAGATTGCAACTTATAAGGAAGGGGTTGCTTTGAGAAATAAAGAAGTTGAACAAGCAAAGGCGGCGATCGCCAAAGACGAGGCTGAACTATCCAAGCTAAAGAATGAGGAGAAAGTGCTGAAAGGGCTCGTTCAACAGCTTAAAGGTATAGTTTTTTCTCTATGTTGTGCTGTCATACATGAGTCTGCTATACTTGTTACAATAGCGAAATATTATCACTTGTATTTCCAGAAAAATATTTGAGCATAGACTGACATATCTTACAAAATATGTGTTTTTCTGTTTGTTTGTTCACGTGTCGGGCTAATTATTGTGTAAATGCTCTTCTGCTTCACCGCCCCATGTAGAGCTTAAAGAACAGATAGAGAAGGCAGAAGAGAGAGAACGTTTGCAGAAAGAAAAGGAAGAGAAAGAAAGGAAAGAAGCTGAAGAAAAGGCCACTGGGGAGAAAAGTCCCATTCAGAAGGAAGCTAACGAAGGACAGATTGAGAAAATTGACAACGAAGACAAAGATGTGGAAAGTGCTCATGATGAAATCGGTGTTTTGGATGATTCTCCTGCACATCAGGTCTGACTGAATGTGTCATTTCAATGCTCATCATTCATTAAACTTTAAGTGAGCATGCACACATGAAAACTCTCATAATTTTTCAACGTTGTTTAATAGTACTTTGCTTTATAACATGTTCTAAAAGCATATAGGAGTGAATGTGATTGTCTGAAACAAGTAAACATCCTCATTGCATACCTGCTCAGCAATTCTTTTCCAAACATGATTACTCTGCTGATAAAATGACCAAATTAGCCCATATAAAACTTGAAAGATGCATCTAAAATTTTTTTCTATGCATTTGCGTGTTCATTACATATATTGATGCAGAAATTCTAAATTCACAAGCTTTTTAGAATTTTTTTCTGAAGACCAATTAGAAAGTGAGCTTGAAATGTTGAAGCATGATTTGATAGAAAAGTGAATAGTTTTCTTCTTACTCTTGTAAAGAGGTTTCTCCAATAACCTTGTAGGTTCCATTTGTTTGAATGAGTAAGGTATCTGTCCCCTATGTACACAATGCTTGCTGAAAGATACCCAGCTTGGTTTGAGGAAATTATACGTGCGTAACTCAATGCTTTAGCTAATGCTGTTTAAGTTTCATAACCTCTAATAGGATGTTGTGGACGATTATGCTGATCATGGAGCTGAAGATGAAACTAGCGGTGATTCCAAAATTGAAGGATCTCCAGTTAACAAAGTGGAGCAGGTAAAAATACTACGCAATTGTACACAATTTTTACTTCTTGAAAGTGGTGCTCCACTGCCATGCCAACTTAGTCTTTGACAAAAATACAACGTGCCATGCCTTGTTAATATAGCATGAGGGACAAGAGGATGGAGAGTCTGTCTCAACAAAAACTAAGGATGACTCTACACATGTGCATGAAATTAATCATGATGCTGGAAATGAGGTGTCTCATGATCAACCTATGGAAGATGTGAGTTTTTGCCCCTGGATAATTGGAAAAGAGAGTTACTCTAGTGATACATATCATGTTCCCAAATTTTGTTAATTGGAAATTCATTTATTAAGCTGTAGCTCTTCATTTGACCATGTAACCTAGAGTTTAGTACACTACTTGGCTGGCTTAATTACAATTTCATTCTAATGAGGGTTCGCCATAGAAATAGCCTCTTCAGGGATTTGTTTTGCACACTGTTCTTTAAGTTCTCTGAAATAAAAGTTCAAAATATACAACCTGTAGTTGGTATTGTAGTCTTGTAGTCAAACCGGCATCTTGGTGACACCTGTCATACTGCAATAGGGTGTGAGCCAGCCATGGTGGTATCAGACTTGGAGCTCTCAGTCACTTGCCACAGCAAAGCTTGTATTTTTGTCATCTATGTTTCACTTTGTAAACGCAGTCATGTTTATTGTGGGGCTCCTTGTATGGGTTGCTAATAATCACACTTGATGCTTTATGAAATGACCAAGACAGTGGTTTTGCTTGAGATGTCACTCAAAAGAAAAGGAGCTCATATATTCTATTTACTCAGAATTCTTTAAATTATTATGGAATTATATTTGTAGATTTCTTGCTGGTATTTTTTAAGAAGTTAAGTTTATTGCTGAGATTGCTTGTTGCACAGTTCCTTTAGAGATGCCTTTTCCATATTCTGTATTTTAAATTTTGGAACTTCTCTCGAAATTTCTTGATGTTTTGTAAATCTTAAATGATTTGCTTAGTTCATCATAATTCCACGAAGCTTATCATCCTGACAATTTTTGGTGGTTGCTCTAAATGCTGTCTTCAGGGGAAAGATGGATCCACTGATGCTGAAGGGTTGTCAAAGGAAGAGTTGGGCCGCCTTGTTGCTTCTCGCTGGACAGGAAATCCTGAGAAAGAAACTGAGGGAGTTAGTGATACAATGGACAATAACCATGAAGACAATGAAAAGATGGCCCAGGACACTCACGATGAGGAATATGATGGCTATGCTTCAGAAACTGATGATGAGACTGGCAAGTATGATGATCCTGATGTAGAAGATGATATAGATGAGACTTATGAAGAGGATGTTCATGATGATGCTACTGCTTCTTATAAATCTGATGCTGAGGATGAAGTTGAATTTTCAGGTTTGCGACTGTTTGTTGCTGCTGCCTTTTGTGCTCAGTTGTTTTCATTTATTGTGCTGATATTAAATACTTGAGTTGTTAGATACAACCTCCCCAGGTAATCCATCTTGGCTGGAGAAAATACAGCAAACCTTTAGGAGCATTCTACAAGCTTTCAAATTCTTCCGAACTCCAGTGGACAAATCAGGTGAATTTGAAAACACTTTGTTACTATTTATATGTTGGAAATGAATGCATGAAAATCAGGTCATCTGTTACCTTTTGACTTCTATAGAGGCTGCTCATGTACGCAAGGAATATGACGAGTCCAGTGCTAAGTTGTCAAAAATACAGTCAAGGATATCAAGTTTGACAAAAAAGCTAAAACACGATTATGGTTAGTACTGACAAGCTGTATGTGTATGCTTCTTGGTGGCGATAGCGGATTTCGGTTAGTTAACTGTAAAGGTTAATATTTCAGGGAAAGAGATGGAGTTCTATTCATTCTACGATCACTGTTTTGAGAGCAAACAGAACAAGTTAGCAACCTTCTGCTAGTTTATATTCCTTTTATGTTTCATAACAGTTGCAGTTGTGATCACTGATTTATCTTACCTTTTGGCAATTGAAATTCACGCATCAGGTATGTTTACAAAGTCTGCCCTTTCAAAGAAGCTTCTCAGTTGGAGGGCCACTCAACAACTCGTTTGGGGTAATGTGTCCATGACTTTCTTTATGCTCTTTATCTAGCAGTCTCCCTGCTTCTTGCATATATCAAGGGATCATCTAGACGAAATCACATCATGCATCTTTATGCTTTATAGGTTTACATCGAGCATTTTGTTTATTCTTTCATTTAACCTGGATATCCATGTCAGAGATGAATGTAAGCATCTTAGCTGTCAATTAATACAATGGTGCTTCAAGTAATGTCCTTTTGGGTATTGATTAACTAACATGGTATTTAATTTTCTCTGTGCTTTTTTTTTTGTGTAAGGCGATGGAATGAATTCGAGGATTCATACCGAGTTATGGTCTTTTCAAATGGGGATAAGTGCTGGAATGGACCTGATAGAAGTATGAAGGTACCAACAATTTCATGCTGTCATGAATAATTTTTTGGAAGAATTCTGTGTTATAATTACTTGTGATTTTTTAAAAACATCCATGGTAAGTAAAATAAGGAAATAAGCAATCCAATTGCTACAAACGTGTTGAGCATAAGTCCAAGATACTTTGAAGAATAATTTTTTTTACTTCATTTCATCTCATATCTCATGTTTTATTTCCTTTCTATTCTCTCAGTATCTTTAATTGCCAAGAAAACTGTTACTGAAAGTGAAACTGATACTAATATGAACTTGTGTCAAAAAGAAATATGTAAGATAATTTGTTTTTTCCATTTCATTAAATTCACATTTATACTGGTGTCAATATTTTCTTTTGACTTAAAAATAAGTGCTACAAGGCAAATAAATATAGAATTTAACGAAAAACAGACTCCTTGCCTTGTTTTAATACCTGCAATTTTGTATGTCCTATTACAGGTCAGGCTAAGATGTGGATTGAAATGTGAGGTTACAGATGTAGATGAACCAAGCCGTTGCGAGTAAGGACCTCTTGTTCTGTGTCTCTTGTGTGTGATCATATGCTCTCTATTGCTCCCTAACTCATTAAGCTTGTCATGCAAGGTATGTGGCATTGCTATCTACCCCAGCACTTTGCATAGAAGAAAAGCTCAAGGTAATTTAATATATTTAAGATTGAAACTCTTACTTTTCTACATTGAACATTCTGATTAATTGGGTGAATGCTGAAATGTGACAGGAGCTGGAAAATAAACTAGACTTGATGAACAAAGAACAGCCACAGAGCCACGATGAACTTTAACTTGTCTGGATGAGCTTACTGCAAACATTCTAGAGGATGCTGACTGCGCGGATATCGATCTCCTGAAACCCACCCATTGAATTTTGAAATATTTTGGAAGTCACCCAGGTTATTTGCGTTGGTAGTTTAAGTAATTATGAGCAGTATTATAAGGATGCTCACGATTTTTTTTTCTATTCTGGAGCATGCCTTAGTGCCACATGTCTAATTCATTGTGACGGTTGGGTTGAGGCATGGGAGCATTCAAGACGAAGTCCGGCGAAGATGAACTGATTATAATATGATTGATATTGTAACACTGTATTGAACCAAGTTTAGATTATCACTACAATAATAATATGGACAGTAATAGAAAACATTTTTGTTGTCGGCTTATTTCTTTCTTTATAATGGTTTTTTTTTTCCTGGGTCATGGGAGTGCCAAAATTCATGCAATCATAGTGGATGATTTTAGACGTCTGAATGTAATAAAAATTCTGATGTTTTTCGATAATACACCAGTTTAAGTATGAATAAGTGATCTATATCATCTAGAATTCAAATGAAAGGAACTCGATTGAAGAATATATTGGTGATTAATTAAACTGGAATTGTGTTAGTTTTACACATGATTTATTTGAGAATCATTCAAAGGAAAAGGGAGAGGGAAAGGTGGCAGAAGCAGAGATGGTTTTGTTCATGGGTCACCAAAACATCTTAGAGCATGGCTGACCTAACAAAGGGCAAACTAATGCTCTACCAAAGTCCAAACCAAACAGTGAGGAAGGTAGCGAGGAAAAGAAATGAAAGGAAAGGAAGTGGTGTCTTGTTACTCAAGAAATATATATCATGTACTCAGGAAGCAGTGTTGCGCTGCTTTTTTTTTTTTTTTTTTATATATATATTATCTCTTTATTTATAAACAATAATAATAACAAGAAAAACCATCAATATTTTATCAAGTATTTCATTTCCTATATATAGTTCTGTTCCTCTCCTTTTCGTTGTCCTTCTGATAAAGAAATGATGATCAGCAACGGAGCAGAGGCATCAGCAGCAGCAGGAGTTATGGAGAAGAGGCCAAATACTAAGATTGTTTGTACGCTGGGACCCGCATCAAGATCTGTCCCCGTGATCGAGAAACTCTTGAAGGCTGGCATGAACGTTGCTCGCTTCAACTTCTCTCATGGATCTCATGACTATCATCAAGAAACCCTTGATAATCTTATGGCCGCCATGGTCAATACTGGCATTCTCTGTGCTGTCATGCTCGACACCAAGGTCCTCTCTCTCTCTTGTTTCCCTTTAGTTTTTTGTTTTTTTTCCTATCTGGTTCTTCATTTCTTGTACCTTATTACATTTATTTTTGTCTGATTCTGCTGATATCTTTGTTTATTCCTGAAAGTGGATCTTTTTGTTTGTCCGAGACTGATTTTATGATTATTTTCCTTTCCAATCCGGATTTCTTGGGAGGCTGTGTTTAATTGTCTATTTGATTCCTTGCAATAAGGTTTTGCATGCCTGCCTTCCTTTTGTTGGTTGTAATGTCTGTTTCTTCCTTGTTATATTCTTGGCTTTTGTACCGTATATCACCACTCGTATCTTTTTCTTTCTTCTGATTTTGGGGTAAGCCAAAGTTCGGAGCTTTGGTCCATTTGATTTCGAATTTTCCTTTTTCTGAGCTCAAATCTGTTTTCCTGTTTTTGGTTTTTCAGAACTTGTGTTGAGACACCATTTTTGTACCTGTTTATTTCAGTGTTAAACCAAAAACACGAAGGAAATATTACTTTGCCTATAGTTTCGCTGCAATAAATTTCTCTCTTAATCTTCATACATCGAAAAGGGTCTGGCTATTTCTAGCATCAAATTTTAGGAGTTTTAAGTCAGTCTCCTTTATAAAGATTTATAGTCTAGAAGACGCTTATTTTGTCATTTTGTTCCCAGGGACCAGAGATTCGTACTGGGTTCCTGAAAGATGGGAAACCCATCCAGCTCAAACAGGGTCAAGAAATCACCATATCAACTGACTATAGCTTGAAGGGTGATGAGAATATGATTTGCATGAGCTACAAAAAGTGGGCCGAGCACGTGCAACCTGGAATGGTGATACTTTGTGCAGATGGAACAATATCATTTACAGTATTGTCGTGTGACACAGAAGCTGGTTTGGTTCGATGTCGCTGTGAAAATTCTGCTGTTCTTGGTGAGAGGAAAAATGTTAATCTCCCAGGAGTTATAGTGGATCTTCCAACCTTAACAGAGAAGGACAAGGAAGATATATTGGCTTGGGGAGTTCCCAATAAAATTGACATGATTGCTTTATCTTTTGTTCGAAAAGGCTCAGACCTTGTGGAGGTCCGGAAGTTGCTTGGAAAGCATGCTAAGAACATCCTTCTCATGTCAAAGGTGTGTTGATTACATTAGATCCTGAGAAAATTTCTCTTCTACCTGCTTTTATTGGTAATCAGAACCAAGCATTCAATTAAACATTCGTTCAAGTGAATTTTTGATATTTTGCTTGGCTTGAGTATGTATCGGTTGATATTAATCGTACTTGGAGATGGAATCCATGCGAGGAACCAGTAGAAAAGGTCACTATCTGCCTTTAAATTTTGAGCAAATGCCTACAAAGGGATTGTTTTAAACACTTACGTTCACGGCAATGTAATGCCACTCCAGCAGTTTAGAACAGCATTCCACATGATGTTGTAAAAATATACTAGAGTGCTAGCTAATGTAGAGTGCCATTACAAATGGATGGAGTGGCATCATTAACACCCTTATCTTTGATGCTTAGATGGTTGCTTTCTGTTGTTTTGTTGTCATTCTATTTTTCCTTGGAAACTTTTTTGGTAGGTTGAAAATCAAGAAGGAGTGGCAAACTTTGATGATATTTTAGCAAATTCAGATGCATTTATGGTGGCTCGCGGTGACCTTGGAATGGAAATCCCAATTGAAAAAATTTTCCTTGCACAGAAAGTGATGATCTACAAGTGCAACATTCAAGGAAAACCAGTTGTCACTGCAACACAGATGTTGGAGTCCATGATCAAGGCCCCGCGGCCAACTAGAGCAGAAGCCACTGATGTTGCCAACGCAGTTCTTGATGGTACTGACTGTGTGATGCTGAGTGGTGAAACAGCAGCTGGAGCTTATCCAGAACTTGCTGTTCAGACCATGGCCAAAATATGCGTGGAAGCTGAAAGCACGCTGGATTATGAAGATGTCTTTAAAAGAACTACGAAACACTCGCCAGTGCCCATGAGCCCATTAGAGAGTCTGGCCTCATCTGCTGTTAGAACAGCCAATTCAGTAAAAGCATCTCTTATATTGGTCTTAACAAGGGGAGGAAGCACTGCAAAACTGGTGGCAAAATACAGACCAGGCATGCCCATTTTGTCTGTCGTCGTCCCTGAGATTCAGACCGATTCCTTTGATTGGTCATGTAGTGATGAAGCTCCTGCAAGGCACAGCCTTATATTCCGTGGGTTGGTACCAGTTTTATATGCAGGATCTGCTAAAGCTTCTCATGCTGAGACAACTGAAGAAGCTTTGGATTTTGCCCTTCAACATGCCAAGGGGAAGGGTCTATGCAGGACTTGGGATCCTGTGGTAGCTCTGCATCGGGTTGGAACTGCATCTGTCATCAAGATCATAAATGTGAAGTGATGTTTGAATACACTGACCTTTTGTTCTACTTTCATTTTTGGGAGGTCTCATGAATCAGGATGAAGGAAAAGACACTGGTAGTATTTCCGTTCTGCTTTCCTTTTCCTCTAACCTTTCTCTAGGAACGAAAGAAACTTTGGTTATTATTTACGTTGTTTTCTTGAGCTCATGGTTTGAAGCTTATATCCTCGAACAACAATTTGGTTGCTGGGAATTTGATCTTGTAGAACCCTGTTGTTGATTTTTGTCATGCAACCAAATTGTTTTGTCGTATGTTCTCCGTTGGCATGCGAAGCTTGCCCCCAAACTCTTAAAGTACTTGGACGTTCATGAATCCAATTCAACTATAAGTTGGTATCTATCTTGGCATAAGTTATTACGACATGCTGGCGTGTCTGAATATTTCAAGAGTTAACTGCAAATTTTGCTTTGGGATCCGTCCCCAAAAGAAGATTTTTCTATACATTCTGGAGAGGTTCATTAATGTCACATGGAAACAGAATATAAGAATATTCAGCAAAAGACAATTCACATGGGTTTGACGTATGCAAAAAGAAAATGGTCCAAGCGTGTAATCGAAGTGGTGGACCAACTCCACGTCTCGGCCAGATCTTTCCAGCCTGATACTCCGCCCCATTATTTTATTACTGCGTGCTCAGCACAATCAGCTCAAGCAACGCTGACACCGATGTAATTCGTATATAAATCTTCAACAAGTCACACTCAGCCCTCTATTATTAAGAAAATGGAGGGGAATTGTTACCTATTTCGTCTAGTCCAACATGATTACACATGTGATCAAACCAACAAGCCTTGCAAGCAGCTTGTAATTCATTCATGCGAGTCACAAGCCACATGGCCCATCTCAAAAAGTCTTTAGCCCCGTTTGATGTACTGGACAACGGAACAAATTGATGCTTTTGACATCAAATATACTGTCTACAAAGAGCCTGGTCTATATCATATGGCTCCCTCCTTATCGTGACTACCAATTCAAGCAAGAAGAAACTCCACTTTCAACATTAACAAACAGCAATAGCCTTGACGTTACGCCATTCATTCATTGGGCTAAAGAAAGCGATTCAAAGTAGTCCCCTCACTCAGTTGGGGGAAAGAAAGTCAGTGCAACTATTGAGCCATTCAAAGTAGTTTCGGAAATAATATACAGATAGAAGAGCCAGGGGAAACAACAGAAATATAAACTTCTCCATGAAGCCAAGAAAAAAAATATCTACAAAAACCAGAGTGATTAAAACACAATTTTCAGTAAGTAATATACTATGTACATAAGCAGGCAGCACATTCAAGCAACAAGAAGCTAATATAGCGACTTCAGAAAATATACTCAAACTCAATTCTCATCTGTTTGAGAGGCACTTCCTGGTGCATTTGAGGAGGATGCTGTTGAGGATGGATGGCTTCCACCAGATTGAGAACCAGATGAAGATGAAAACAAGCTATTGAAAGGCCATGGAAAGGAAAACCTTCTCCCATTTCCACTTCTTCCTTCCCCATCTCCCTCTTCAACATTAATTCCATTACTAATATTACTTTCAATGTTAGTGCTTTCACTGTCCCTCTGATCAAAGGTATTTCTAGGTCTCTCAGAATCAAGCTTGGACTCGTCAGCAGGCAACTGATGCCTGCAAACTGGACAGGAACTATGAAGCTCCAGCCATGGCAATATACACCCACTATGAAACTTGTGCTTACATGGCATTTCCCTTGCCTCGGCACCAATCTCAAAATCATCCAAGCACACCGAACACTGCAAAGGCTCCTTAACAGTTACAGTAGGCAATGCCTCAATGGCTTCCTTTTGAGCTGGTGGAGTTCCATATCTATTAGGATCATTCTCTGCCAAGTGCTGCAATAACAAATCCAAGCCGGGTCCAATGACATAATCACCGAATGACCCAATCGCATTTTGATTCTGGTTTTGAACATTGTTAGAATCATAAGAACCCTGAACAATGATACTTTGATTAAATGGATTGATCAAAATGACACGCTCTCTTTCCCTGTTCATATCCCTAACCCTATCCCTATCTCCTTCCAAGTTCTCGGATTCAGATACCAAAATTCCAGCACGAATTCCTTGAAGCAATTGCAATATTGTAGCTGAGTTTCTTCTGCTCCTCGTCCTCCTCCTCATGAATGATTCTATTTCACGCTCAAATTCAGGTTCTCCTGCATGGTTTGCTTCACCATCACCATTGCCGTCCTCATCTTCTTCATACTCCACCCTTCTAAGCCTTCTACGACGATGGGAATTTCCCACCATGCCAAGCAAGATTGGGGTCCAAAGGGAGAGGGAACGATCAGATCCAAATTCGGAGTCAGGGACCTGATTATCCCCAGTGCTATCAATCATATCTTCAATGAAACCATTTTGGCAAAAAGGGCATTTGATCTCAACTCCCATGATGGGATTTACCATTTGAGAGCACATATGGCACCAGTAGCGTGCAGCCATTGTTCGTCCCCCCCTCCCCTCCTTCACCAACAAATACAACCACAACCACAACTATCCTCTTGTTGTCCTTGCCACAATCAAAGCAGCACATTAATACATCAAATACAAGCAAGAACCAAATCAGCATCCCAATCTCAAATTCACACAGGAACAAAGCAAATGAAAAAACAAAAAAAGAATCATTTCTTTCACAATGCACAAATCTAACACATAAACACCAGCACAATACATAATTCTCTATAGGACAGAGCTCATGGTTTAGCAAACAAAATCACAAATTTCAAGATCTAGAAAACAATAAAATAATATTGATCACTACCAGATGAAAAGTTGGAATTTTGAAAGAACCCATCAAAAAATTGAAATGAGAAGATTGAAAAGGTTTCATCTTTGAAAAGAAAAACAAAATTGTTGAGACAGATCGATCCCCACAAAACAAGCATGGTCAAACAAAAAGAAGACTATAGAGTGATGTCCTTACAAATGAAAAAACCAAGGGAAACCCAAAATTCTCCTTTCAATCAACACCTTAAAATATGTGGTCTTGTACTCTACTTCTTCAAGACAAGATGATGATTTAAGAAAAAAATATGAGCAAGAAACTGAAGACGCTTTTATGAGGAAAAAACAATAAAAAGAAAAAGGCTAGGTGGGAGGGGGGGATTTATATAAAGGGTACAAATTTACGAGGGAACGGGAGCAGAAAGATCTGGAAGCATGGAGAGCAGGAAAAAGGAGCACAGACAAGGAAGGTCATAGAATTTGACCAAACATCTCATTATCTAACAAACATTCAAATCATCTAACATAGGATAGGATATGATAATAAAAGCAAACCATTTCACTTTGACACGCAAATACAAAACATAACCACACATCATATTTCTATATTAGATCGATGCATGAAACACAGAAAGATTAGAGCTTTGTACCTGAAGTTCTTTGTTTTTTTTATTATTATTATTGTTTTGGATGGTAAAATTTGGTGGAGAAAACGGAGAAATCACTCTCTGGTTAGATTTTTATTTTTTGGTGGAGAAGAGGAAAGAGAGGGCTGACAGGGAAAGGAACCAAAAAAAAAAAACAACCAAGAAGAAGAAGCGAGAAAGAGCTACCTTAGATTCCCATTTGCCAATTTACCAGTGCCATACTCGACAGACACGGAGAGGACCACCCAACCAATCTCTCTCTCTCTCTCTCTCTCTCTCTCTCTCTCTCTATCAGTCGTTCAAATATGGCGAGGTTAATGGCACCATTCATCCTTTTTACGCTTCTACTATGTGTATTTCATCCTTGTACTAACGTTTTATCAATTGAGTCCTTGTGGCTGAGGTTTAGCTGCTTGAAATTTTAAAAAATAAAAACAAATATAGTGTATTTTAAAAAAATATTTATTGAAAATCAATTATTACTACCACGCTTTCAATTATAGAATTAAACAGCAGGTCCTTCCTTTCTACACACTGCTGATGCAATTAATGATGAAAATGACTTAATTGGAATCATTAGATAAGAGGAGGTAGGACTTAGGAGGATTGATTAGTTAACGAAGCATTAATGACGGGGAAAAGAATAACCAAATCTTTTTATAATCTATTTGCTTGGAAATGTCTGTATCTTTGGTAACAACAATCTGTATCAATTATACCCTCTTTTCTTTTCTTTGATCTCGAATTAAAATCATTTAAAAAACATACAAGTAAAGCAAGCATGGCTTTAGACCAATCCGGTTTGGAAACCAAAAGGATTTGATCTTAAATAAAGTTTAATAGGAGGGCTAAATTGTAAAAGGGCAAAACAATCTGTATCAGTTATACCCACAATCAATTCTCTTGCCTCGAAGTGAGCTTGGAGTATATCAAGGGCATACATACGAGCTGGTGATGGGCTCGTGTGGGGGAAACCTGGCTGGATTTTCACCTTTGCTCCTATGAGCATCATGAACAGGTATTATTGGGGTTTCTTGAACCAGAAGCACAATTCAAACCAAACCGGGAAAACATCTAAACCAAACCTCTCTACACAGATATCTCTAATCCTGAACAGTTGACGAACCTCCGTATGGACTCTCAACTCTGTAATGAATTCTCATGTAGTGTTGACAGAAACAAAAGCCTCCAAAACACTTGCCGAATAAGATGACGCTGCGAGCTTAAGCACGGATCTCCTCGCCGCCTCCAGCAAAACTGCATTGGTTACCAAAAGGGAGACCTATGAAAATCCCAATGCTAAATCTTTGACATTATGCCAACTCACAGAAGAAGCTCAAGGTGTGGTCCTTGAAACATTGGGATTGGAAGCCATCCTCTTGAGAAGAAATGGCAGGAATAAAGAACTGCACAGGTAATCATCCCCGCATAAAACTAGCCGCATGGCCCACATCAAGGGAATTAACTTCGAGAAGACCAGAACTTTCACAGATCTATGATGCAATTCAAATAGTTTGAGGCTTGCCTGCTACACCCTCCTCCCGCAAAGGCTAAAACTAGTCAGAACAAGCAGCATGCCAGTAGACTATTATTTAAAAATCCAAGCAGCACAAAATAACTTATTGAAAACTGGTATGTCCAATTCAATCATGAAAACAACTACAAAGGCAAAGCCCAGTGACTTAAGAAACCGTCTTCAGCATAAGACCATGAGCTTTGAGTATTGAGATCAGCCATTTCAGAGGATCACAACTGCACAACAACTCCCTTATGCGAGATGAGTTGACAAACTCAGAAAATGTGTTGCGTGAACGACCTGTACTAGGCAGTGTCCAGCTACTATGTGACACAGGAAACCCATGGAGCACTAATTAGCATGAAAATATTTATTCAGCTGCACAGGCCCAAAGCAAGTAAAGCCAGAGCATGAGCAGGGCTATCATATATATTACATCATTGCTATCTGCCAGTTTAATACAACTCTACATATATCTGCATTTGACCATGCTAATTAAACAGGCATTCATTGTAACCCATCCCACCCGATCAACTTCTAGGGGATGATATATTTGAACAATGTTACTGATGCGGGCAGAAGGTATACAGAAGTGGCACAGGTAATCATAATATGAAGGTGCCAAGTGGGTCAATGTTGAATCAGCTTAAATAACCTTTAGTTCAGTAAGGAGTAGTTTGAAGAAGAACACTGTCTGGCTCAGAGCATATATATGATTTTTTTTATATATATACTAGAGAAGAAACAGATGGAAAACTTGCTGATAAAAAGACCAAACAAGTTTCTTATGATGTGACATATGCTATAGGTAAATTACGAGCTTGGAATACTAAATACAAAAAACCTCACCCCCACAAGTCCATTGGGATAGCTGAATGTACAAGTAAAATCAGCAAATTAACTCCAAGAGCTCAAATAATGAATAATGATAACGATTAAAAAAAAAAATCTCATCAAATTGCTTGCCAAAATTACAACACTGTCCTTAAGGGTGGTAATTCACTGGAAGTCAACATAATCTAGGACGAATTTCCGTATACCTACATCCACAGCTTCAAAAGCTCTGCTTGTGGTCACCTTCACCTGAGAAGCTTCGGCACTAGAAGTAGATCCATCGTCACAGATTCCAGAGTTTTGATCCTGCAATTAAATAACATAAACCATGCAAAATTACACACAAATATTGTTTCCTTCCAATTTACAAATAAAAGAAAATGCATGTAGAAAAACACAACTCATTTTCTTCCTTCCTTAAAAGCATTTATGTCGAAAACAAATGGATGATAAGTGCCACCATTTCCTCCCCACCTTATCCCTTCAGCAATTTCCTCCTTTCTCTTAAACCAGACCGGGCATAAAATTTCCATGGGTAATTAATTAACAAATTCTCTTGTGCACGTGGAAGTATTGTGAAAAAGTTTTTTTTTAAAAAAAAACATGACAAAAGATTACATATATAGCAAAGAAGTAGGAAACGAAGATATCAAAGGCATTAAGTCATAGTTAAATAAGTAAAGCATGGCATACGAGTAAGGTATAGCCTACCTGACGGAGACGTCTGCTGTACTGTCCATCTTCGAAAAGAGACGAATAATAAGCTGGATCGTAAATGGAACCACCTAAAACAACATCAGAATCTGAGCATTCTCTACCTAGAGTAGTAGGAGTTGCTGGACTGAGAAAACTACTACTTAAATCAAAATCTGCTTCTCGAGTAGCTGTACTATCTATATAAGGAACCCCCAATATGTAGATTTGAATCCATAACAATGAGGATGGCAACCTCACTGTAAAACCAACGATTTGCATTGCCAGAGTGAGTTTCACTGAAAAGACGAAGAACATCCCATACTTGTCAGCGGAAATGTTCCTGCAACTCGACACAAACAGACAATACTTTCAATTGACACACAAAATACAGTAGGAACCGTGAGCATTGCCGCATAAAAGGAAGAAATCTGTCTCCCATCTTCTATATATAACTCGATAACAGTCTTTTTTTTTTAAAGAAACACAGAAAAAGAGTAAATTGAAAAATAACCGCCCAACCAGTTAAATACATGCCTCTTCTACATATATATAATTCAATAACATTTTTCATTTTTTTTAAAGTACAAGCTTTTAGACAGACAGTATGATATTGAAGAATGAAACTTTTGACTTTGCAATCATGATTTATTTTCTGGGGGAGAAGGAAAAAAGAAAGAGAAGGTACCAGATGGGGTGAGAGAAGAGGATGAACCAGGCAATGTCGAGGAGAACAGAGGAGAAGAGAAGGAAAGCGTAGGTACGGCAAAGGCGCTGACTGCAGCTCTCAATGGCGACGAGGGCGAACAAAGAGATGGCCAAATTAAGGAGCAAGATTCCGTTGTACAAAGCTCCAAGGGATCCGATCAAAGAGCAACCAATCTACATGCCCATATTCAATTGAAATGAAATAGTAAATTGTTATATATATATATATATATATATAAAATTAAAAGATTACCTGAAGGTAAATGAGAAAGAGGGCTAAATATTGGAGAGAGTCGTAATCGCAAAGCCAGGCGTGAAATCGATCGACAGCCATTACAATACCACATCTCTATCTATCTATCTATCTATCATATACTAATAATCTTCTTCTTCCTCTTCCTCTCATGATTAAATACTAAAAAAATAATGAAATATAAACTACACTCCTTTCTTCTTCCTCTTCCTTCGGATGATAATTAACAAATTGCTAAGAAGTAATTAAAAAGAGGGTGTGGAGGGAGGGTGCAGTTGGAAGTCTAGTCTGGCAAGAGATACACACATACGTATAAACAAGATATGAACAGCATTCATTGATATGAGAAAAACGCGAGGGAAGAGAAAGGAGAGGTGGTTTTTTACTTTTGGTTTCGCCTTCTTCTCTCTCTGTTTTCTACGCCCTACGACTGATCCCATAGATAAACAACAGCAAGCAAAACAAAACAAAACAAAAGCATCTATTTATGTATGGTTATAGGACGGATGCCACAGCAGCTAAAATATATATTATTGTTTTTTTCTTTCTATTTTTGGTATATTTTATGAAGCAGATTACTACTAGTGGATAAATCGAAGAAGGAAGCTAAATCCATTAGCTCTGCTCTTTCCCTACCAACAATCCCCTTCCTTCCATTGCAGTATCATTTTTTTCTTACAGTCAAATAGTTTCTTCTAAGAAAAGGCACTAGAAATGGGTGGTCCTCGACTTTCTCAGAATGTATGTTCCATGGGAGAATTCCTAAATCAGCGTCTTGCTAAATCAATTTATAACCAAAGCTGCTGCAGATTTTATTTTTTTTCTTTTCCTTTCTTTCCTGTTGGACTTTCACCGTGGTTCCTGTTATCTACCTATAAATCTGTAACAGAGAAGCTATAATTTGTGTTCGGTGATGGAAAGCCCAGGAATGAAATTTGTCCACTGAATTGTCATGGTGGAGGATATGAGAATCTCCTACGGTAACTTGGCTTGGCTGTCAGACGTTATCTACACTTAAAATGACAGCAGCAAAACCTTGATGTTTCTCGTTCAAGCATGCTGCACCTGTGACCTACATGAGTTGCTTCTTATCCATAAGTATCAACATTCACGATGATTTCTTTTGATTCAGGAATAGCTCTTTAACTTAGAAATACTATTTTAGCTCTCCCATTAGAGCTGTAAAATTAAGGATGAAAGCTTTTTGGCTTTTCCTTTTAGCTCTTCCTTTGAAGATGCCCTGAAGGTTATCTCATCTCTATATTTTAATGGTTAGGTTGCTTCTATGGCATCCCTTTTGAAGCGGCAAAGGAGCAAACTTGACAAGCGCATCACGAAGATTTCTGAACTGGGTATTCCTGTTTGATAATGATGCCGGCGCTGAAAGCTTCCGACTGCTGGATTTTGTTTATTTTCCCTCTTCCTTGTGCCTGTGCTCAAGGGCGGAGCCTTTTACAAGGCTAAGGTGGGCTGTAGGCCAGGTAACAAAAAAAAAAAATTTACTGCATCTTTCTTACCTATTCTTTCACATCTCGTGAAAAAGAATATCCAAAAGGTAAAGAATGCATCCGCGCAGGCATGGGCGTTCAAATCTTTGGCAACGATAATTAATACAGGCGAACATGAATTGAAGGGTTGGCAGCTGTTTGTACACAAGGAAATTTTACTGTCTGCTTCTGGGGCAATCGTCGTCAATGGCGATGACTTCCCTGTTGCAGTTGGCAATGGGACAATCTTCGCAGGAAATCCACAGGTTGACCTCAAGACTGCAATTGAAACAGCTGGAGATTTCACCCAGATTTCAGCATAGATTGAGATTACAGGTTCGATGTTCGGAATTAAGACACCAGGAGTGCCTCTGCCAAAGAATATCAAACTTGTGAATGATGTTGATTGCAGCCAAAGATGCCACGAATAAGGTCAGTTATGTCGGGAGTTGATATCCATGTTATGATTGGTGGGTTAAAGAAGCCAATGTTAAATACTTTTATTGTTGTAAAGATCGTTGAAGTTGTTAAGAGGTGGAAATGGTAGCTAAAATTAATATAAATGAGATGATAATATTGTAAATTTGTGTAAATATTTTAATAAAAAAATTTAAAATTGTTAGTGTAGTAAATGATGTGGTTAAATGTTTATTTTTAATGCACGTGGGAAGTTCATGTACCACATAGGAATGTTTTGTATAAAAAAACTACAGGTTGTTCATTTTAATAATAAGATTCAGTGACAGTTTATCAGCATTATCGTTATGATATATTTAATTTAATAATAGATTTTTAATTGGAAGAATTAAATTCTATATTTAATGATGGGACAGTGGAATTCTTTGTATTTAGCTCTGTTTTAGAATCTAAGAACAACTTTAAATCATTTAAACCTGATGCTATTTACAAGTTTGCTGAGAAATTTTATCTTGAAAATTCAATGAACAAGAAATGTATTATTTGAAATCTCAATTAGAGCATTATCAGATTGATGTGATTCATCATGAAAGCTTTCAGAATATGTCTATCATTTCTGAATTATATCGAGAATTAGCTGAAACAAATAAGTCGCAGTACTATCATTTGATTGATAGGTTAATTCGACTTGTTTTGACTTTGCTTGTTTCCATTGCCACTATAAAACGGACATTTTTAACTATGAAACATGTTAAAAGTGTGCTTCGCAATAAAATAAAAGAAGAGTTATTAACAGATTCTATGATGATTTATATTGAACAAGAGCTTGTTGAAGATATTGATTCAGATTCGATTTTAGATGAATTATATTCTATAAAACATCGAAGGATGCAACTTTGATAGTACAATTTATTTTTATTTTTATTTTGAATTTTATGTATTTTAAATTTATATATATATATATATTATGTTATGTATTTAAATTAAAATTGTATTATTAACTTGATAAATTTATACATCCGAGTAAATAATTAATTTTAAAAAATATTTTATATGTATTTATATCAAAGCTGAGGACAAAAAAAGTTCCTAGTTGCGCCCCTGCCTGCGCTGTTCTCAATTTTTTTGGGACAAATTAACTTCATTGTTATATAGAAGAGAGCGGGGGTTTGCTTTTCCTAAGTTGCATTTGCATTGCCATAGCTTAAAGTGCTTGGTTGGTTAACCCAGTACAACTATTAGAGAGTGACGGATTCAAGTAAGGAACAAACCATTCAAGTATTCCAGCATACAAACCCCCCCTCCTCCTGCCCACAACTTGAACGGCCATAAATTCAATCTATGGTCTGTTTTGTCCTGCACGTTAAACAGCAAAAGTATATCCTAGAGAATCTCAATCCCATTTTATTTATAATACCAGTGATCTGTCTACACATAATCTAGTCCAAAAGCTCTGAACTCTATTTTCTCATCTGTGTAAATAATTCCGCAGGCTTTCCAGCTCCTGCTGGATTACCACTGAAAGCAGAGAAACCACCAATTCCTTGTTGGCTGCCTCCTGCATTACCAGGAAAACCTGAGAATCCTCCACTACCTTGTTGGCTGCCAAAAGCCCCAAATCCACTACCTGTGCAAATTTTCACTGCAAATCAGCAAAGACTTCGCATGCATTAAACAAAAGATGAGGAAAATGGAGTGTTAGATAATCATGCTACCTGATGCACCAAATCCACTACCAGATGCAGGCGCTGCTGCGAAACCACCAGCACTCGAGGCTGCTGCGGCAAACCCACCTCCACCTGAAGCCACACCAGCAATGCCACTGCCACCAGAAGCCACTCCACCAAACCCAACACCAGAAGCTCCACTACCAAACCCACCCCCAGCAGCCACACCAGCAAATCCTGCACCAGATGAGGCCAAAGCAGCAAATCCACCACCAGTAGAAGCAACACCAGCAAACCCGCCAGCAGTTGCAGCACTTGCAAAGCCACCTGTTGAACTACTAGTAGCAAGGCCACCACCAAAACCACTGGTAGAAGCAAAACCACTTCCAGGTAAACCAGTTCCAAACTGTCTTGACTGCCCAAAAGTCCCAAGAACTGATCCCAGTGCTTGCTGTCCTGATCCAATATGTGCTGGCTGGCCAAACTGGCTTTGAGCAGGAGCTTGAGCAACTGCTCCTGTGCCAAAGCCACCAGAGAAAGCACCCATATTTGTTGGTGGAGGCTTTTGGGATGGCTGAGGAGATTGAAAGTTGAAAGAGGCAGGTCGAAAAAGCTCTCCACTAGGTACAGTCATGGTCAACGAAGAGGTTGCTACATTTGATCCTGTGCTACCAAATGGACTGCCAAATGGATTTGCTCTAGGAGCAGTTGGGATAGGGGTTGAACCAATCCCAAAACCTCCAAGATTTCCCAAATTAAGTTCATTTGTGCAGCTAGCCTCGGGAGCCTCCTCCTCCATTTCAACCTCTTCTGTAACTGCAACATCCAAACTTTCATTCTTTCCACTAACGCTATCAGAAGTCAGGATTGGTGCTCCAAAAGGAACATTATGAGAAGATGGCTGTTGAGGTTGAGAATTCAGAGCCACCTTAGATGCAGTACTTCCAGAGTGGTTCAAGCTGGGCTGGTTTCCTGGTGCAAATCCAGTTGATAGTCCTGTAGCAAGGACAGATGATGCTGAAGGTTCAAGCTTCAAACCAAATGTAGAAGGGTTAGGCTGTGAAGCAGTTGTAGGAACATCCACATCTGACTTTGAACTTGCTTCACCCGGAGGATGGGGAACCTCTGTTTTCGGGGAATCTGATTCTGAAGGGGCAACTGGAGTGACAGAAGGTGGATTTTTTCCAGCAGGAGGAGGTTGGGGCTCTGTTTCAAGTGATTCTGACACTGAAGGTGTAGCAGGGGGGTTTAAATTTCGTGCAGGTTTTCCTATAAGAGGCTGAATATCTGTTTCAAGGGATTCTGATGTCAAACATGAAGGACTTGGATTGCTAGAAGGCAGAGTTTTCCCTAGAGGGGGTTGCAGCTCTGGAGAAAACTCTGAAGTTGGAGGTGGAGCATGTGAGGGTAACACTGTCCTGGGGGCCTGAAAAGACAATGAACCGGTAGAAAAAACAGGTGAGACAGAAACTGATGACAATGATGTCGAAGTAACTGTTTGATTAGAGCCGGTGGTGACCTTAGAACTGGTTAAAGATGTGCTCAGTGACATTGCAGCTGACAATGTCGGTGTAGATATTGATGATGAGACGTTTGGTGATATATTGGACATCAGAGATGATGAAACAGAATGCGATATGAAAGCTGATGGAGAAGATGAAACTTTTTCACTAGGCTGGCCTTTGCTAGTAGCAAAATTGATCTCAGGAACCTTTCCAGGTTGGGCGGGAGCCACAGAAGAGGCACCTAACAAAGAGAGCGGAGGTTCATAATTTTTATAGGGAGATTCGAAAAATGAACTTTTGGTGTCTGCTGGTCCAGGCTTCACACTTTGCATTGCTGATTTTGCAAGCACGCTGCTGGTAGTTGAAACAGGAATCTCATTTGGTTTCTTTGGAAACAAAGGTGTCTGCATTGGTTGCACAGTAGAGTCTGCTGAATTTTTATTTATATTAGCTTCAGTTTGCTGAATACGTCTGGTCTCATTGGTGGAAACAGAATCAGGCTTCTCAATTTGAGAAAACATACTCTTAGATTTATCGGCAGTCATATTGTAGGCTTCCCTGCTACTTATTTCTCCTCCTGGCAGTGATACCAGGGATGACGAAACCGATACCATCCCTATGTTGTTATTTTGCAGTATAGGAGAACGCAAGCCCAGAGGCTGTGATGACATTGGAGGATCAGAAGCCCATTTAAATGGAACGGTTGGTTTTTTCTCAAATGTTTGTTTAGGGGATCCATAATGAAGGCCTGCTTAAAGATAAAAAATAGCAACCATCAGGTGCATTTTCTTCCTATGCTTTTAGATAAGTGAACACATGCTGTTTCATCTAAACTTTGTAATAGCTCACCTTTGCTTTCCAATGGGTGCAAGAAAGATCGGGATGTCTGGTCTTCTTGGTGAACTGTGGAGATGTCCCCCAAGCCAGAACTAAAAATTTGCCTATCCTTCAACAAGAATGATTTATTCACATTTTTCTTCTGATTTTCTTGCAAAAGCACCCTTTTTACAGTTGTTTTCGTAGGCTCAAAACTAGCCCAGCTCTGCAGCAGGGTCATAAGAAATAACATGCATGTTGGAGCTTGCAAAAGATCTATCAGCACAGTGGATAACATGGAATACTTACATAAAAGCATAACTTGAAGCATAACTTGAAGTTCTAAGAAGACAGTAACAGGAATTTGTAGTTCTCTTCAAGTTAAAGCTTTTCGGTTTTCTTTAGAGTTAAATATGCTTCTGCTAATTTACCAGAACATATATTTTAGTAAAATTCTAATCCACACTGAAACCAAACTAAATCTCCTGGAAGAGCAACCTTAATTGATTCTAAACATGGCTATAAGAAGTTTCAACCACTGAATCTCTTCCCATTTATTTTTATCTTGAAGTTTTGAATTAAGTCTCTTCTTGTGTACATTTTTCCATCTCCTGAATTGTTTGCCTCAGTGATATTATTTGTTTGTTTTAAATATAAGTAGCATCGTCAAAAAGTCATGTTAAAGAGAGCATGTGAATCCATAATAAGAGTAACCAAGCAGAATGGTCTGAGCGAAGCTCAATTCATACATCCAATGGAAAAGTTTTAGTAGATTGATTCTATAATTCAAGCAAATTTTTGGCTATCTGCAAAAGCAATCTAGCTTCAGTGAATTGTGTATCATAAGGGGACTCAACTCAGGACAACTAAATTTCAATATCAACTAGTTGAGGTTAACATGTGATTAACACTAGAGTGATCATCAAGATTTGATAAGATGGCTTGAAAAAGAATTACCTGATCAAGCGAGTCCCTCCTTCTCCTTGAAGTTTCTGAATCAGAACTTTTCATAGCACTTGATTGGTGTCTCCTAGACTTGCCTTTAGTGGCAGCAGAACCCGAAGAAAATAAAAGTTTCTTCAATGAAGAGGTATCACCAGCTTTCATTGCATCTGGCGAACTAAATGAGGCATCATACGGGATTCCAATTGTTTCAAAAAGTTCCTTCTTGACATTCTTTTGTCTTACAGGTGACTCTAAATTCAGCATGGACATTTGTTTTGAGAGACATTCAGAAAGTTGTTCAGCAGCTGCTAACTGTGAACTCATTGTGTTTTGTAAACTATGCAAGGACTGAAGTTGCCTGCAAACAAAATATTTTCAGAATTACTGAAATTAGTATAGCAAAGCCACCAATTTTCACAAGGCTAAAATTGGATTGCCTTGCTATCTATTTGATCATGAGCTTCCAGCAATTGTTTGCTTAACAGCTTCTGCAAGCTATTAACAACAGTAGATTTTATTTTCAAGTTTTATCTTCTTTTTAGCAATTCTCATATACAAGCTAACCATCTGATATCAACTATACCTTGAAGGCATATATCTAATCTGCAAAGTTCTCCGATCTGTGTGAAATCCAGCATTTCCACCAAAACTCTGAAGTTCGAGGGCATTGAAGTGTCTCTCCAATTGAATCAACTGATTAGTCAACTCCTGGAAAAGGGATTAAGATATAGCAATTGTCAAGTTGGAAAAATCTCACAAGTTAACAACTGATAACCAACCTGATTTAGTTTTAGTATACACCGCCGCTTCAACTCAAGTTCAGAGCTCAACTTTTGGTGATTCCAGAGTTCCAAATATTGGCTATCAGAAGCTTGCTTGACAATACCGTCTACATATATTTTCCTTGCCAAAACTGAAAACCAGATGAACAACCGAATGGAAACTCAAAACAAGAAACCAACACAATAAAAAATGAGAGATGCATTATACCAATTTCATTATAATCCTGAAATAGTATTTTGCAGCAGATTGTATTAATTTCTAAAACTTTCAGTGAAGTGACGTCTATATCAATATGACTTAATAACTTCTGCTTTTTAAGTTACTGAAAGTTCCCATATTAAGAAATTTCTCAAATAATTCAATTCAAGAAAATGAAAATGCTGTTAGCAATAACAAGACATTTGGAAAACTGAAAAATACCTTGCACGGTTTTATCTAGGAGATGATGGATCTCTCCAAGCCGCTCATCCATCACACTCTGAAAAATACTAAGACACAATAAATAACACTTGAAGCAATCTGGCTACATGCATCACGAAGCACCTATATACAGTGTACATAATGCACAAAAATGCAGAGGCATACACAGACATGCAGGTCTTAATAGATCGATGACCATGCAAAATCATATTTACACACCTGAGTTTAAAATTTCATTGTTTCATAGATGGTCAGCTTGGAAGAGATTCACTCAAAAGGGACCTCAACTCCAAAGCTGTACTCTCAAGTTTCATCTATTTTGCTATTAATCCTATTCCTAGGAGATGAGAAGACCAGAAATCTCTTTCTCTCATCCCATTTTTCACTCTTGCTTTACTGCCTTAAATATTAAAGAACCTATCATTCTTACTGAGTGATAATTTTCTAGTGAATATAGCAACTAACAGAACAACAGATGAAAGTGTAAACAAATCAAACCTGCAAGCTGATAATAATACATGATAGCTGAGCTAAGAAATAACAATGAGCTTTACAATGAAATATCACCTTCAACATTCTGCAATTTTCAGAGAGAGTTCCCATGCCCTCCTCCAAAGCTTCAACTGAGCCTCTCATAAAAACAGTGCAGGCATCCTTGAAACCACCTTTTTCTTCAATGCATTCCAGAAGTGTATCCAACTCTTTGGCTAGCTCTTTAATCTAGAGTATAGAAATTTCTTAAAGGACAATACAAGACAAAAGAAGCAGTGCAATTGGGAAAATAAGAAAAACACCACATTCCCATTCCTCAAAAGGAAGAGAAAAAGAAACAACCAAGATCCCAAAGAGAAAAAAGACATTCATGCGGATATACACATGCATATGTGGGAACAAGCCAATCATGTAAAATGTACCTGTAAAAAAAAAACTTTGATATGCTGGCTCGTAAAGCAGGTAAATGCTTGTGAAATTTATGCAAGACTAAACTTGATTGACAGTATAGAAATTAAAATTTAAGAATCTCCATAGGTACTATCTTGCAATGCTGCCTTTCAGTTTTCGCTAGGTTATAAAGTTACAAATAAACAAAGATACAATTCACATTAAAGGATTGAAATGGCATGATAACTGTAAGAGATCCTGTCCCAGAGTTAGATTAGAATTTTTCTGTAACACCAGCATAGGAAAAATACACATACATTACCAAATTGTTTTGATAAGTTTGGCTCGGAACTCCTCAGGGATGAAGTTTTGTAGTTGTCTTTTGAATACTTGAGTCTGTGGTTTGGAGACCTGGCTGAAGCAAAATTTTCGTGAGAAGACAATTGTGAGCTTCGAAAGGTAGGCAATGATTCAATTGTCCCTGACACAATCGAACCTCTTTGTTCCCCGTCAAGAGCTGGTCTAACAGAAGCGTTGACAGAAGTTGATTGACCAACAGTATCCTTCAAGCAAAAAGATTTACTGCCAAGGTCACTAGGAACATTCGCAGCACCAACTTGAACATTAGTAAAATCAGGTCTATTTCCTTGAATCAAAGTTGAAGCTAATAATGTAACTTTTCCACTTGACCATGACTGAGATGGGACACCTGGTAAAGCATTTGATCCAACGTCCCTAGGAGGTGCCTTAAAAAGATCAGCATTGTTTGGTAAATCCTTTCGACTTGATATGCTGGGGGCATCAGTTAAAACTTTTCCAGATAAGGCGGATCTAGACGCAAACCCAGCAAGTCTTTGAGTTTCTGTTTTGCTGGAATCACTCCCTAAATAACTAGGTATCTCTGGGATTGAGGCCTTCAAAGATGACTGCCCTAATTTCACACTTTGTTGTACAGAAAGTGATTTTATTTCCAGTTTTTCAGGAATCTCATTCTTGTCAGAAGGAACAAGGTCCTGTGTAGGAATTCCACCATCTTTATTGAGCTGTAGTTCCTTGTGGCTCACATGTTGTGGTTGAAGACCTAGAGATATGTCTTCCAATGTTTCTTCATGCAACCCAGAAGAAAGACTAGACTGATCACATCCTTCATGTTCCAAAGCAATATCCTCTTTCTCATCCTCGAGGGAAGAATCAACTTCTGCTTGAATATTAGCTCCTGTGGCACTGCAATATAAAGCAATTCAATGGTCAGAACATATATATAGAACATAGGAAAAGGATTGATATAATTTAGGTTGTGAGAAGAGAGAAATAACTTAGATGCCTAATTTGGCATGACAAATCCTATTGTTTACAAGGGGAGATGCAAATGATATAGAGATTGACCTTGCAACCTGGAACATGACAAGCTTTCCCTCAAGAGTAACACACATAAGAACACAGTAGGGTGAAAGTTCTTTCTGTTCTTCAACCCCCACTTCAACTTTTACTTTTCCATTGAGGGAAACCTTGTCAACACAGAGCCCCATGATCAAATTATCATCTCCGTTTTCTGAAACAAGGCCATTTAAACACTGCTTAGAATAAAAGGTCTAAAATTAACCACAATCCAGAAATGACTGAAATTCATAAAACAGCTATAAAAAATCCAAAATGAAGTTTCAAGAGAACCGAGACAGAAGAAAAACTAAGTCATCTGAACACACTTGACAAAACAAAATAATCACTTGATTTGTTTGAGCTGTCCTTAGTACATACAATCAACACTATTAAAAAACACACCAGTCACTCGATTCATCTGTACCTTGAAGCTCAATCCTAGGGAGCAAAGTATCTCGTTCAATGTCAATAACTGCAGTTTCACTCATCTCATCCTCCACTGACCAACCAAGCAACACAATGTGCTGATCTGTGTTCTTCTTGTTAGCTGTAATTGCAAGCCCACTGCAATTAAAAATTCAGATAGAAGAGCAACTTAAATTATTACAATCAGTGCAGCTTTGAACTGGTAGGTATTAAAAAGACACTAGAGGCATTTATTTCTTACTGGAGTAATGGGACTCACATATGGCTAGTAACCAGATAAAGGGAAAAAAAAATGGTAGGCAATTTATCTATTATTAAAAAAAAATCACATTAATGTTTCAAACTCAAGACCACATTAGATAATTGATACTGCACAACACATTATAAATCAAAAGAAGTGAAAAGCTCATAACCAGCACAAGGTAGATAGGTCTGAAGCCCTTAACAAAAAAGAGTTACTGCTGGAACCCAAGTAAAGCATTTCTATTGACAAATGTAAATGGGCAGGAAATGCTTAGATTTTGTTCTGGACAATACGGCTTCAAGGAAGATGGGATATGGAAATAAACGTTCCGCAAAGCAGAAAAATTCAAGTAACAAAGAGTGTTCTCAATATTGAGTATTCAACAAATTCATAGTTTTATATCACTGCAAGAAACTTTAATATTTGTGCCAGTCAAATTATATGAAACCACAGCTATGTTATGTGGGATGGCCTTCGAGTGAAAACGATATTTAGTAACGGAGCATAACAAAATAGCAATTATCTAACTTTTAGCCCAGTTTAATGATTACAAACTAAGTAATCACTGTGGTTGTCATTCATATCAAGTATTAAGAAAAATTACACAGGTATGAGATTAACATCGATACCATTGTTCTAAATAGTCCAGGGATAAATAAGGTCCACTTCCATAGGGCACAATATCATCAACAAGACCCGAAAATAGATCATAGAATGATAGCACGACTGGCTTGGAAGAACTCTGCAAAAGAAAATTTCATGAATCAATGCTCAAACAATAAGTATACAAACAAAGAATGGCAATCACACACAGCTTTGGTAGTCTTTTTTTTCCTTCAGAACTTCAGCAAAAGCACAAAGTGTCAAACCCAAACCCTAAACCCATGTAACCCTACATTAATTCAGCTAAAAGTTCAAAACAGACAAGTGTAGTAGCACCTCAAAAAAAAAAATTCCACCATGTCAATAGCAAATGGTGTAAAATAAAGAAAACAGCGAAAATAAAGTGAAGGCCAAATCCTTATAATCAAGTGGAGAACAATTACTAACATCATAAATCTTGCCATCTTTTCTGCTGATTACTTGAAGAAGGTAATTTTCTTCCTTTCCATCTGCAGTTTGCTGAAAGCATCCTACAATGATACTGTCATGACGTACCCATCTGATAGAGTCCACTGGTTCAGTTAATCAAGAAAAAAAATCAGTTCCAGAACTTAACAACAGAAAATATTTCAAGGAAATAGATAAGACCTTTTTAAGTAGAAAGACATGAAGTCAAGAACAAAAAATTTACAACTGGGACTCAAAAGCCAAAAGAGCTTTGTATATCCATTCACACAAGAAAATTCTTCTTGATGAAAGTACAATAATAGCTCACTGGATTTAGAGGATATTAATATATGAATCAGACCACAATATAATAACTGATAGTGAAACTCTAATTGAATTAATGTAAAACCAATTCCAATAGATCTGAAGGCCATGACATGAAAACACAAGTGACCGGATTGCTAACAAAGACAGAAATTATGCCAACTTTGGCCAATACAAAAGCCATTTCCCATCCATCCAAATTATTACCTCCATAAAAAAAAAAGATAAAAATTCATCCATTAGTTCGTGCATGTGAGTGGCATGGGATCTGACAATGGAAGAAAATACCTTTGACAGTGCAGTTATCATCACTATCAGCAATCCATGATCTGAATGGGAGGGATATACTGAACCTTTCCTTGAAATTTGAGGACAAAATGCTGATAAGACTCCCTCTTGCGACAGCAATATATTTTCCTTTTAGACTCCATTCAACTATCAAAGAGAGCAAGCACAAATAAGCATAATCATACTAGTAACAGAATAAAATTCGTCACCAACTTCATAATGGGAAAATTTTATTTCATTTGAAAAAACAGTACAGTTGTTGGAATAGCCAACTTGTATTAGGGGTAGTTTTCATGCAAGGCTATAATAATATATTACACGAACAAACTGTAATAACCAAGTCAAGCAATATTTACACCCAATAAAAGCCTCGGCATTGTCAAGGATGTTAGATTGGAGCATCCACATCTGTTTCTGCATTGTGGTGATAAATCTAAAGGGCTTCAAAAAGTCTACTAGCATGTATCGCATTTAGTAACTGTTATTGGCAAAAGAAAGAAAGCAAGCATACCAGCATCAACATTGTCCGTTATGTGTTTAAGAGTATGGGTGCCGGCAGCAAGAGCACCATGATATAGCTTCCCTTGATTTGAAAGAACAAGGTAAGAATTGTCCGGTCTCCTTCGCCATTGTAAGTCCTTGACAGTAGATGATGATGGTTCACTCAGAGAGCAAGAGAAGGACGGTTTTTGCTCCTGCAAAAAAAAAAATATTAGAGCAAGGAGATAGATATAGGATCACAATTTATAGAAAAATTTTGAATTTTGAAAATTTGACGGTAGATGGAGTAGGGTTTAGGGAGAAAAAAAAGAGTACCATATCGAGAAGGGAATGGACATGGAAGAAATGAATATGAGCAGCAACAGAAACAGCAAGAGTAGAGGAGTCAGTAGAGAGTGTCAAAATGTGAACTTTCCCAATAGGGACATCCACAAGACTGACACGTTGAATGGACGAAGAAGAAGAGCTTCCTTTTTCCTTAATATCCATAGCGGCATCCATGACATCTTTAGTCCTCGCAACCAGAAACCCTAAAAAAAAAAAGCATGAGCCAGTCAGTTAATTGAAAAGATATAGTAAAATAGAAGAAGTGTAAGGATGAGAAAGTTGAGAAGAATACCGGAGGGATGGGCGATGAAGATGAGACTGTGGTATTGGGAGAGGGCGAGGGGGCGAGAGGGAAGAGGAGGGTTTTGCAAAGGGAAAGGGGAAACAGTTTGATCAGAGAGGATGGGAATGGGTTTCCCAATCTTATCGAAGTAGTAATCGCTGCTTTCAACATGATCTCCTTCTTTCTCTTCTTCGAATTCTGTTTTTGTTTCTCCCTCTTTTCCAAAACCCATTTTATTATTATTATTAATTCCAACAACAATATATAAGCTACTACTAGTCTACTACACTACACTGCTACTGAAGAAGAAAGAGGTACAGAGAATCTACTACTTCTTAATTTTAGTTTATTTGAAGGAGGAGGAGGGGTGAGAGCATATCCGCCTATGCCTCTGGCTGGCTGGCTTTGCACTTTAGGGCTGGACGATAGCGTGCGGTGCCACCAGCTATGGTCTTTGGAACGACATCGTCTACTTGCTTGTTTTCTTTGATGCATACGGGAGACAGGCCCATTGAGCTTTCCCTTTTCGTTCTCTGGGCTAGACAAATGGGAATGGAGGGGCCTTTCCCATGTATTCTTTCTTAAAGACAAAGATCAAGCACGTACCAATATTTGTACACTTTTATCGCTCAACGTTCATCAGGGGAATGAAATTGTAACTTCTTAAAGCACATAGACCAAGATGTAATGTTAATGAAAACTATGTTTGAGGCGGGAAAGGAGGGAGGGAGGGATCAGGGAGGGAGCCAGGCAGCTGCTGCCCTCCCCAGTCTCTCAGTTCTAAGATCCCCTGGTAAGTCCTTCATGGATATTTGGAACGAAATCAGCTAGTTTTTATCCATCAATCTAACACACGAGTCCTGATCAAGTCATGAAAGCTCAGCCAATTGTTTCTACAGTGAAGTGGGTCAGTCAGAGTAGAGCAGTTTGGACCCTGGGGTGGATACAGGGTCGGCCAGCCTTTGCTTGTTCATTGTCGCATTTTTACCAGTAGATTGGTATCAGAATCCTCCTAAGACTTGTGTGCACGTTAATTACTCTTGTCCTTCACCCAGAAAGAGGAAATGACTCTTTATCTTAAATTTAAGCAGTTCCGTTCTGTGGATAGAATTGCTACGCCAAATAGGCATATGTTTTCGATAGCAGCGTTGATTGTTTGAAAGCTGCAACAATCTCATGAGATGAATTGTCATGTTCAGTTGTTCGTTTGAGGAAACCAGGATAGGCAGAACCAACACACACAGAAAAAAAAAACAACAACAACAACGTCCAGCAAGAATAGCCCTTAAACAACAACAACAATTATTTTCTTCATAATTGATATTAAAAAGGCACAAAATTAATACAAGATATATAGGAAGCTGGGTATGCATTAACAACAACTCCTAGTTACAACTCAATCAATGCCTCAGCAGACAAAGATTGCCCTTAAACTTCTCTCCATTCCTTCTCTTAATTTATATAACTCTATTCCAGATGTGAAACCTGTTAGGATATTGCCATTTGTGGCAATACCCCACCACTAAGCAAGTGGTAGCATGAATTGTGCCACAATTCATGCCATGCTTTAAGGCTATTGGCCCCTCCATGTTTACCATAAAATGCCTATAAAGGAGGCTTATATTTGAAAGAAAAATTAGAGAGAGAATTGTAGAGAGTGCAGAGAGTGAGAACGTGAGAACGTGAGAGTGAGAACGTAAGAGTAGAGAGAAAGAGAGAGCTGCAATGGCAGCAGCTGTAAGAGCAGCAGATATAATCCTTCTCCTCCATGTATCTCTATATCTAATAAAATGGACCTCTCCCGTGGATGTAGACGGTTTTGCCGAACCACATAAAATCTTGTGTTAGTGTGCTTTACCCTCCCTTGAGCAACTATCAGTACACCCCGGTCCGCGCATGGGAGAGACGGAATTCCCCAACAATTGGTATCAGAGCACATGGTTTAAAGGGTTGTTTGATTTTGCTCAAAAATGAAAGTTGTCAAACTTGTTTTTTGACTATACCACTGTGTAGAGGAGAAAGAGACGAAGCCACTGTTGAAAACCGCGTCGAAATCAGACGTCGGAAACCTCCGCACGCGCCATCACACGCTGGTGAGGACACTGCCCACGCGCACAAACGCGCGCCACGCATCACACGCGTCTTCTTCACCCGGATGAGCTGACCCGACCCGAATACCAGACGACCCAACCCACATGCCAGACCCGGATAAGGATGACGTCATCATGACGCCAGTATACACAGTCAGCACCCAGTCAGCAGACACGTCAGCGCCAGTTAGCATGCCATGTCAGCGTCCAGTCAGCATGACATGTCATCATATGGGGGTCCCACCTGCCACGCCACCAGACTCAAGCCGAGTTGAGCCGAGCCGAGCCGAGAGCCGAGGGATAAGATTCTGTGCAGCGGAGTCTACGTGCAACCGGATCTGAGATTGAATCTGGGCTGTTCATCAGGCCAGAATTGTTTTGATCAAATCTTAGCCGTCTGAAATGCGATTTGGACGATTTCAGACTTGTTTCCAGCTAATTTGATCGTTCCGGATGCAATGGTACGGTCCGATCATTGAGATTTGAGACCGAAAGTGGTGGTGGTGAATTAACAAAAGAGATTGCCCGATTAGGAGGCATCTAAAGGTCATCGTGGTGGTCGATGCAGATGAAGAAGAAGAAGACAAACACATTTGCCCAATTATGTGTGCTGAACTGCTAAGTGGGGAGAATTTTTCAGTTGCCTTGAGGGAAGGCAAAATTGGGACACTCTGGACACCCGATCATGTGGACAATTAGAGGTGTAGAGTGAAAATTGAGAAAGACCAATCTTGATAAATCTAAGCACTGGTAGTCTCATCAGATGTTGAGAAATTATGTATTAAACCAGTATATTCCAGATCACTTGTAAAGGAAAGCCGCAACAAAGCTAGCAAATGGTTGTATATACGGAAAGTCAGTACGATGGATAGATATGACCTAAGAAGTTCTGTCTAGGAGATTGGGTTTTAAGCGGGACCAGTGTGACCCCTCTAATCTTTCCTGGGAACTTGCTTAGTGGAAGGATTACCCATACGGTACTATTTTCGTATATATAGCAGTTTGTAATGAAACAGTTGAAGACTAGCAGGATGGCGGCACAAGGGAACAGTTGGGTTCCGAAGGTTCAAGGATCTGATAGAGTGGTGATTTCTCCAAAGAAGTTAGATTCGGTGACTGTGATTTCTCGAGGGAAGAATTGATGAAGACCCTGATAATGGAAGAGAAATACAGCAAGGGGATAAAGATTGGCACCCTATTTTGACTTGAACAGGTGTTATGACAGGATGAGCTGCTGTCAAACATAAGCAAGGAATAGGGAGAAATCTGAATAACAGAAATTGCACGAGGGCACACGGAGATTGTGCGGAGTACCCTTAGGATCCAATGAGGTACTGTAATGAGACAACAGGTGCAAGGAGAAGAAGAGTTCCCAGATGAAGCTCAGAGCAGAGACTGTTAAAGTTTGTACAACAAGAAGTCTCTTATGCTCTTGATGAAGACAACAGGCGAAGACCTTTCCAATGCATGCAAGGATGGAAAGAGAGCTGTTGTAGAAGCACCTAATTGAGGGGGTGCAAACGCCTGTGATAAAAGGCGACCGCCTATGATGAAAGGTGAAGACATCAAAGAGAGTTGGTATAGGTGGAGCTGTCAAGCAGAAAAACACAGAAGCTCCAAACATAGAAATCGAGGTGGAGAATTACGAGGAGTATACCACAACTTTCTTTTTCTATGTAATCAGTGACAGTAATCTCTCCCATAGTGCACATGGTGGTAGAGAATTTTGGAGCCACTTTGAAGCATCCCAGCTAAAGGAGGATGCGACCGCCCCATGACAACGGGCAAAGACGCCTTAGAGAAGGTGTGAGGGCCGCAATAGGAGCCCCATTTCAAACCGCCGCATGACGACGAGCGAAGACACCTAAGGAGAAGGTGTATGGGCCACGATATGAGCCCAGTTCAGAACGCCCCAGAGCCAATGTGATGGCTGGATATGAGTGGACAGGTGTATAGTCAATGAAGTGGCTATAATGAGTATGAAGACAAATGCAGGATTGACTTTCATGGATATTGCCCCCATGCTAAAGATCAATGAGCTAGACGACATTTGCCTTGGACAATAAGTGTGTGACTTATGGAGCATTAAGACGCGGCTGCTATGAAGGAGCAGAGGGCATGCGCAGGTTCCGGGAACGAGTTGACTCTTGTCAAGGTGGTGAGCTCGGTAATGGCATTGCAATACTCAGAGTATGAAGACAGATATGGATCAACCTTTAATGGGCTGCCTCCATGGTTAAAGGTAGAGAGCTACCTGGACTCTTACGACTAAGAGCGAGAGACTCACGGAGAAGTAAGGCGTGGTTCCTAGGGTGGAACAGAGGGCAGGCGCAACTCCTGGATGAGTAGACTCTTGGAAGAGTGGTGAGCTTGTGATCACATTGAAATACTCAATGACTGTCGCACTTGGGAATATTCGTTTGAGGGGGTGTTGGAAGCCTTGGTGTAAGGCTTGAAAAATCATTCCAGACCGAGCATGGTTGATACGCTCGAAGGGGAATGTTGTGTTGAAGATGCTCTCAGAATGGTAAGCTTGGAAAAGATGCAGAATGCAAGCTTGTGCTGAAGAAGCAAGAGGACAATTGCCCACACAAATGGCAAAGGAGGTGATTGTTAGGATATTGCCATTTGTGGCAATACCCCACCACTAAGCAAGTGGTAGCATGAATTGTGCCACAATTCATGCCATGCTTTAAGGCTATTGGCCCCTCCATGTTTACCATAAAATGCCTATAAAGGAGGCTTATATTTGAGAGAAAAATTAGAGAGAGAATTGTAGAGAGTGCAGAGAGTGAGAACGTAAGAGTGGAGAGAAAGAGAGAGCTGCAATGGCAGCAGCCTTGCTGCCATTGCAGTAGCTGTAAGAGCAGCAGATGTAATCCTTCTTCTTCATGTATCTCTATATCTAATAAAATGGACCTCTCCCGTGGATGTAGGCGGTTTTGCCGAACCACGTAAAATATTGTGTTAGTGTGCTTTACCCTCCCTTGAGCAACTATCAGTACACCCCGGTCCGCGCATGGGGGAGACGGAATTCCCCAACAAAACCAGACATCCTTTTGCGAAAGGATTCTGCCTTTGGGTGGGTGAAAAGCCTTTGTTCACCTCAGCCAAACTTGAACAAAAAAAAAAAAAAAAAACAGAGACAAACAGATCACACCTTACACTTCGCCGCTGAAAAGGTTATCTCATTGTAGATGCAGTCTGCAAACTGAGGAGACCGCTGAAAACAGGTTGAGAAAGGTCAAAGTGTTGTTGTGGAGGGTTACACCACCCACCATTATCGTTTGGAAGAGCTAAGTTTGGTGGGCAAAAATTCGTCGCCGTGACAATAATGGACCCTGGTAAGCACCCTTTTTTCTCATTTGCGCATTTAATCTCATAGAAGGATCCACGACTCAAGCCATTATTGAAAAGTGCAATACTCAGTGCAGTTGTGTTTGTCCCATAGCCCTGGATATAGAGATTCCCATATCCATAAGCACCACCTACAGATGCAATCAGTGATGAAAAGAATTAATGGGGCGGACAAGATTTAAGAGAAAACAAGTACTAATTAATATTGATTCCTTGTGGCTAAACAGTTAATTATTAGCCTAATGTCCAAGATGCATCACAGAATGTTGCGTGTGCACCAGTCCACGCAGTGCCATAACCCTCGACATTCTTTGAAATTGTTAGAAAAATCAGCATGGCCATGTATCCAAGGAAATTCATTTTCCTGCCACAAAGGAAAAGCAAAGTGAAGATTAGTCGGGAAGAAATACAATATTTGAGATACAGCAGTAAATGAGGGTGGCCTTACAATAGCTTAATTAAGATTGAAACAGCAGCAGCTAGCACTAGCAATTAATGAGGAAACTAGAGAGAGCATGTGATACGAGAAATTGAAGAAATTGAGTTGTTTATATAGACATGAATGCAGAGCAAGTGGGATGTTAAAATATTAGTATATCAGTAATATATATATATATATATATATATATATATATATATGGGCAAATTATAGAAAATTGAAACTTGTAAGAAAAGTGAGCTAACAGGTAACAGAAACTGAAAACTGTTACCTGAACCATATTATTTTTTCTTTATGGAAAAATGTCCTCTTCCTTTTAGGCTGCCTAGTGGTGAAGTCAATGAGCTTTTTGACCTCCATTCTTTCAAAACCAAGATACCATAGGAACACTCATAAAGAGTGGCTCACACTCCAGTGCATTCAGTAAAATATTTCAGAGGGAATGTGCTAACTTCTCATAATTATAATTCAAATTTATGTGAAAACATTGTTTTTGGTATTCCTATTGTCAAGATTTTCCAAAACATGCGGTGCAACTTGCACTGGTCACAGCATTTTAAACTCGAACAGCTTTGACATTTGACATTAACATTACTCCTCCTTGCTATCCTTCCACAGACTCTGGTGGGGGTTGAAATTCCAAGCTCTCTCTTTCCCTTCTCCAGCTTCTCCGCCATCATATCGATCTTAAAGCAAACTTATGTCCTCTGCTTCTTTTAGTTGATATTGGTAACAGAATATGAGCACCATATTTGGCACACAACTAGCTTCCCTACTCTTCGATCATTCTTAATCAACCATTTGTGCAAATTAAGTTGTGCTAATATTACTCGATCTTCGTATAAGAGTACAGTATGTATTGTCTACTCCCACTGGCTAGACCAGGCACATGCATGGCCCATGGGTGCTAGGGTTAATTCTCTCATTTGTTAACTATCACCTTCATTAATTAGTGGCTTTTGGAAGCTGTAAACTGAAGAATGAAAAAGAAAGAAAAGACTAGACACACATGCATCATATTAAACTGATACAGCGTGGGAAAGTGTTTCCTGTATCACGCATGGAAATTAGCAAGGCTCAGCTGCTGTGGGGAGATTCATTATTCCACGCCGGCCGCGAAAGCTGAGGGGAAAAGATGCCATTTGGTAATAAGCATGCGATTACCATTAATTTTAGACATGTGCTGGGCGCCCCATCATCTTGTAATTCTACCTACATATCAAGTCAAGATTATACTTAATTTAATTTATTCTTTGACGTTAATTAGTGGGAGAAATTATTAATGCTACGTCCGCAAGTAATCAGAGTGAAAGACAAGTACATTTCTCCATTAATGTGCACAGCGCTTGGAATATCTTGGATCGATAAGAAGGTTGCAAACAAGTTTCTGAGTGTTTGGAATAGTTAACGTATATCACAATTCTTTGCATGCCATGACAAAATATAATCGGTAACCTCTTTGAAAATTTTTTTTTTTTTTTGGTCGATGTTCATCATTAATGCACTACTCATATCATTTTCTTTCATCACTGCGCTGCAAAATATTGGTGTTCAGTATTAATGGTGGGTGAAATTGGGGATGGGATGGGATCACGCTATGAACTGCACTTCATCCTAATTAATGGCTGCTACCAAATGTGCCTTCCAGATTATAATGTTCAAAACCTAGCTACCTGCAGGTGATGTGGTTGACAACCTGCTAAAAGAATGGAAAAGTACTGGGGAGATAATTGGTCGCACAGATGATCATGGATCATACAGCTCAAATTTTGGCTTCTTAGGAGAGTATAAAGTAAGGGTGCATTAATACATGCAAATTCAACATGGTCACTGATCGGTCTAAGAGATGAAACAAAATATTTTAACATTCAACTGTGACAAGCATCATTGTGAAAACATTCTCACCATATGAGGAGAAACCAAGGCAGATTGTAAGAAAATTGACGATAAACTAAATCTTTGTTATGGCTTGCTGCTCATGAACTGACACGGGATTTCTAGCAAGGTTGGAGGATAGCAATCTAATGTCTTGTCAAGTGTTTGGGCATCAGCCTTGAGCTATTCTTCAGAGTTCTAGGCACTGCTTGTTTAGTAGAAAATGATTTACGAGAATCACCTTTCAAAAAAATTTATATTTATTTTTTATAGGGAGAAAAAATATTTTTTAATTAAAGAAAAAGTTGATTTAGTTTTTAAATAAGTGTTTTTTTTATTTATCTTGGATTGAATATATTTTCAAGAAATTGTGAAAAAATAAAATAAAATTTTATGTTATTTGTTGATGATACCAAATTTAGTTCTTAATCTTTTAATTATTATTATTATTATTATTATTATTATTATATTTAAATTTTTTTATTTTTTTTAATTTCATCTCTTAAAATTTGATTTTTATATCAACTTTGATCCTCAATTCTTTTTATTGTTATTTTGTTCTCTTATCATTTTTTTAATTAAAATTTTTTTATCTATCATATTTGATTTTCATTTTTTTAATTGTTATTTATTTTATTTGAAATAATTTACGATATTAAAAAGATAAAATTTCAATTTCATTCTTCTTTAACTTTTTAATTTATTTTTTTTAACATCGCCAAACATAAAAAAATATTTTATTAATTTATTTTTCATAAAAATTACATTCTAAAAGGAAATTATTTTATAATAAACAAACGAAGTTAATTTTTTTACGAAAAGGCCATGATAAATAAAAGAGTTCAAAGGTTGGGCTTAGGCACACTTGTCCTGACAATAAAGAACTTACATTTTATGAGCACGGTGTCACTACAAAAGCGTTTGCTAGTATGTGTTCGAGAGATAGTAGTGGTTGCAGGTGAAAAAAAAAATAGGTCTAATGAAATCATTGTCATTGTGGTTTATTGTATTAAAATATGGGTTGAAAATATGGGTTGAAATTCGTGTTGACTAAAAAGCAGTTCGCATTTATTTGAAATTCGTGGTTTCTTGTATTAAAATATGGGTTGAAAATACTTTTGTAAGTGCTTTGCTAATATGATTTTTGTAGTTGTGAATGATTAATATGCATTGTATTCTTTAATACATCATAAAAATTACATTATTTTTGTACTCCTATCATTCGATCAACCTAGTGAGAAAACCTTTGATTTGCTTGACTTTACAAATGTGGAACGAGTAAAAAATCATAAAAAAAAAAAATTTTAAATTAAGATTGCTATATATTTTATAAATGTTATATTTTCTTGTGATTTTTGTTTAATGTAGTTATATAATGTTATTAATATTATTATAATTTAAACTTGTGATTTGTATGAACACACATGCATGTTCTATAAAATTTCTTGTTGAGTGTATAGATTGAGGATTTTTCTGGTTTAATGATATTATTGCAAGTAAATATATTGTTTTCAAAACTTACAAATAGTTTTGCCTAATGTTGAAATATTTTACCTAATATTGAAATATTTCTTGAACTTTTCTATTTGGAGCACATGATGCTATTTTGTATAGAAAGATGGTGACTTTTTCAACAGGGCTTAGAGTATGTTTGGTATTGTAAGTTGTGTTTGTTACTTGGAAAGTGGTTTTTGGAAAACCACTTTCCAAACTTTTTTATATTTGTTTGTCATTAGAAAAGTTGGTCAACGGAAAACACTTTTCAATCAAAGAAAAATTTGACTTGGTTTTCAAGAAAGTGTTTTCCTTTTAAATTTTGGATGGAAAACACTTTCCGGAAGTTATGAAAAATTTAGAAATGTCATATTATTTGTTGATTATATCAAATTTGGTTCTCAAACGTTTGATTGCTATATATATTTTGTTTTGAATATAT